>OLXA01000350.1_pt1 | contig 25808 bp, 35 predicted proteins | sample 1644551 | NCBI WGS metagenome assembly OLXA01 (sample SAMEA103958150, study PRJEB25191) | human gut metagenome | biome: human-associated habitat [ENVO:00009003]; feature: intestine environment [ENVO:2100002]; material: feces | place: Germany | collected 2013/2015 | reverse complement strand
TTTATTGCTTATTATCCGCACCCAAAAAGTTGCATTTATAAGTTGAACTCAAGTTGGGTAAAAACGTAAGCCGAGACAATATCCATTGGATAGAGAGCACGGGCAACGTTGGCATCAAGTGTGCTGGCGGCAAACTTAGAAGCGATAGCTAGGTTGTAAATCTTGTCTGTGTTGAGTGTTGGCTTTTTATCAGCCGAAGATATATGAGTGGCGGTAAGGTTGAGAAGTTGCTCTATCGGTTCGGCAAAGACGATATCCTGAATGCGACCTTTTACCTTCGTCCATTCCTGTTTCTGCTCTGCTTTCAATCCCTTGGCGTAGGCTCCAAAACCTTGGTGCAACGTTGTAAGGAAGAGAATGTTCTTACTTGTGTCATTTACATACTCGCAGAACTTCTGTAAGAAGTACATTTCTTTTTCAGGATTGTTCTTGGCTGCATGTTCAAGCACTTTACCGAACTCGTCAATAACAATAACTAAGAATTGATTCGTTTTCTGAAGTCTGTTATAGTGGTTGTCCAGCACAGAAATAACGTTCTTACTTTCTGCATTAAGATGTGACGCAAGTAGATTCGCCAACGATGTGTAGTCGCCAACGATGTTTATAAACGAGAATTGCTCAAAACTATTGAATTGACCACATTGGCTCAGTAAGACATTTTTTCCAACAGTCTTTCCACACAGACAGTTTTCCAAGGCGAGGATGAAGCTGGATTTGCCAGTGCCGTACGAGCCGATGAGGCAAAACGAATGAATGCCACTGGCAAAGTGATTGATAATTTTGCCGATGGTCTGGCGAGCGTTGGCAGTGACGATATAGTGGGGTGTCTTGCCAAAGTCACGCTCTATGTTGATTGAAGTAGTGAAACTCATGTTGCTTGATAATACTTGTTGAGAACCTGCCACTTGTCTATCTGCTCTTTCATGGTGAAGAGTTGCTCACCGGCAGTATTGCAGAAGGTTATATGGGGGTCGATAGTGTGCAGTTGGTCGAAAACGTCATATAGTTCATTGACAGACATACCGAAGATATTGGCAAGTCGCAGCAATACCTCGAACTCTATCACTTGCTGTTTGCCCTGCGTGATGTCGAGTACGGCAAAGAGGAAAACGAGCGGCTCCATCTTGGCGCGAGCGGAACAGTTGAAGGTATAATCCTCGTGACCAGTTTTGCCTATCAGTTTGAGGTCAATTAGCAGTGCAGAGAAGTCATCGCACGCCTTGATAGAGTCAGGCGTAACATAATTCTTTAGCATCGTGTCGATGTCACGCCAAACTGTCTTCTCGTTGTAAGGTGTGCTGTCAAAGCATTTGTCGGCAAACATCCGTCTTACTGCATTTGCCAAATCTGCTTTCGTGAACTCTTTGCGTGTTTTGTTGTACTCGGTGAAAACGATGTTGTAGAGTGTTGCTACTCGTGATGTCACGAGCATATAGTGTAGCAGCCATAGTGTGGCCGTGTCTTCGATGTAAGGGTCTGCGCCGTTGTCATCAAGAAGATATTTACCTATCTCGGTCGGCACACCATTGTCGTTAGTGATGCCGAAAGCCCTCAACCAATAGCGTATTGAGGCTACCATATTCTTGCCCACACCAAGTTCAACAACAGCGTAGTCGTCTGTGAACGACAATCCCGCTTTAGCGTAGTCATATCCTTTTTTCAACCACAAGCCCTTGCATTGAAAGGACTCATGACCAGAGAATGCATACTTCATAATTACTCTTTTGATGGGGTTAGTAAACATCTAACGTCAATATTAAGAACTGCTGCAATGTCATACAACTGTTGAACAGAAGGCTGCGTGCGATTGGTTGTCCAACGAGAAACCGTATTCTCACTTTTTCCCAACTCCGTTGCCAGCCATTTGCAGGTTCTTCGCTGTTCCGCCAAGACGACCTTTATGCGATTCATCACCATATTTCGGTTATTAATACTCTTATAAATGTTTTATTTCATCACAAAGGTAGGAATTTTATTTGAAATACGGCTAAAATGGTTTTATATTGCTTGGTTAAATATTCATTGCACGGTTTACATACTAAAATGACGATTTTGCACTAAAAGCACTTCCCGTTCGACGCAACGAATTATTTTGATGTGTGCTTAATTTCAGTAAACAAGCAAACGGGACATATACAACAAATCACAGCAGGGTATAATATACCTATAGTGAACATCTATAAATGTCTTACTCTTTAACTGTTGATGTAAACTGTGAAATCACGATTAGTCAAAGACAAATATCAAACAAGAACTCTCCATATAAAGCTACGCACGCTATCTCTCTTTGAACTTCTGCACATATAATGCGACTGTAAAATAAATCATTTTATCAGAAGTCCATCTATTATCAAGAGATAGCCGATAAATTATTGAATTTGACTATTTGTAAAGGCTTGTTTTGAGGGTCCGTCAACTTTTGTTAATCAGTTTTTCACCATTTTTTATTGCTATGTAAATGTTTACAAGAATAAACATAGCATACATGTTGATAAGCAAAAGTGCACTTTTTTATGAATTGACAAAATATTGCCATGTTTCGGCAGAATTTAATTAATAAATATAAAATCCATTTATCTTTTATGGTACGCTAGTCATGTAATAATTTTTGTTGTATTATGCAGCCTTAGTAAGGCTTTTGTATTACTAAAAAAGATATTTCAGAGAATATTTTTCTGCACAAGGTCAGTTTTATTTGTCGGAACTTATTTTAAAAGAGTATTTGTTGATATATCAATCATCTTCTTCACCTGATGTCGAGATCTTAGTCGTATTCCATTAAAAAAACAGGTTGATAAAAGATTTTTTTAACTTTCTGACAGCAAATGCATTACAGATAAAAAATAGGGCTGGCGGTATCCGTCAGCCCTATTTTTACATTCCCTTTTTCCAAAACTTTGCGGCAGAAAGAAGGATAAATGACGAACGAAAAAGAACAAAAGATGGAAGCAGGAAATGAAGACATCGAAATGCTGAAAGCATTAATCCAGAAGAGCTTCTCCGAGCAGCGGGATCTCATCACCCGGCTGGAAACGGCACTGGATGCCATGACCAGCTTTAATGGCAAACAGATGCTGGACAGCCGCGACATGCGCCTGCAGTTGAAAGTCTGTGACCGGACCCTCATCCGCTGGCGTAACTCGGGCAAGCTGCCTTATTTCAAGCTGAGCGGCAAGATATACTTCTGGGCTTCCGATGTATACCGGTTCCTCCGTGAGGAATACAGGGACGAAAATCCGGACATCAGAAATAACAAACCCGTAAAAAAATCATAGAAGATGGAAAATCAAAGTAAAGTCATCATGATCGAGCGCAACAAGTTTGCGTCTCTTGTCAAGGCGCATCGCAAATGCCTGCAGATGCTGAGTATCCTGGCCTATGCCTGCGCGACGAAGGAAGTGCAGTTGACCTTCACATTGGAAGAAATCTGCGAACTGCTGCAGATAAGCCGTGAGGAAGTGGAAAGACAAAGACAGAAAGGCTACATCCGTTTCGTCCACCGGAACGGTATGACAGTCTATGAAATCACCGACATCCTCCGGCTCAAGAACATGCTTGAGATGGGGGGCGTCTACCGGAAGATAGACGAGAAAGCCTTCATTCTGGAAGTGGCGGAGAAAGAAAAAAAAGAAACGGAACCTTCAATCAGATAATAAATATGAGACAGTTGGTACATGCCTCGCTGTTCAGCGGGTTTGGTGCGGCAGATCTTGCCGCCGAATGAATGGGATGGCGCAACGCCTTCCACTGTGAGATAGATGAGTTTTGTAACCGAATTTTAAATTACTGGTTCAGCCATGCAGAAAGTTATACGGATATTACAACTACGGATTTTCGGGGATGAAGGGGACGGATCGACATCCTCACAGGAGGTTTTCCATGCCAGCCCTTTTCCGTTGCCGGCCGGCGAAAGGGTGCGGAGGACAGCCGTTACCTCTGGCCTCACATGCTCCGTGCCATTCACGAGATCCGGCCCGGTTGGATTGTTGGTGAGAACGTTGGTGGCATCCTCCAGGTGGTACAGCCCGGCAAGGCGGCTCACGTGGGATGTCAGCCCTCTCTGTTCGGAGAGGATCAGCCTGTATACCGTAAGCGGGAGGAATACGTCGTCGAGACCATCTGCCGTGATCTTGAGCGTGAAGGATATACCGTCCAGCCGCTGCTTATTCCGGCTTGTGCCGTCGGTGCCCCGCACAGAAGGGACCGTGTCTGGTTTGTTGCCCACGCCGATAGCCTCGGACTTCAAGGTAAGGGGACCCGGAAGCCAACAGAAGGGCCTGCCGGAGAGCATCCGCGAGATGCTGCTGCCCACCCCGACAGCAACGGAGATACACCACTGGCAACGGGTGGAACGTTGGAAACGTCAGGGGCGCACCTCCATGCACGAGACGGAAGACGGGGAGAAGAATCCCAACGGCCTGACGGACTTCCTGGACTTCCACGGGCTGCTCCCGACCTTGGAGCACATTGGAAGGAAGGGGAAGAACCCGCGGCAGGGAGGCCTTCCCGATTTCTTTGCCCAAACTGGAAGGAGTTTCCAACTCAATCCCCTGTTTGTGGCCGAGATGATGGGGTTCCCCACGAGCTGGACGGTATTACCTTTTCTTCCTGGCGGCAGCAGTCCGTCAAGGGATACGGGAACGCCATCGTCCCCCAGGTAATCCATGAGATATTCAAAGCGATAGAATCAACCTATAAACAGTAAACGACATGCGCACGTTAGTCATAACAGAACATCCCGAGTTCGGCAAGGTCCGGACCGTGGAAGCCGGAGGTAGGGTCTGGTTTTGCGCCAGGGACGTGGCCTCGGCATTGGGATATGCCAATCCCAAGGATGCCGTCAACCGGCATTGCAGGCCGAAGGGGGTATGCGTCCACGACCTCCTGACGGCAGGCGGCCGGCAGAAAGTGAAGTTCATCGACGAGGGGAACCTGTACCGCCTGATGGCCTGTAGCCGCCTGCCCTCGGCCGAGAGGTTCGAAAGCTGGATCTTCGACGAGCTGGTCCCCCGCACGCTCAAGGAGGGCGGCTACCTGCTGGAAAAAGAGGGGGAAACGGACGCGGAACTGCTCTCGCGGACCCTGCAACTGGCGGAAGCCAAGCTGAGAGAGCGTGACCGGTACATATCCGGACTGGAAAAGGAAAACGCGCTGAACGCCCTTAAATTGAGCCTGCAGGCCCCGAAAGTACGTTATTTCGACGAGGTGCTCCACTCTCCAAGCACTTACACGGTCACGCAGATCGCCAAGGAGTTGGGCATGAGCGGCAGGGAGCTGAACCGGAGGCTGAAGGCTCTCGGTATCCAGTTCCGCCAAGGCGGAACCTGGCTGCTTACCGCACGCTATCAGAAGGAAGGATACACACGGACCCATACTCACAGCTGGCAGAACCGCAGCGGGGAAACCGGTACAGCCATGCATACGGTGTGGACCGAGAAGGGCCGTCTGTTCATCCACTGCCTCTTCAGCAGCCTGTCTCTCTTTTAACCTTTCGCCGCTGGCGGCAACAAAAAAAGGGCTGTTCCCCGTTATTTGGGAGAACAGCCCTTGAAATCTCCGTCCCGGACCTGGTTTATTTATCAAGGCATGTCTACCGAATGGCCCGCTCCCCTGATGGAGCTGTAGTCCCCCCGGATCACTTTCCGCATTGACTTCAGGATATACTTGCACGTGCCACGTATATCGGAAAAGCCGAAGCCCAGCCAGCCGTCACTGAAATACGCTTTTATACATTGGGTATTCCTGATATACCCCATATAATACATCTTGTCATCGCCGACCTCCCTTGCTTCCACCTGTACCTCGTAATATTCGCCTTCGTGCTCCACGCAGGCTTCCCACAGGCAGGTTTCCGTGTCTGCTTCCGGGTAAGACTCCCAACGTCTTACGCTATGCTCCACAATCCTCATATCCAGTTGTTTTTATTTCACAAAGTAAAGCGGCCATCCTGACCTTTCATAATGATATAACTCTCATTATCCATGACTTAACTTTATTTTTGGTACTGATATACATATCTACACTGGAAAATCATAGAAAGGCTGGAGTCGGGAAATCCTCGCACCAGTATTTTCTATTTATTTAACATTTTAATATCCATTCTCATAAAAAGAGCCAATACAAAATAAGTTGTCGGCTCTTTTGTTTTGTCATAGCATTCAAGAATTATGCAGATTGTTTTGTAACCATGACACATGTATAACGTGGATTGTACTATTTCACATCATTTAATCATAAATCGAGTTACCTCGTCTTTCACTTTTTCGTTATACGCACAGGAGGTTATCGGTTTTTATCAAGATTTTCTCCGTGAACTCATTGTTGAACAAATCAATCTTTGTAAATTGTAACATCATTAAAATTGGAGGACAGACTTATGAAAGACCCGTTCAAACTTAATGTTAAATCAATCATGGCTCTTTACGAACTATTCCCTACGGAAGAAGCCTGTATCAAACATCTTGAGGCCATTAATTGGCATGACAAACCTGTTTCACCATTTGACAAGACCTCCAGAGTTTATAAATTGAAAAGCGGCAAATATCGCTGTAAGAATACAGGTAAGAACTTTACCGTTCGCACAGGTACGATGTTTGAAAAGACAAAGATAAGTTTGCGTAAATGGTTTATCGCTATTTGGCTTGTTACCAATCACAAAATAGGTCTTTCTTCCTACCAACTCGCAAATGATATAGAAGTCACGCAAAAGACAGCATGGTATATGTTGCATAAAATACGTCATGCAATGCGTCTTGCTAATGAAAACATCTTGGAAGAGGCAGTAGAAATAGATGAAACGGTTGTCGGAGGTAAAAATGGGAATCGTCATAAGGATAAGAAAGTCCCTCACTCGCAAGGACGTTCACACAAGGATAAATTTCCAGTCGTGGGAATGATACAGCGAGAAAATCTAATGAATGCCCGAGCAACCCCTGATACGAAATCTGACACTCTGTCCGCATTCATTAAGGAATACATACATCCGGATGCAATCATTTATACGGATGAGTACAATGCTTACGACCCAATAGGGTTCAGTTATACTCGTTTCTATGTCGACCACAGCAAGAAGTTATATAGTTATGACCACATAACGACAAACAGAATAGAGGGTGCTTGGACGCATTTCAAACGTATGGTTAAAGGTACATACAGAACTCTGCTTAAAAAGTATTTGCAGAAATACGTTGACGAGTTCGTGTATAGGTATAATCTGAGGGACATCAGCAATTCCGACAGATTTAACTGTTTCCTTTGTTGCGCTGACACACGTTATACATACAAGCAAATCAGAAAATCAGCGGCTTAAGATGAAAAGAAGAAAAGAACCTACGGAGTTCAGACTTGGAACAATCATTGTTCCCTATATTGAAATGTTCGATGAAGCAGTAGCCATAAGGACGGATGGGGTACGGCTTATCATTGATACCTATTTTAACGACCTGTCTATTGATGACATTCCCCAGCAATATGTGTTCACTTGGAACTGGCTCGGTAAAGGTTACAAGTTTACCGTCATAAATCACCTCTATAAATCGTCTAAAGCGAAAACTAAACGAGGCTTTAAGAAGTTACTCGCAGAGGCATTGCCATTGCTTATAGACCCTAAAAACGGACTAATAAAAAAGCCGGAACTTAGTCCGGCTGATTTAAATAGGTTTAATACTGTGCTGAAGACTTGTTCAAAGTGATTTTGTACTTTAAACGGAAAATCGTATATTTGCAAAAGAGGCAGCAGGATACATTATTTCTGTTCACCTGCTGCCAATTGTACCATAAAAGGAGGCTGGCTGTGAAGTTTGCCTCCTTTATTATAACGTATTCTTTTCCGTTGCTACTTATTCTTAATAGGAACTACTGAAAACACTGTATAAGTGGCAGGAACGGTAACGATTATCCCCTTTGGACTTTCAACCTCTGTATGAGAATCAACTCCATTGTTATTCAAATACCAACTCAACTTTTGTTTTGTTACGACAACAACCTTTCGTCCTGTTACCCTGTCCGTTCCTTCGTATGTATAAGATTCTGTTCCGCTACTTTTATATTTGACACCCAAATTGATAATATCCCCTCGGACATTGATATAGATGCCGTATGTCTTGTCCGAGCCGTCGTAGGAGATTTCAAGTTTTTGCGTCCAATGCTTCATGTCGTTGTCTGTTATTAAACAGCCTCTTTCATAGTTGCATAAACGGACGTTTCCATGAACTAACACTCCTTTATCGGGAGTTGCAGAATTTTGACCTTGAACATTTGTAAATGCTCCAATCAGCATAATAAATACTGATAAAACGAAATACTTTTTCATAATGGCGAAATTTTTCGAGTTTTTCTCAGACAGCCAGTGAGAAATTACGTTATTACAAAGAAAGTGGACTGCCACCTGTGTGAACTCGAAAGCATCGCCAAACGCTTGTACAAACACACAGATGAACAGCCCACTTGATATAGGTTGCCCACTGTGCCTCGTTTGTACTTTTTGTTGAATTTGCGATTCTTCGAGTATCAAGGCACTTCCTTTTATTATCCACAATGTTTAGCCTCGGAAGGCTACTGCAAAGATAGCTGTTTTTGACTTATATTCATCAATACTAAGGCAATTATATTGATATTTACATCATTCAAATAGATATAATTGCCTTTATTCCACAAAAACAAATTTCATTGCAAGCACTGAATTTATGCGAATCTCGTAGCCTCCTTTTGTATAATCTTCTGAAATAATCTTGAGTAATTTTTGGTATAATAATCCAGGGTCACCCCATATTCTCCCCATATTTGCATTTGAAGAGATAAAGTTTGCATCATAGGTTCCACTACTGTCAATAATATGAGCTACGATTTCGGTTACATTACTGAAAGGGTCGTAGATGAGCATTTTTTGAGTACTTCCCATTCCCCACCCTTCTCCTAAAGAAGAGTCATAAGCGGAAGGATCTATACTTTTTATTTCTGATATCGAATAAGCTCCTTGTAATACACCCGATGAATCCACTTTAAGATTTCCAATGAATTTGTTCATATTCAGTACAAAGGGAAATCTGATTGGAAAGTAAGGCATCGCATTTTGGATAACTTGAACAGACTTAGAAACTCCACCGCTTGCATTAAAATTCAGTATTTCAGAACGTTCTTTCAGGAGTATATTAGGTTCAGCTGCTACACTAATGGTATTGCTGCTACCTGATGTTCCACTATCGGGAGTTACTGTAATAAAATTCTTTTTCATACTCTTCAATATTAAAATGGCTATCTATTCAAATCAACTTTTGTTATCCACAGGTAATTGTCCGTTCCAAATTTGAAATCTTCTTTATGGATAGATTGGGTACGTTCCAATAAAGTCTGTTCGGTCATACCATTGGCAAAGTTGTGACCGACATTCAAGACAAGAGTAGTGATGTCTTGCGCATCATGGACTTCGTTAAATCGGCATTCACGAGTTTTAAGGTGTACGTCATTCACAAGGAATACACGGTGTTCACCCAACACGTCAAGGATTAGAACCTTGCAATTACAGTTCATAACCAAGCCTTTGCAGGCTTTCAAAATGTTTTCGTCTAATTTCATATTCAGTAATTTTTAATGATTAATACTAAATATATAACGTGAATGCTTAAAGTTATTATTTTGTCTTTAAAGATTGAACAAGATATTTATGATAAACGTTTTTAATACAAAATGTATAATCATCAATCGGAACTTTTCGTATATTTGCAATAAAATCAATTTCAAAATGGAATTTGAACGAAAGCAAATAGATGAAGAACCAAAAAAATTAGGGAAAATTGATTCTGTAAATACAGATTCTATTAGTACAGATTCTGTGAAAAAGAAAGATGCTTTTTCTCTGATAGATAGACAAGTTTCTGAATCCGATTTAAAATCATTGGGTACTCTTCGTTGGTTATTAAATGAACACGATAAATATGAAGAGTGCATTAAACAATTAGATGATTATAAAGAGAAATTCTATAACTGTGATAAAGAGAAATCTGTAATTGAAGAAAAATTGAAAAACAGTACGTCTTTTGACATTTTGTACAGTCTTTCTTTATCTGCAGGTTCAGCACTTATTGGAGTTGCACCTTCAATATCTGATGATATTTCTAAATGGATATTACCCATTATTGGAGGGCTTTTATTTATAGGTGGAATCATAACTAAAATTGTACACAAATGATTATTGAAATAGATAGCATTAAAGATTCAGGTAATTTGGAAAAAGAAAGAGTTATTTTCAAAGTTATCGAAAATGGCGATTTAGGTAAATATATGGTTGCTCAAAGCATTACCATAAATGACACCAGTTTTTCTTCTAAATTACAAAATTTATATTGGTTTCCAGATAAAGAATTAAAAGCTGGAGATTTAGTTGTTTTATATACTAAACAAGGTGAAAAAGGAAATTCTGTAAATGAAGATGGGTCCACAACATACTTTTATTATTGGGGATTGACTTCCACATTATCAAGTATAGAAAAATCATGTGTTGTATTATTAGAAACTTCATGGAGTACTCAAGCTGTTCCGAAGCCTGAGTTGCAATCAGAAATAGATGGTGAATCTAAGTAACGAATAAAAAAAATAGAATGGTGGAATTTTTACCATTCTATTTTTTTTTATTCGTTACTTTTCCAACTTTCCAGTGTAGATATGTATATCAGTACCTTATTTTTCTTTATTCCCGTACTCATCCGGGAACGGGAAGGCTATAGTTTTGGCCCCCTCCGGTTTTCCTTTTCCCTGAGTGTCCGGGTATCCCGCTGCGTCTCCTGCTGCCGTAGCGTGTCGGCAAGTATCCGGATGAAATGCCCGTAATCCTCCACGAGCTGCTGGACGCATTCGAGCCGCAGCGTGTGCGCCATGTTCGCCATCGGGCTTGTACTGCGGGCGGCGATGTCCTGCCTGAGCAACGTGTCCAGGCAGACATTCTGCCTCTTTTTCAGATACTCCAACACTTTTTCCGGACTGCCCGATTCCCTTGCCTTCTTTCTCAAGTCCCTGAAACATTTGTACAGGTAATACTCCTTGTACGCCTCTTCCGCGTGTAACTCGAAAAAGGAGAGGTAATCCTCACCGGCTTTTGCCGCCTTGTTCTGGATCTTTTCGTCCAGGAGTTCCATTTTCTCATTCAGCCGGTCCATAAACCGGACCATGCCTGGGTTCTGTCTTTCCATACCTTATCGTTTTAATCCGTTCGTCCTATGTTTTACGGGTTGTCTGTTTTCCTTTTTCACGTCCTCTTCCGGCTGTCCGAGGGAAAGGATACGCGAGAACTCCATGCAATCTTTCAGCACCTGCCGCGAGCATTCCAGCGACAGCGCGCGGCAGGTGTCCGCCATCGGGTGGGTGCCGCTTCCCGCCGACGTCCGCCCGCCAGCCTTTCCCTGTGGTACATGGCGATATCCCCGAAATACCTCTTCAGATCCTCCACGTCATCCGTCCTGCTGACTTTATTACGTAACAGGCGGTAATGCCCGCGCAGTAGCTCCCCCTTGTACAGGTACGCGGCTTTCCACTCAAAGAAACGGCAGTAGTCCGTAGAGGCGGACTCCAACCCCTCGCGCATGACATTCTCGACGGCTGCGATCTTGTTGTCCAGCAATTTCCGTAGTTTGCGGACGCTCCAGTTTTCCTGCCTCATATACGTTACATCTTTAATCCGTCCGGCCTCTTTCTTTCAGGGGCCTTCTTCGTTTTTATCTCCTTTTGGGGAGCCTTCATGGACAGAAGCCGTTCGAAGCCCGCATAATCCTTGACCAGTCTCTGCATACATTCCAGCCGGTAGGTATGTGCCAGATTGAAAATGTCGTCCGTGCTACGCCTGCGGATACTCCCGCTGACCAGCTCCTTCAGGCATTCCTCCCGTTTATGCCGTATATATCCATGTACCTCTCCGGGAGCTTCCGCCTGCCTGATTACCTGCCGGAGTTCCCCGTATCGCTTTACCATGAAATGGGACTTGAACAGCTCCTCCCCGTTCCACGCAAAGTGATAAAGGTAATCCCGGTCCAGTTTATCCCGGTTCTCCTTTATATTTTTTTCCTCGTTCCGTATCCGCGTGTCCAGATACTCGGCAAGCTGCTCCATGCCGTATTTTTCCTGTTCCGTCATATTCTATAATACTTTTTTTTCCACTGTCACGATCGTATCATTATGCCACCCGCCATGGGCGACCAATAGGATCTCTATGATTTCAAAACCGTATTTCTTGCCTATTCCACCAGAGTTCCATCCGCAGGTGATTACAATGCCTCCTTTTTTTACAATTCGGCCGATGGCCTCTTTCTGCCTGCTTCAGTATGAAGCCTGGGTGGTTTGCATATTGACCGTGATCCCTAACGCTTTATAACATTCCGCAACTTGCCGTGGAGAATAAGGAGGATCATATAGAACCGTATCCACACTATCCAGTTTAAATAAATTCAGGAAATCCGTGGCATCCATATGAAAATCAGTATCATACTGGGGATCAATATCATTCGTTACGTTCGCAAGCCTGTTCCCGGCCGCAAACGGATCTATGATATAGCCGTTTGCGTATTTTTGAATGAGTTCCCGAATAGGCTTGATACTGAATGTACGACTGTTGGGCATTTGCCAAACTCTCCTAATCAACATATGATAACTTATTTTTAACGATGTCGGCCATATCTTTATCCTCTATGGAGAACGGGATGTCCAGTGTCCGTTCCACGCCGAAGTTGTCCACCGCCACGAATCGGATCCCGGGATTATCTTCTCCCGTGTTCCGGTAAAAGAGGGTGAATATCTGACGGAGGATGTCCGTCGTGTCCAGCCCCGCGATGCCGGAGAGCTCCGTCAGCTCGCGGTTCACCAGTCTGGTGCCGTCCGCAGCGAACACCTCACCGTCACCCTCCAGCTGTATGTATCCGATGCGGTAACGGGCCTCCCGGTAATCCCCCTCGCGGTCAAGCGTCAGACGGATCTCCACCGTCTCGTCGGGTGCGATGCCTTCCTGCAGGTACCAGGAAGAGAGCGAGAAGTCGTATGCCTGCCGCACTTCCAGACGGTCGTCGCAGCCGGCGAGGGTGTACGCCAGCAGAGCCAGCGCGCATCCCATGATGAATGTTCCTAATTTCATTGTTTCCAGTTCTTAAAAGATTAATCGATGATATATTTCAGTCCGACGGCCACTACCGTATGGAAATGTCCTACGGACGATCCGAAGAAGACACGCTGCCGGACATTGAAAAGAAAAGCCCAGCGGTCGGTCAGGTACGCCTCCATCTCGAATGCCGGGGCGAAGCCGTAGATGAAGGCACCTTTGTGCAGCAGGGTCGCCCCGTCATAAAGGAGCCTGCCATTCCGGTTTACCCTCTCATAACCGGCCAGCGCGGACAGGCCGGCGGAGAGGAACACGTTCCTGCCCCTGTCCGAGAGGAACGGGAAGAGACAGCCCGCCTCCGCGGTGAACTGCTCCTTGGGAATCGCTATTTTCTTATAGGCGTAATGCTTCTTCACATAATCCGCCCCGAATACCCAGCGTGAGCGGTTGCGGTTGTAACGGCTCAGGGCCAGTCCGATCTGGAAATTCCCCCTCAGGTGCCTTACGTTCCTTCCGAAGTCATCCACGCCGCCCAGCCTCAGTTCAAGCCCCATCTGCCCGGGCAGGTAGCGTTGGGCGGAAACCTTGCCCGCCAAAGAGGACAGGAAGACGCACATCATTATTATAAACAGATATTTCCTCATAGAATTACTCCTTTATCAGTTCGTCCACCAGTCTGGCGTCCACCAGGTCACTGTTCTCGATATGGAACCGCTGGTGGCGTCCGCCGCCTTTCTCGTAAATCTCCACCTCGATGAGCTTGTCATCGGGGATGACCACCTTGTGGAAAGCATAGACGATGCGTCCTTCCCCCTTGCCCTCTATGCGCCTCAGCTCGTTGAGCGCGCGCACCGGCTCGATGTAGGTCTCCTGCTGTGCCGTTCGCTTGGCCACTTTCTTGTCCACCACCTTGAAGCGCACGAAGTCAATGTCGAAGGGCACATGCGAGGAGTTGGCCAATGAGATGTGGAGGAACAGCAGGTCCTTATGCACATAGACGCCCTTGAGCAGGGCCTGCATCCCGAACTGGCGGCAGCCGATGTGCTTCACGTCCCTGCGGTCCAGACGGTGTACGGTGTACATCAGGCTGGCGATGACCGAAGGGTCCTCCTCGCCGAGCTCGGTCACACGGACGGCGCTTCCCTCAGTGGAGGGTTCTGCCGGAAACCGGCTGTCCATATTGATGTTCAACGCTTCCGGCTCCTCCTCGTAGGAGACGAGGAACGAATAGAACGAGCCGTCGCCCGTGATGACCGAGAAGTTCGTCTCGCCGGGGAAATCCCGGACAGCCGCCTTTACGCGCACCACGTTCTCCACGCCGTCCGCCTTGCCCGCGATGATGTCCGTGCTGCCCAGGTCGACATAACGGACCTCCGAGGGGAAAAGGATATGCACCGTCTTGCTGAAGGGCACGCCGATCCTGTAGGGCGTGATGTGCTGGCCGGCGGTCAGAATCCTGACTCCGCCCTCCGGCTTGCGCTCCTGCGCCCGGCAGGTCATCCCCGCCAGCGCAGCCATGATTAAAAGAATGAATGTTCTCATCTTGAATGATTGCTTAAAAATTACAGTTAAACTTTGTTATTGCTTTTTTGTGACCAGCAGCACCTTGTACCCGGCCTTCAGCTTTACCTTGACCGCCTTGACCCGCTGCGAGATGAACCGTGTCCCGCCTTGCAGGACACCCCGCGTGAGGTCCATCGCCACCTGCTGCCCGGCGGAACCGGCGAAGGAGATGCTGCCTCCCATGCTCTGGCTCACGTCCCCCAATACTTCCTTGGCGGCCGTCCGGCTTTCCGATCCCGGCACGAAGATGCCCCGCTGCCCGTCAATGTCATATGTGGCTAGTTCTACCGGGATGATATTCCCGGCATATTCGATGCTGCTTACTAGGATGTCCAGACGTTCCCCCCGGATGTCGGCCGTACCGGTCACCAGGCTGTTGGCCGGTATGGTGACGCTTCCGGCCTGCAGGGGCTCGAGCAGGCGCAGCTTCACCCGTCCTCCCTGCTCGAGGGTCTGGCTCTCGGAAATGCAGGCCGGGATGGTGTTCATCCCCATCCGGTAGCTGCTGCCCACCGCCGTGTTGAAACCGTAGTTCCTCTCCACGGCCAGTGAGGCGACAAACGCGGAATCCGTCAGCGGCTGCTCCAGGGCGGAGGTCGTTCCGCTCTCCGCCCGGCTGACAGGGACAGGCTCCGGCTTTTCTTCCTCCTTCGCCTCGCCGGGCGAGCCTTCCGGGTTGGGGGTCAGGTACCTGGCGGCCATCCGGTAGGACTGTTCCATCATCCGCTCGCGGGATTCCGCTCGCCGGTTTTCCGCTTCTGCCTCTTCCAGCCGGAGGCTCAGTTCGTCCACTTTTTCCTTCAGGGTACCATCGGCTGTTCCCTGCGGTGTCTCGTAGAAACTTTCCAGTTGCTCGGTGATCCTTTCGTAGGTGTCCGCCGACTGCCGTATGCTTCCGTCCGGGCCGGATACGCTGTCCGTCTGTCCCTTACCTTCCAATAACCTTCCGGCAAGGTCGGAGAGCGACTGCATCCGTCTGTCTTTCTCACGCCGGACCTGCTGTCTTTCATAAACGTCCGTTTTATTCCCTTCCAGTTGGACCGCTGCCGGGTCCGGTACGTTCACGTTGAATCCGGAACCGCCCGCCACCGTTTCCCCGTTGTCACCGGAAGGGGCGAATATTCAGTAGAGGACAGCCAGGAATACCAGCACGAAGACCGGTATGACGATGTATTTCCTGCGGCGCAGGATTTCCTCCCCGCTAAGCCGCTTTTCCGGTTTTGTCCCTTTGGAGGGGATATCCCCGGCTTCCGCCGGCCGTGTACCTTCCGGGGCTTCCCCGGCGGGCACGTGTTCTTCTTTCATGTTACTCTTCCTGTTTTCCATTCTGCTGGTGTTGTTTAATGGTCCGGTAAATACTTGTTACTTGTCCTTTCAGGGGATCGGGCAGCCTGCGCAGGGTATCCGTGAGGCTGCCTTCCCCGAAGGGAAGCTCCATGCGCTCCCTTGCCGGTGTCAGCCGGCCGGCGGCGCGCAGCAGGACGATACCCGATGCGATGCAGGTGAAGGCCAGCATCGCCACGAGGATGCCCCGTCTCTGTTTCTCGGAAAGGCCGTCCAAATATGCCTTCAGCCTTTCCCTTGCCGTTGATTTTATATCCATTTTCCAGATATTATTGAATGATTGATTACTGCGGGACACCGTTACCTTTCCACGGTACGTAGGTCCCTGTTTTCCAGAATCTCGAAATGCTCCGCAAGGAACCCTTGCGGGTTGTTGTCCGAGCGGACCGTGCTCTGCAGGCGGCAGCGTGTCACCAGGGAGCGTTCGGTGATGTTGCTCCCCCGGATGATCATCTGCCGGGCATAGGTGGTGACGCGGTAGGGATAGCTGTCGAAATCGCAGCTCATGCTGTCCACCACCACCGTCTGGTTGACGCTCCCGCTGATGAGCCGGTTGTAGAAACCTTTCTCGTTCCAGTCCCGGTAATACCCGTACAGGCTCTTGTCGGCCAGGTACATCGCCCGGTTTATGTTCGACTCGATGGCCGCCTTGTCGGGGGCCAGCGTGAAGAACAGCTCGTGCAGGCGGCGCACGTGCTCCCTCGCTTCCACCGGGCGGTTGCGCTCGGCGTCCTGAGAGAGGGCCATGATAAGCGACTTTCCCTCGTCCAGCACGTAGATCTTCTCCCGCTGCTCCTCGGCGAACCGGTAGGACTTCCAGACGGAGAAAACGGTCAGGAGGGTGCAGGAGGCGAGAAAGACGAGGCTGAACAGGCGGATCTGCCTGAACGAGGACTCGATGTTTTTTAAGCTCTTGAATTCCATGTCTTGAAATGAATGAATGTTATTATTCAGTCGTTTTTACTTTTTCAGCAGCACTCCGGCCACGTTGCCCGTGGATGCCCCGGCTACGGCCCCGCCCACGTTGGCGGCCTTGCTTGCCGTGTTGTTCATGTTCCGGTTGTACGCCCCCATGCCTCCGGCCTGGACCACCCAGTTCGCCACGGTAGGGACGCAGAAATATCCCACCAGCCCTATGAGCATGAACACCAGATAGATGGCTGTCGATCCGTCCGGGGAGAAGACGCTCAGGGGATCCTGTATCATTTCCATCTCGCTTTGCAGCACCAGCGTCTGTATCCTGGCGAGCATCACCCCCAGCAGGTCGGAGATGGGCAGCCAGAGGTATACGCTGATATACCGTGCCAGCCATTGGACGAGCGTGCCCTGGAAACCGTCGAAGACCGAGATAGCGAAGGCTATAGGCCCCAGCACGGAGAGGACGATGAGAAAGAAGGTGCGGATCGTGTCCACCACCAGCGAGGCGGCGCGGAAAAGGAACTCCATCACCTTGCGCATGATGGTCTGCACGATGCTTTGCAGGGAAAATGAGTAACAGGTATGAGACATTCGCTGCATCACCGCGTAGTCCTCCCCGTTCCAGCCCATGTCGGCGATCTCCTTCTCCAGCTCCTCGTCCGTGGGGTTGAACTCCCCGGTCACGGCCACTTTCAGGGGCATCTCGGAGAGCAGCCTGTCCTTTTCCTCCTGGAACTTCCTCACGTCGAAGGTCTGGTCGTGGAGCATGGCACCCGTTCCCTGCACGACGGGGCTCAGGATACCGTTCAGGCTCCCCAGCACGATCACGTCAAAGAACAGGATGCAGATGCCCAGACAGAAAGGGCGCAGCATGCCGAACACGTCCACCGGCTCGGCACGCGAGAGGGACTGCCACACGCGGTAGGCTATGTAGAAGAGCGCGCCCAGGGCGGCGATGGCCGTGGCCAGCGTCATCATCGGCTGGCAGAGTTCGGTCATCTCGTCATACAGCCGGCGCAGGATACCGTGCAGGCTGTCGAAAGATAGGGATAGCAATACCATATAGTCTGTATCTTTTTAAAGGTTTACCAATAGCGTTCGTTCTCCCCGTAAAGCTTCAGGACCTGTTCGGTCTCGCCCTTCTCCCTGACCCGCAGGTAGGAGACGCGCAGGTTCTTTCGGGTATAGTAGTTCACCAGCGTCCTGTAATGCCGCATCTCGCGGTACACCCTTTCTATGAGGTCCAGCCGCTCCTTGTCGGTCATGGACATGCCGGTGGGGTTGATGATGTCCTTCAGCCCGGCTACGGATGCGCTGCTTTTCTTCATGATGTTGTTGTAGCCGAAGGCGATGGCCTCCAGCTCCCGCTGCGTGTAGTTCTCGTCGGTGAGCATCTTCCCGTAGTTCGTCACATAGCTCTCCGAGATTTCCGAGAGCATCAGCACGGACTCCTTGACCTTCAGGCTCCCGCTCACCAGCGAGTTCACGCTCTTGAGCATGTCGTAGTATTTCCGGCTTTGCTCATAGATCTTCGAGGCCTCCTTGAAGGTGGACATGGCGTTCTGCGCCGTCTCGGAGGTCTCCACCATCTCGTTGACGCTGTTCACGATGCCCTGCGCCAGATTGCCCGGGTCGGTCACCACCCATTGCGCGTGCATGGCCGGTACGGTAAGTAAAAAGGCGCACAATGCGCTGAAAATTTTTCGTCTCATTGAATCGTTCTTTTAAATGTTTTACAAAGATTATTTCCTGCCGCTGTTCTTTTCGGCGGCCAATACCCGTATGGCCTGTTCCATGCTGCCGGTCTTTGCCGCCATCCGTTCCACTTCCAGCTTCTCGCTCTCCTCCGTCGTGTAAGTAAGGTACTCGGCTGTGGAGGTCTCCGTGGCATAGACGGCCGACTGCACGCCTCCCAGTCCAATTCATACCTCCTTGTACCGGCGTGAGGGGTCGTTGGCGCGGTTGATGGAGAGGATCTGCGAGCATTCCTTGTCGGTCAGCCCCAAAAGGGTTTGTATCCGTTCGAACTTATTGAGGTACTTCCTCTGGTCCAGCAGGATCTTGCAGTCCGAGTTGTTGATGATGGCCTCCTTCACGATCGGGGACGAGATGATGTCGTCCACCTCCTGCGTTACCACCACCGCCTCACCGAAATACTTTCTGACCGTCTTGAAAAGGTACAAGACATAGGCACTCATATTGGCCGACATCAGGGCTTTCCAACATTCTTCGATCAGTATCATCTTCCGGATGCCCTTCAGGCGGCGCATCTTGGAGATGAACGTCTCCATGATGATGAGCGTCACCACCGGAAGCAGCACCTTGTTCGATGATATGTTGTCCAGCTCGAATACGATGAACCGTTTGTGGGTCAGGTCGATCTCCTTGTCCGAGTTCAGAAGAAAGTCATAGTCCCCTCCCTTGTAGAACGGCTCCAGCACGTTCAGGAACCCGTCGATGTCGAAGTCCTTCTCGCGTACCCTCTTTTTCTCCATCATCCGGCGGTAGTCGTCACGGACGAACTCGTAGAACCCGTTGAAGTCCGACCGGAGCTCCGGGTTTTCCGTAATCCTGCGGATATAGGCGTTCACTGCGCCGGAAAGGGCGACCTCCTCGGAGCGTTTCGGCACCTCGTCTTCCCGCTTCCAAAGCGTCAGGATCAGCGTCTTGATGCTCTCCCTCTTTTCCACGTCGAACTGCCGGTCCTCGCTGTAGAAGGGATTGAAGGTGATCGGGCGGTCCTCCTCATACGTTATGTAGATCCCGTCCTCCCCGCGGGTACGCTCATGGATGAGCCGGCACAGCCCCTTGTAGCTGTTTCCCGTGTCCACCAGCAGGATGTGCGCGCCCTGCTCGTAATAGTTGCGCACGAGATGGTTGGTGAAGAAGGACTTGCCGCTGCCCGAAGGTCCCAGGATGAATTTGTTGCGGTTGGTCGTGATGCCCCGCCTCATCGGCTCATCCGAGATGTCCAGGTGCAGCGGCCTGCCGCTGAGCCGGTCCGCCATCTTGATGCCGAAGGGCGAGAGGGAAGAAGCGTAGTTCGTCTCTCCGATGAAGAGGCATGCGGCCTGTTCGATGAACGTGTGGAAGGACTCCTCGGCGGGAAAATCGCCCTCCCCGCCGGGGATGCCCGCCCAGTAAAGGGTCGGCGCGTCCACGGTATTGTGCCGGGGCTTGCAGCCCATCTGCGCCAGAGCCGATCCGGTGTCGTTCCGGATGTTCCTCAGCCTCTCCCTGTCCTCCGACCAGGCCATGACGTTACAGTGGCAACGCACGGGGACCAGCCCGAAGGAATGCGCCTCGTTCAGGTACTCCTCCGTCCACTGCCGGTTGATCTCGTTGGCGCGGCTGTAGCGCGAGAGGGAGCGCATATTCCTGGCCGCTTTCTCGAAATTCCGGAGGGTCTCTGCCGGATCATCTATGAACACGTACAGGTTGCAGATATGGTTATGGGGCAGCATCAGCCCCACGGGAGCGGCAAAGGAGAGGCGGCAGTCGCTGCGGTCCGTGGAATATTTCTCATAACGCCCGTCCGTCCGCACCGCGGCGGGCAGGTCGTCCGCGTCGGAAAGCGTATGCACCGAGAGCCGTTTGTCGCCGATGCGCATTTCCGCGCCCCCGAGCCGGATGTCCTCCAGCGTGGTGGTGTCCTCCTGCGAAAGGGAGAAGTATTTCTCCACCAGGCCGGCCTCCTTCCCCTTTCCGGTGATCTCCTCCGTTGTGAGCCGTTCCAGACGGACCAGCCCGGAGTCGCAGATGATGCGCTCGAACTGTTCCACGGCTTCCAGGAAGCGGAGGACGCTGTCCTTGTCGCGGACCTCCCTGGGGAGGATATGCCCCCTGCAGAGGACGGAGAAGTTGCTCTGCTGCCGCATGCGTTCCTTCGTGGTACGGGTGATGAACAGGTACGAGAAGTGGTTCAGGAAGGGCCGCTCGTTGAAGTGAAGCTCGAAGCTGCGCTCCAGGAATCCCAGCTCCTCCCTGTCGGTACGTGCCCTGTAGCTTTCCTCCAGGAACCAGTCCTGGCGGTGGACGATGGTATGGCAGGGCAATACCCGGATGGCCTTCCCTCATGCGCCGTGCATGGCCTCGTAATCGTCGGAGGTAAGGGTGAAGACCTCCGGCAGGCGGACCTTGAAGCCGACGGTCACGTCCGCGTCCTTGGAGAGGATGCACCCGTCCTCGACGGCGAGAAGGGGGAACTTACTTTCCAGGGTGGACGCTTTGAGTATGTTTCGCATATTTTCTTCGTTTAAAAAGTGAGGTGATACGTTTTCTGTTGATGATGTAATAGGGACGGTAGCCTGCCGCCGCCAGCTTCATCAGCCCGTAGGGGCCGTATTTCCTGTTCAGGCGGAATACTCCGAGGGTAATTCCCGTGGCCGATGCGACGCAAAGGGCGATGCAGAACCAGCGGTTCACGCCCGCCATGTAAAGGATGACGAACACGAGGAAGACGGCGAGCAGGCCGCCGGCAAAGAGGTAGAGGTACTGCGCCTTCAGGCCGCAGAACTCCACGTCCTGCCCGACGCCCTTGTTCAGCTTGTATTCCATATGGCATGGGGGTTACAGGAAGAACGACCTCAGCACCGTGGCCGCCACGATCAGGAACACGCAGGCCCCGAACCAGCTGCCGGCGGTCTTGCCCGTATCCGGATCGCCCGACGAGAACTTGGAATACACGCGGATGGCCCCGATAAGACCGCAGAGCGCGCCGGCCGCATAAATCAGTTTCGTGGCCGGGTCAAAATATCCGGTGACCATCTGCGTGGCCTGCACCAGCCCGGCGGACCCGTCACCGACGGCGAATACGGGGGCCGTTCATGTGGCCAGTCATGCCAGCAGGAAGGCCGTTTTTACCGGTATGCGTCTGATAAGGGATGCCAATGCGTCCGTCACTTTGCCCATAGGGGAGAATCGTGAAAATGAATAAGAATTCATATGTCTCATTGTTTTTATACCTATATTAAAAATGTTCGTTAGACTTTCTTTCTAAACAGGCCGCAGGCCGGATGCCCGCGGCTGTCCTTGCAACCACATGTTTACTGCCGGCATCAGCCGGAATCATAATAACCTCGCATCGTTACCTCCTTCGTTAATTGTTTGCTACTCGTGTCGCTCTCTCTTCGGGACAGGATGTCCGTAAGGCTCATCCCGAGTCATGAAACTTTCTCATGCTTGTATTCATATTATGTCGGATTTCTTTTTTTAGCGGTCTGCGGAACGTTCTTGTAACCGCGTGTTTACTGCCGGCATCAGTCGGAATCATAATAACTGTACATTGTTACCTCCTTTTTTAATTGTTCGCCACTCGTGTTGCTCTCTCAGGAACGGGATGTCCGTCGGATCATCCCGAGTCATGATATTCTTTCATGCCTGTATTCATAATTATGTCGGATTTCCTTTTTAGCGGTCTGCGGAACGTCCCTGCAACCACATGTTTACTTCCGGCATCAGCCGGAATCATAATAACCGTACATCGTTATCTCCTTCGTTAAGTCGTTCGTCACTCATGTTACTCTCTCTTTGGAACGAAATGTCCGCAAAGCGGATCAGCTTGAATCATGATACTTCTCCATATACATTATATTGTTGGTTATCGGGGTATGAAATCCATGATATCGAAATCCCTGATTATGCTTTCCCTGTCCTTTCCCGCCAGCAGTGGCGGCTCCCTGCCACTGTCCACGTACAGTTCCATGTACCGTTTCAATGTCTCGTCGCTGCCCAGAATGCCGGCCTGCAGGATGCGTTCCATGTCGGTCCCTGCCAGCCGTTCCAGTGTCCGGCGGGCATGGGACTGTTCCGGTTCCGAAAGGCGGTCCGTGGTCATGAACCTGGAGAGCAGGTCCATGTCGTCGAAGGTCACGCCTCTGGCACGGTGCGGATCGGGACGTTCCACATAACCGGTGATCTCGTAGCGTTCCGGCACTTCCCCGTCCTCCGGCCTACTGAAAGGAGCGGGGAATTCGGGCACAGGCGCCTTTTTCTCTTTCATGGCCGTATCCGTCCGCTTTTCGCTCATCGCGTATTCCCCGTCCATAGGCGGGGATTGCCATAACCGGTACCGGCTCCTGCCGATGACAGCATCCTCAGACGCTTCCTCCCGTGGTTCCGCCGGTTCTTCCTTCACCGGAAGACCGGAGGCAGGACGCTGTCCGCCCCTCCATTTAAGGACGCTGCCCGTGTGGACGTACTTCTCTACGCTCAGGTAAGAGGTGTACAGGAACAGAAGGATGAATGCGTACTCCATACCGGTCTACATAAGGTTTGTCATGGGGGATTCCCCTTGTTTTTCCGCAAGACCGATGATACCGCATATCTCATCCACCAGCTCCATGAGTCCCGAACCTTTTACCTGCTGGTTGTCGGGTAACAACAAGGTGGAACGGAAAATGCCGCCTCGCATGCTGCTTGCTTCCCGATTGTAACGTTTGGTCTCCGGGACGCAGGTTGTCATCAGGTGCAGTTTTGAGTCACATATGGTTTTGTTCCACGCCTCGAAGGTCCCTTTGTCCTCCCGCTTGTCGATCATGTTCCAGAAAAGATGGATTCCTTTCAGGGGATAGTCCTCATGGGAAACCAGTTCCTCCCGGATTACAGAGGCAAACTGCAGTGTGCTCTGCATCACGGCATCGTCCGCTTTTAGCGGAATGAAAATGTGGTGCATCAAGGCCAGGGTACGGATCATCCCCATGTAGCGGAATGCGCGGGGCAGATCGAACAGCACGATATCGAACTCTGTCTCCTGTTCTCTCATATAACGGTAAAAGTTCTCCACCGCGTTCTCCGGCTCGCTTTTGATGATCGGATAGGCCTTTTGCGGTTTTTGTTTGTACTGGCGGTAAAGGGCCATTTTCAGGGAATCGTTTTCCTTGACGCATTCCAGGTCACGGTCCCGCATCAGACCGATACTGTGCTGGGGCGGGTCACAATCCACCACGGCAACGTTGTATCCCCGCTGGTAACGCAGGATACCGGCCGTGAGCACGGTGAAGGCAGTCTTGCCGACTCCTCCCTTCTGGCTGGCAAATGCGATAAACAAAGGTTCTTTTTTCATGTGCATTTCTTTTTTATGGTTATTTCCGGCAAGCTTTCCTGCCGTTTCATGCCACAAAGGAAATAACAAGCGGAATGACCTCAAATACCCTGTCATGTATTGTCATGGATAGTCAGTTTTTGTCATGGAGGAAGGGGCGGTGAAAAGAAAAAAGGCTTCCCCGAAGGGAGTCGTGGAGCCAGCCCCCTCTGGAAAACAGGATACGGCGGATATCCGATACAGTGAAAAAAGAAAAATCCCCGCCGGCACACTTCAAGGCCGGCGGGGATCGCAATAATAAAGGAGCGGGCTTCTCAACCCGTGATGTAACCGTACTTTTTCAGGTCGTCCATGAAATGCTCCGGCGTGTCGGTCCTCACCGTCACCCCGTGCAGTTCCCTGTACCGCCCGGAGAAATTCACCATGTACTCCCCGTCGGTGCACCCGCTGTCAAACCAGCTGCCCTCACGCAGGACGCGTACAAACTCGGAAGGGTCGGAGGCGGCAATCCTGCCGCCGTCTGCCAAAATATACATATGCTTGTTCATGCCGATAATTTTTTAGTCCTCAGTTTATAATATAGTTTCTGTTCATCGTCCAGGAAAGGGATGTCACGGAGCGCGGTGGCTGCGGGCACCTGTCCCCTTGTGGCAAAGGTAACCAATTTATGGAGAAACAGCACCCAGTTACGCATTTTTGTGAAGTTGGTCGTTCCCGAATGCTGGCGGAACTCGACCGTCTTGTGCCGTGAATAAGCTTCGAGATTCACCTTGTGGTAACGGTTGCCGATTCTGTTTTTCAGCTCGTCCACCGTCCTGGCCGAGCGTATCGTCTCATCAGATACATGGCCCAATCCCTTGCAATAGTAGTTATCCCTGCGGGATGCCGGCATGAACCTGTCGATGACCGATTCCAGATGTTTGTAACTCAGGGCCAGGTTACGCCAGGTCGCCATGCTGAAACCGGCGGCATCGATATGCACGTGAAGCCCGCAGCTCTCGTTCACTTTCACGTCACACAGGTCAAGCACCCAGCAGACCTTCTCCAGTTCCCGTAACCCGGTTTCACCGACCAGGATCGGACTGACCAGCTCGAAGGTGTCGTTGCCGTTCAGACTGCTGTCCGTCACGAGCTTCCAATGCGGACGGGTGGTATGGTTGTAGCCTTCTACCGTAACCTCGATACCGGCTTCCCTAAGCTCGCGGGCGAGCCGTTCACGGGAGCAGTTGTAAGCCTCGATCTCGATACCGAACTTGCGGTTGAAAGTATAGTCCAACGCGGCTGTCGTCGGATGGATATTCAGACCGTCCTCACGTTCACTCATCCGGCGCAGGGCGTTCACTACAAAACCGTAATTGCCGTTGGTCACCACTCTTACGATTTCCGCACGGGGGAACTCCCAGAAGGAACAGCTGCCGGATCTTGCTTGTCTTTGTTGTTTCTTGTGCTAAAATGCTTCTAACTTGCTCGTTCATAATTTGTTACCTCCTTTATTATTATACTGCTAAGGTAATGCTTTTATAGGAGAAGTCGTAATTATAAGAGCCTTATTATCATGCTATTAGCTTACTTTATCTTAGGCTAAAAGTCCTTATTTAAGGTGTCTGTACCCTAACATCCGCTACCGGTCGGTGTCGGATTCCTCCAGACCGATGGCGGGGCATATCTCCTCCACCAGTTCAGGAAGGCCGGAGCCTTTCTCCTGACGGGGATCGGGCGGGAACAGCGTGGAGCGGAAGACACCCTTGCAGACAGGATCCGCCTCCCTGTTGTAGCGGAGGGTGTTCGGGATGTGTGAGGACAGCAGCTGCTGGAAAAGCCACTCAACTTTGACCCTTTTGGCCACGCAGAATTATCCCTTTTGGC
>OLXA01000304.1_pt1 | contig 28505 bp, 19 predicted proteins | sample 1644551 | NCBI WGS metagenome assembly OLXA01 (sample SAMEA103958150, study PRJEB25191) | human gut metagenome | biome: human-associated habitat [ENVO:00009003]; feature: intestine environment [ENVO:2100002]; material: feces | place: Germany | collected 2013/2015 | reverse complement strand
CCGCCAGCAGTTTTATGAACTTGCAAAATTCAGGTTAGGGCGGAAGGACGTACGGTTAATGTACGTATTCCTCCTTGTTCAATCCCTGGTATGTCTGGTTACGTGCGATGGCACGATGTCTGGATGTTGGAGAGATCCCGTATGTGGCCAATGTAATTAATTGGTAAGCAAGAAGCATCGGTTTATTTCTTTCCTCGGTTTTGTGTGTGATTTGCCAACCACCAACCAGGCATCCCACCGCGAGTGCGGCCTGGTTTTGAAGTGTATTTGAAATAAAGTCCAAACTTCTCATAGAGATGTTTTTGGGCGGGTTTAAACTCTTCGCGATCCGCGACTACCCAGAGACTGCCGGTTGGTGCAAACCGGTTGTCATAAACTGACCATCCGTGTTTTTCGAAGTAGTCAAACATATATCTATCTTCTTCAAGGATTCGCTTTTGTTGATCTGGGGTGAGTTCGTTCCAGCGATAATCGTTGTAGGTGCTAAGTTGCGTATCAGTTGTTTGTTCTGAGATCTCGGAATGTTCTGTCATCTTTTGTGGAGATGGCAGTGTGCCAGGGTCGGTTGCGGCAGTTGCTACTTCCGATTCGTGCTGATTTTCTGAAGTAATCTCAGATTCAGTTAGGGATTGAACTTCAAAAAATTGGTCAGCTATAACACTAGACGCATTTGTTTCCGTATTGATTGGAGAAACCTGACTCCCGGTATCTTGGTTGTTGACAAGAGTTTTGTGAATTGTGTCCTGTGAAGAATGTTCTGTCGTCTTTTGTGAGGTTGACAGTTCAACAGACTCGGTTGTATCAGTTGCCACTTCCGACTGTTTTTTTGAAGTAATTCCAGGTTCGGTGGTAGATTTTGTTTCAAGGATTCGGTCAGACGAAATGTCAGACGCATTTGTTTCCGTATTGATTTGAGCTGACTCTGACGAAAATTGACTCTCGGTAGCTTGATTGTTGATAAGAGTCTCGTGAATTGTGTCCTGTGAATCAAGAGTTTCAGAATGTTTTTCTAAAAACTTTGCAGGGGATGTTAAATAGACTTCAATTTGTTCGTTATCTTTATCGGCATAGATGTCGTCATCAAGTTGAGTCTGAACATCTAGAATATATTCGCTCTGGAGTATTTCCGAGGCACGCATTTTCACACGATCAAGCAGTTCACTATTGTCAGACGATTCTTGCGTGTGACCGTAGTTGGGGTTAATGCCGTGTTCAGAGAGTTCCGAGCAGATTCGGTCGATCGCAACTTCCGGATTTCTATAGTACTCACTTCCGCGAATACGAACAAAAACCCAGCCGCTGCGCTCAAGAATGGCCTGACGCTCCATATCTTCCGCAATTTTTTCAGCAGTGTAGTGATAGCGTTCGCCGTCACATTCAAGAGCTACAGCTCTATCTCCGTCGTGAACTACAAAATCAAGGCGATAGCACCCAACAGAGTGTTGTGGTTCTAATTTATAGCCTCGAGCAATGAGGCGGGAGGCTACATCCTTCTCAAAGGGAGACTCTGCGCGAGCAATAACTGCGTCGTGTTGCATGTCGCTATTGTTGGGATTGCGAACATGCATAAGTAAACGCCGACGAATATCATCGCTGTGTAGATCGGCATCTGGATCGAACGAGTGGATAACCCAAAGTTGATCACGAGCACGCGAGACGGCAACGTTGTATCGCTTTTTCGTGCTGTTTCCAACCCCAAAGCCTTCTTTTCGCATTAACTTTTCAGGGTCACTGCGATTTTGTATGAGTGAAAGGAAGATTACGTCTCGCTCATCCCCCTGGAAGTTGGCAGAAATGCCTACGGTTAGACGACGTTTTTCGTATTCCTTAGGAGAGATTGCCTCCTTGAGCATACGGTCAATAAGTTCTACTTGGCTCTGTCCCTTGCCGCTAAACATTGAAATGACGCCAAATGTTTTACCGTCATACTCGGGTTGCTCAATGCAACTCCTGATAAGGGCCACAATAGCTTGTGCCTCAGTGGGATTGGTGTCTTGTGGTGTTCTACGTCCTTGTACTCGATAGGGAACTAAATGAGGGCGAAGTGGACACTTCGACATATCTCGAAGAGGGACGATTTTTCCATCATATGAGAGCCAATTAGAGAACCCAATAATCTCGCTGGCACAACGGAAGTGCTCCCGGAGCATGACTGGAGAACTAACTGTTTTTATGATGTCATAAAGAGAGGCGTTCTCGTCATAGATAGAAGCATTAGGAATATTCCCCAGATATTCGCGTTGCATGTTGGCAATCTGTTCATCTTTTATGCCAATGCCCATTGGACTGACCTGTTGATCGTCACCGACGACAACAATTCGTTGTCCCATGAAAAGAACAGCTAGAGCAGTCATGTCAGATTGACTGGCTTCGTCGACGATGATGACATCGAATTTTTCTCTAGGATCAAGTGTTGTCAGAGCTCGTTGAGTCGTCATTACCCAAACAGGAATGGCACTTTGACAAGCTTTGGCTTGTTGTCGAGCTTGAGCTTGCAAACGCGGGGCTTTTTTCCCCGTGCCTTTTCCGATTTTCTGAACTGTAGTCATCCAGCCTCGCAAACTTTGAAGAAGATTGGGCTGATGTTCTAGACGACGTGCCAAATGTAGCCATGAACGAGTAGCGGCAAGCTCTGCGCTTACACGACGAAACTCTCGAGAAAGACGATGAGACTCGTGCTGAAGCGTTTTGTAATCAAGATCGTTGTAGCTGCGAACCATTTCGAAAATTGATTGCCAACGCATGGCTGTAAATACCTCGTTTGGCACGAATGCTTGAGTCCAACCTTCTTTTCTTGAGCGAATGGATTCGGCCCATGTAGGAGCACTTTTAGCAAGTTTTTCAAGCAGTTGCTTTCTTTGATCGGCTACAGCTCGAAGCCCTTCCAGGCGAATAAGATCTTGGAGTTGCAACGAGTATTCATCAGCATCATTGATTACGCTTGATTGAAGTAAATAGACCAAAGGTGCAGGTGTTTCACCTTCAGGCGGAGTAAGAGCACTAATCAATGCATTGCGTTGGTTCTCGAGGGATTCCTGTGTTTGAAGTATCGCAAGATAGCGAGAAATCGGAATCAGAATGCTTTGAGTTTCGCGCCAAACTGCATCACGCCAGGCCTCGTTGGGTGAAGTGTCATTTTCCTTGAATAGTTGAGATGCATCGATGCCAAGCTTTTTCACCTGTTGGAGAATTGGTTGACCATGGGCAGTCCACCACAACAAGGCCTCTTCTAGAAGCTTAAGAAATTTAGGCATTTCAACTTCTGGACGCTTCCCAAGGGAAAGGAAAAGAGGTCCTTCTGCTGCCCCTATTTGCGAGTCCCAGACACAAGCCATGTCGTTCCGACACTTTTGCCAATCAATTTCAGACAAAATAGCCTTAAATGCATCTGCACTCATCGGTGCTTGTCCTCCGATAAGTACTTGTTTTATCGTTGCCTGATACTGCTTGACTTTGTCGCCTCCCAACATTTTTTGCAGGAAAGATACTTTGCCGTTGGGGGCATTCTCGAGAAACCAGGAGGCAGCAGTGCGCAAGGATTCCCAATTAATCTCGGCGCTGATGGTTACCTCAGGTCGCTGCGTATCTCGGCGGCGTGCAGTGGCAGTTGTTACGAAATTTTTCGCTTGTTGGAGAAGACTGTCCCAGCTCGTATGACCGGCGTCTTCTATTAGCATCCCATCAATCTGAGCGGTACGTAACCATGCCGGACATTCTGCGATCACCGCAGCTTCATCGAACTTGAAATTTTTGATAGAAGCGTGGGGAACCTCAAGAGTTTCGCCGTTAATGTCAAAGCGAATTACATGACGAAGTTTTTCGGAGCGAACAGGAGACTGTGTTACGGAAGTATTAAATTCCGTTTGATCAAGTTGCCATTCGCGGACAGCTTCAGGAGAGGGAAGTTCGTTAGAGTGCGGTAACCACCCTTGCAGAGCAATTTCGTCTGCTTTACAAAGCTCAACATTCGTTCGGTAGAGAGCTTGCAATTCTTCTGTCGAAAGCGTTACTGACTCAAGAGAGACGGTGTCGGGAAGAGTGTCCTTGAAGTTTTGGTTGTCACGAAGCCATTGCGCCCATTCCGATAGGGTGCGAGCCTCCCCTTGGAAGGCTATTTTGTTGCATTCATCTTGGCGTACTGCGAATAACTTTTGTCGTACCTCTGCGAGCCGAGTCATCAATTGCTTGCGTTCTTTTGCCTGAATTTTGTCTCGTTTGCAGAGCGAAGCAGAGTCATAGTCACGTTGTTCGATTGTTGCGCAGATCCCTTCAACAGCTCGTTTCAAGTCTTCTGCTGAAGATCCAGCTTTTGTGTCGAGAAGTGTCACGCACAGAGGTTGAATGACCTCTGGAAGTTTGTCTCGGAGTACCGAAAGAGCCTTGTCAGTTGCACTTGTTACAAGCACACGCTCACCATTGGCCAACATATTGCCCAGAAGGTTTGCAATGGTATGTGTTTTACCTGTCCCCGGAGGGCCTTGAACTAACACTGCATCAGCGTAAGAGACTTTGCGTGCAATGTCTAATTGATCTCTGTTAGCGGGCAATGCCAGGAGAACATCTTTTGATTCTCCTCCGACGGTTGCAATACGTCCAACAGGCGTTTCTTCCTCGGGATTAGAGGGAATATCAACTCGTTCACCGTATTCGTAGCCGCAAAGAAGGTGTTTAAGCGGCAACGGAATGGGCTCATTGTTATCGATGAGACCTTTAATCTTTTCAACGGCATCTTTTACGCCATTGGGAAGATCTGTAAGGTAGATTAACGGTTGCGGAAAGAAAATATAGGATGTAGCTTCATTGAAGAAGTTTGCATCGAACTGATCATGCCAAGCGCACTTCGATGAAAGGTTTGAGGCCAACAACGCCATAGTGTCGCGAATTCGTTGCGTATCAAGCAGATCAATGCCTGTTTCCTCAATAGTTTTTCCTAATACGCCAAGAGCCTCAAAATTGAAGTCATCTTTGGTTTGTCGCAGAACGTCGCTCGAGATGCGTGTTACGACATCGTCGGGGACACGCACTTGGATGACGGGTTGACTCGGTGTCGTGTCGATCTCGAGAAATACCTGTTGAAGCAAGATGGGGTAGTTGATAGTACCGTCTGCGGAGCGGACAAAGCCGTTGCAAAGAAAGCAACCTTTCTGAAAACCTTCTTTGTCCAGTGTTGATTTCCACTCGTAGAGTCGGTTGTAGAGTGCATTAGCAGCATAAAGACGTCTGTACTGGATCAGCCAATTATTTCGCTTCTGTACCCACGACTCCCAGATGGTTAACCGAGAAGGATCGTCTTCGAAAAAAATTTCCTTTTGACGAGGATTTCCTTCTTCATCCAAACGTTGATCTTCTGGGAGACTCAGTAGTTCTTCCGGAGAAAGATCTTCTAGCAATGACACATGGTGAGAGGGGGTCGGGAGTTTGGGGTCTTTCCAACCTTCCCTTACCCATTTGAAAATTTCGTCTGGAGGGAGCGGACAAAACGGTAATAGCGGGCGCTCTACACTCAGAATGACATCAATGCCTGAAGAACTTACAAATACCCCAGGTAATTTTTTTTGACGGATTTCAGCAACATCCTCAAATGCCCCAGTATCTCTGAAGTTTGTTTTGACCTTGCTACGTACTGCTGTGTACGCTTCGATGAAATTAAAAAGTTGCTTGGCTGCAAAACGTTCCTTAGTAGCGGGGATTGGCTGAGGATTGCTCATAAGAATGAGGGACGAATCAAGTATTGTAAGTAAGTGTGAATGTTAGCGTGTTTTAGATGATGACAGATCGCTTGCGAAACAGTTGAAGTAATGTAGCGCAAGATGCCTCATGAACAACCTAGAAAATGTTTCCCAGTTCCATGCATTTTGGAGAACCCAGGGATGAGTTGGCGGTGGCTGTGAGTCTGGAGAGTGCCATGGCCGTGAATATCGCATCTGCTGGCATTGCGTGTTGGGCGTGTTTGGGCGCAACCGGCATGCGCACGCTGAGGATTCCTGACAGGGTTCGAAAAGTTTGTATCTATGCGGATATGGATCCCACGGAGGTGATGCAGGAAGCAGCGCAGAGTCTTGCTCAGCGGTTGCGTGCGCAAGGTTGTCAGGCAGAAATTCGGTTTCCTCCGTGCTCGGAACTGGGGTTGAGCGGATGTGTCAGTTGGCACGATGCTTGGATATTTGCAGGATGCTGTTTTCGGCAAAAGGGTAGTGACTTTTGTCCGAAGCGGTTAGCTAAGGGTAAAAACTGCACAGTTTTTTGCAAGTAAATGCCCGACAGTGATGGTAGCCGGGCATTTGTTTTTTCAGATTCCGTAATTCGAGGGATTACGGTGTCGGAAAGGTGTTTTTGATTTCTGTAACTAAGTCAAGAAGCTCGTTGAGCTTCGCAACGATGCGCTGTTGCTCATTCAAAGGGGGTAGGGGGATGAAGATTTCACCTAAGGTTCCGTGGCGCAAATTCACTTGAGAGGAGGCCATTCCTGTCATAAAGTCCATGAATCTATTCCTAATTGCAGGAGCATGCATTACAAATCTTAAAAATTCTGGATCTATTAGATCTTTTTTTAAGGTAAGACGAATTGTATGTCCAGAAAGGATTAATTTTTTATGGATATTTTTGACAATACAGCATATGCCAACTCTATTAATTGGTCCTGCTTTTGTCATTAAGAAGTCCCCAACATCAATCTTGCATTCTGGAGGGAATGAAAAAGTCTTTGGCAATACTTTGTTCTCATTCTCTAAGAATTCTCCTTCTTGAATTGCTGTAGTTTTGATGACCCCCCACTCTTCGTTTCCTGCGCTTCTTTTTTCGCAAACTGCATTTTTCCCAGAGGTTATACGTGAAAAAACTGTTTTAAGTTGGCACCACTTCCACTTGTCTGGAATCGCAAACGGAACATCCTTCGGAACTTTACCTACCTGCTCAACTATGGGTTCATTCTCTAGCTGAGGAACCAACTTGCCCTGGATTGCCTCCTGCAACAATGATGCACGCAATTTCTCCGGGAATTCTTTTTCTAGTTCCTCTAGTTGTTCTTTTTCTTGGCCGTAGGTATCAATAAGCTGGGTTAGCTCGTTGAGGAGATTGGTAATTCGAATTTGCTCTTGAATTGATGGTACTGGTATGAGTAGTGATTTGACGATTTTTTGGTTGATTTTGGGCATGCTCTGAGATGTCCCAGATGCATTGTGCCTGAAATATCCTCTGCCATATGGGGAATTTAAAACGTAGACGAGAAACTCTGAGTCGATTTTTTTCTCATCTGCGGAAATGCGTATCATTAAATCTGGAAATATATATTCGTCGTCAGATCCTCGATAGAGGCATGCTGTCCCTACATACTCATTTGAATTTCCTCTTTGAATAAGTATATCTTTATCTTTCAATAGCCAAGCATCGTTGATTTTTCCTGTGAATGTTCCTAATTTGAAGCATTCTCTTCTGAAGACTTGTCCGGTTGTGGCTGATAGGGTGAGAACTTTAATATTTCCATTTGCTGATTCTTTTAAGGATTTTCCATTTTGCGGTTGCTTATGTAATAAATGGCATAACTCAATCCATTTCCATTTTTGGGGGATAGGAAATGGTGTCTTTTTTGCTATTTCACTAGTTTGGGGTGTATCTGGTTCGCATTCAAGCTGAGGTAGCAGCTTTCCTTGAATTGCTAACTGCAAAACCGATGCTCTCAATTGCTCAGCTCTCATTGTTCGTCTCTAAGTTTCTGGAGGATAGATGTGAGAATTTCATCGATGTTTTTTTTATGCGACTCTCGTTTAGCTCGATACCTTTCTATAAGCTCTTTGGGAGGAAGAATTTCTTCCTCCTCCTGAGGAAATCCACATAGATCGAGGTTATAGTCGTTGCCTTTGAGTTCTTCGGGCGTGTAGGCACGCGCCTTGTCGAAACCGTTAACGGAAATGGATTGGCGATCCGTCCACCATGCATCAAGCTTTTTGAGATGCTCAAGAAGCATGGGTTTGGTTTTCGAGAAATGTTTGTAGCCCTCGGGCATGTCTACGCGATAGAACCAGGTTTCTTTAGTTGGTTCCGTGTTGTCAAAGAAAATGACGTTTGTCGCGATTGGGGTGTACGGCGCAAAGACACGCGTCGGCAGACGAACGATCGTATGCACGTTGAATTTTGTGATAAGGCGCTCTTTGATCGCTCGTTTTGCTCCGGATCCAGAAAGGAAACCGTTGGGAATAACCACGGCAGCCCGGCCGTTTTTCTTCAAACGATAGCTAATGAGCGTTATAAAAAGATCCGCTGTTTCTGCGCTACGGAATTGCTCAGGAAAGTTTCCCTGAATGACGGATTTCTCGCTACCACCATAGGGAGGGTTCATGAGGATAACGTCAAATTTGTCTTTCTCGCCGAACTCTTGGACATTTGTTGCGAGCGAGTTGGCGTGTCGGATGTTGGGTTCGTCTACACCGTTGAGAAGCAAGTTCGTTACGCAAAGCAGATAAGGCAAAGGCTTTTTTTCAATACCGAAGAACGAGCGACTCAAGAGTTCTCGATCTTCATTTGTACCAGCTGCGGCCTGAGGTTCAAGTACCCGTCGAGCAGAGTTCAAAAAGCCGCCGGTACCGCAGGCAAAGTCGGCCACCATGTCGCCTGGCTTGAGGTTTACGTGGGTGGCCATAAAGTCGGTCAGAGCTCGAGGAGTGTAATACTCGCCTGCACTGCCGGCATTCTGGAGCTCCTTCAGAATTGATTCGTAAATCAAACCGAAGGCATGCGTCTCTTGAGGGTCACTGAAGTCGAACTCATTGATGAGAACGAGCATTTCGTGGAGCTGTACGCCGTCCTTCATGTAGTTGTGAATGTCTTCAAACACCGATTTGACGACACTCTTTCTGCGTGGGCAGTTGGGCGGGAGTTGGAGGCTTTGCAGTTTGGGGAACAGGATGTTGTTGACAAAGCTGATGAGAGCATCGCCTTTGCGCATGTTGACATTGCTTCGATCTGTATTCGCCCAGTTGCGCCAACGAAGCGCTTCGGGAATGATCGATTCGAAGTCATCGTCCATCAGTTCCCATACGCTTTCTGCGTCGTCATAAATTTTTAGAAACAGCATCCACGTCAGCTGTTCAATTCGCTGTGCATCACCGTTGACGCCCGCATCCTGGCGCATTATGTCTCTCATGCGCTTAACAAAATTTCCGATGCTCATTCAGTCTCCACTGTTGATATCAATAACCGGGATTCTTCCGGTTGGTATAAAGCGTTTTCCAAATCCATGATTGCAGCACGATAGGCTGGTTTGCCACCGAAAGCTTTGACAACTTTAACTGGGCCACCGAGCTCTTTGAACTCTTCGCTGCGCAACACGGCAATATCATCGACTTCGCGTACACCTTCACGAGCGTAGATGTCGATCATAATTTCTAAAACCTTTCGAGCCACTCCTTGGTATTTTTCCAAGAACTTGCCACGAGCTGCTCTGGATGCTCGCATTTGCCTTGTCATTGGTGTGCGGCCAAATGCGATCTCGCAAAGCAGATCAAATTCATCTGCGTCCGGGTTTTTAAGTTCCTTGCGAAGTTGATCAAAAAGCACGCCCTCGTGCTCAAGACGCTCCAGAATAGTCTTTTTTTCTTCCGTGCCGTTCCAGACTTCCATGAAATCGGCCTCGGATCCAAATGCACGCAAAATGTTGCGCCGCGTGTAATCACGGAATTTGGCAGTGACAAGATTTCCGTTCTCATCCAGATAACTCACGGAAGAGCCGAGCACTTCAACAGGAACCCCGCGTACTTGATAAACCACCCTTTCTTCCGATGCCCCATCATTCTCTCCAGGTTTGAGCACTACTCCCGGTAGTTTCGGAACCGGAGGTGTGATTGGAGGAAGAACTGGCTTTTTATCGTTGCCGCCTGTTGGAACCGGATCTCCTTCACCCCATTCTGTCTGCACGTCAGGGTCTCCGTCGAAGTCCGGATCTTTAAAGAGCTCACATGCGCCTCGGAAGTCGAGAATCGTGAAAAAGGTTTTTCCGGCATCTTCTCGCAAGCGGGTTCCGCGTCCGATGATCTGTTTGAACTCAGTCATTGAGCGAATCGGAGTATCGAGCACAATAAGCTTGACGCATTTTGTATCGGCTCCGGTTGTTAGTAGTTTCGACGTTGTGACGACCACAGGATAAGGCTCGTAGGGACTCGTGAAGCTTGAGTACAATCTGCGGCCTTCCTCGTCATCGCCGGTCATACGGACGGCATAAAACGGTTCTTCAGCCACTAAATCCGCGTTGCACCGACGTATCGCATCACGCATGCGAGCTGCGTGGTTTTGGGTCGTACAAAAGATAATTGTTTTTGACATGCGGCCCAAATGATGAAGGTACTTTGTTACGTGTTCTGCCACAACTTTCGTACGGTTTTCCAAGATAAGGCGCCGGTCGAAATCGTCCAAGGTATAGAGTCGTTTTTCGATCAGTTGACCATTGATGTCTCGCTCGCCTTCTTGAGGTTCCCAACCGTCACGATCTTTGTCCAGAAAAACACTGACGACCTGAAACGGCGCAAGGAATCCATCCTCAATACCCTGCTTAAGAGAGTATGTGTAGAGCGGTTTGCCGAAGTAGGCAGCATTGTCTGAACCGTCTTTTTTGTTGGGTGTTGCCGTTAGCCCCAACTGGATGGCTGGCTTGAAATATTCCAAAATTTCTCGCCAGCTACTTTCTTCGGATGCACTTCCGCGGTGACACTCATCAACGATGACAAGGTCGAAGTAGTTGGGGGGGACCTGGCGAAAATTATCGGCGAATGTTTTTCCGCATCCGCCATCTTCGCGCCCCTTCAATTGCTGATAAAGGCCAAAGTAAATGCAGTGGCTGGAGTCGATCTCTCCGCCTTGAATTTTTGTTTGGATTTTTTCAAAGGGTGCGAAGTCCCCGACGATGGTCTGATCAACCAACTGATTACGGTCCGCAAGATAGAGGACATTTCTGACAATCCCGGCGCAACGAAGTCGCCAAACGATCTGAAATGCCGTGTAGGTCTTGCCGGTTCCCGTGGCCATGACAAGAAGTGCTCGCCGTCTCTTGTCGGCGACAATGGCATTGACCACGCGATTGATGGCCACCATCTGGTAGTAGCGAGGAACTTTGCCGTCTTCGCTCGTGTAATACTGAGCGTCGGCCATTGCATCTTCTCGATCGACAGGGACGCCACGAGCTTCGCACCACATTTTCCAGAGTGTTTCTGGCGAAGGGAAGGCAGTCATTGCCAACTCCCTCTGTTTGCCTGTTTTAAGGTTGAACTCGATAAATTTTTCGCCTGCTGATGCATAGGCAAAAGGAATGTCCAACATCTTGGCGTAAGTAATGGCTTGATCGATGCCATCTTCTGCCGATTTGGAAGCCTTCTTTGCTTCAACCACTGCTAATGGGCAGTTGACGTTCCGACAAAGGAGATAATCAGGCTTATTTCTGCCGGTGGGTTTGACTTTCAACGCAATGTTTTTTTCCGGGACGATACGAAAGCGATCGCTTCGCAGCGAATACTCCATCCAGATCATTGACGAAGACCAACCGGCAGCCTTAAGTGCAGGGGTAATGCGTCGTTCTTTGGTGTCTTCTTCTGTTTCAAGGTCAATGTGTTTCGTCATACTTGCGCTCCCGGTGCCTCAGATTCCCTCAGGTATTTGTAGATTGTCGTGCGTCCAATCTTGAGATTCTTGGCAACATGGGAAATGGGAACCCCCATCGCAATCTTTTCTTTGGCCTGAGCGATCAGGTCGGAGCTGATCGGTGCTCGTCCTTTATAAACGCCTCGAGTTTTGGCGATGGCAATTCCTTCAGCTTGACGTTCACGGATGAGCGAACGTTCGAACTCAGCGACGGCACCCATCATTGATAGGAGCAGTTTCGCGATGGCAGATTGATCGCCTGAGGGATCCAGAGAAATGTTTTCCTTGAGGAAGTGGACTGCCACGCCTTTCTTTTGCAGAGATTCGGTTACTTCCAAAAGATCTTTGAGGTTGCGAGCTAGACGGTCCATGCTGGCGACGTAGAGATGGTCTCCATCGCGGACGTAGTCCATCATGTCCTGAAACCCTGGTCTGTCAATGTTCTTGCCTGATAATTTGTCGGTGAAGATACGGTCAGGGGTAATGAGCTTGAATGTCTCAAGCTGACGATCAAGATTCTGATCTTGGCTGCTGACTCTGGCGTAAGCAACTTTTGCGGCGGTAGCCATAGGCGATCTCGTGATTGATATGTTCGATAAAGGTGTCTTCAGAACAAGAATGTTCAAATATCCAAGGATTGTAGTTCTGATGGACATTTGACGGGAGGTTCATACTTGTTCGTTTCAGGTGTACAACAAATGGAATTTATTGTTGATGGGGTGCAGTCGAGGCAGTTTGGGGAAGGAGGATCGCCTAGCGATCTTTTTTCTGGGGTTTGTACTAATAATTTTTTTGGATCGAAGGTCGATCGGAGGGGAGTGGTCTTCAGTTCGAAGGGATTTCGTGGGTTATGTGTTTTGTTTCTCTGGGCAAAGGGCCCAGTCTCTGTGATGCCCTTGAGTGCCCCGCGAGGATCAGGGGGAGATGTGTTGGGGGTGACTGCGACAATCTGCCGTAGCTGCAGCTAGCTTTTCAAACATTTTTAGGAAGTTAAGGAATGCCCATTGTCAAAAGATCGCACAAGCTTTCGCCCGAAGCACGCAGGCAAAAAATTGCCACAGTTGTCGTACCCAAGGATTGGGACGATCCTGACCGGCACATCCTTTTGAGTAAGGAGGTTGTTTTAAAAATTTGTGGGCTGACCGACGCAACTCTTACGGTTTTGCTTCAGTCTCAAGAAGATGCGTTTCCTGCTCCACATCTTTACTTAACGCCGCGTCAGCCCCGTTGGCTCGGCTCTGAAGTCGCAGCCTGGCTGAGGCGTCGTCGCGAAGCACGACACATTGCCGCACAGAAGGCTGTACCTGTCACAGCTTTCAAGAAAAAGAACGAGGAGGGTGAGAGTGTCTGACGATACCTTTGATTCCATTGCAGTGAGGTTGCTCGGAATTGCTAATTTACCGGCTAAACAGCGCAATCAAGAGTACCAATCTCTCGAAAAAGAAGTCACCACGGAGGAAGGTAAATTTCTACTACAGGTTGGTTTGCGTGCGCTGGAGATTCACGGCAAGGTCGTGACTGTTGAAGAGACGACACCCGTAGACGAAGATGTGCGCCTTAGTGGCGTACTTCGGGACATTTTTGCCTACGTAGGGCGCTATGTGAAATTAGATGTCGCAGTACAGGTGATGGTGTCTTATTTTGTGCTTCTGTCCTGGTTTGTGCCGCGACTGTTCACGGTTCCTTACTTGTACATCAAGTCCCAAGATATGGGCTATGGTAAGAGCAATCTCGGTTTTGTTATCCGTAATCTCACTTACAGGAGTCTTTTTACTGAAAGCATTTCTGAGGCGGCTCTGGCGACGCTTTACGAGCGACATAAAGGCATGACGACAGTTCTGGACGAGATTGATAACTGGAAACGGCAAGATAAGGCGGGCATCTTTGCGCTTTTCAAGGCGAGCGTTAAATCGGGAGCAGGCCGTGTGCTACTGCGGCAGGACCTTCGTGAGAAATCTTTGGTTCCGGTACAACAGGATTGCTTTGGTGCCAAGGTTTTCATTGGTATTAAGTCAGAGGCGAGTCTTGATGATCCACTGAAGTCCCGATGTCTGATTGTGGAAATGAAGGAACATCGGGGAGTAATGCCGCATGTGCCTCATTTCGAGACCGATGAAAAGGCTGCGAATCTTCGGCGTTTGTGCGCGACTGTGGCCATGAAATACGCCTCGGAATCTTTTGATCGGCATCCGGAACTGCGTATGGGACTTGAGAGCCTCTCAGCCAGACAGTTTGACACAATTGAGCCGCTGTTGATCTTGGCTTCCCTGGTCGATGCCGAACGGGGAGTTACTCAAGGCGGCGATCTGGATCTGCTCAAGGACTATGCGTTGGGTAAATTTACTCACGATGTTGACGATTCGTACGAAAAGCAGTTGCTAGCAGAAGTCCGGGTGGCGATGGAAACGTTTGAAACTGAAATTCATGACCTCCGTGCAGATGATCGCCTTTATGGTTATGTTGAACAAGGGGCTTGCCGCATTGTCAGTCGTCCTCCACAGTGGAAGACACCTCAAGGCGAGGGAGATGTGATTACGAGGTTCAGTCTGATCCGGGGGCTGGGAGGCGAGCTTGGGTTACATCAGTTGGAGTTATACGCGCAGTTGCTGCGACAAGAAGACAGCATCTTGTATCGTCCTCCTGAAAGCTTGCGCCTGAAGACGACGGCCCAAGGTGTTCTGAAGCCTAACGCCTTTGCCGAGATCATCAGGAAGTACGTCCGATCGAAGAGCTCGGGTACTGTTCGGTACTTTGCACTAGATGATCTGGATCAGGTTCTTCTCAAGAAAATTGGCGAGGGAATCGGTTGTTTGGCGTCGCTCAAACAGCGGTATCATCGATGAAACTATACGAATAAAACAGCACCGGAGTACGTTGTATCTTCGGTGCTGTTTTGATTAAGTGACTATTGTTTCTCGTGGACAAGGGAGAAGCAGTATTTTGACCATGCTTCCATCATTGGCCTGCGCTCTTCCAGAAAATCGCTTCTCTGATAGGCTGCTTCGACCTGCGAAGGAGGACTGTGATCCAGAGCTTTTTCGACAAACTTCGATGAGTACCCTTGAGCCAGAGCCCAGTCCTCAAAAGTCGATCGTAGCCCGTGTGGGGTCACGACACGTGTCCGATCTTCGGGATCGAAAAAACCTAAGCCGGAATCTTTCAAATCTTTATCGTGGAGTAGAGTCAATAATCGCCGAACAGTCGCAGACTTTTGAGGATGGGAGATATCCTTATACGAAGGTAGGATGAAATCATCGTCACTGAGTTCGATGCCAAGCTGAGCCCAACAGCCCGTGATTCTGGCAAAAATTTCTGCCATCTCATCAGTGATGGGAATGCGCAGTGGAGCTACTAGAGAGTTGCCTTTTTGGGAAACTTTACGGCACTCTGCGGGCACGCTCCACGTCCTTGATTCTAAGTCGACATCCTTCCGCCGCGAGTACCATTCGCGTTTTTCTATTGCTGGGTTGGAATCAAAAGCTAGGAAGTTTCCGACTCGCTGCGCTGTGAGTATCACAAGAAGTAGGCCGAGTGCTGCCAGAGTATCTCGCATGGTCTGTTGGGGTGCCCATGCTAGAGCGACCAAACGCGGAATGTCTGCCGGATCCATGCGAGCATGATGTTCGGCTGGAGGCAGATTTCTAGGTAGCGCCATGCGAATAACCTCCTGCTGGATAGGGAGAGCATTGGCATCCAACAGACCTTTGAGCAGGAACCACTTTGCAAGGCCACTGACAATGGCCAAGCATTTTGTGCGTTCTGCTTTGCGTGAGGCAATGGGGGCCAAACAGGCTATGACAAGCTGATTGTTGAGCTGCCTTGGATGCAATTTTCCAATAAGAGGAGCCAGATGCTTACGGTATCGTGCCTCCATGACCAGTACTGCTTTGTCTGGGTGTTTGTTGGTCTTGGATTCCAAAAGCTCGTCATAACGATAGTGGAGATATTCAGGCAACAGACTGTCAATCGTGTCATCGGTGCTGCCATTGAGGGGGGAGTGAGAGCCAGATTCCTTGTCTGGTTGAATTTTCTTCGGATTGGGTCTTGTACCAGTTTCTACAAAACTCTGCCTGATTCTTAAAGCTTTACTGCGAGCGTCTGCCAGACTGACTTCGGGATAACGACCAAGGGTAGTGCTCAGTCGTTTCCCGTTTACCATGAGGTCCAAGTGCCAACGTCCAGATTGGTGGATGGAGAGTCCGGGGGCGCCGTCAATACGCAAACTCTTTTGCTGCCAGGTACAAGAAAGAAATTTTTTAAGTTGACGATCGTTGCTAAGGCGAGAAATTTTGGTACCAGCTTCGGTGGTAAAAATCGGTTTTCTGTCCGTCATCAGGCACTCCACAAATACGTAATAGCGCCATTTTGTACGTAAATCGGTACGTAAAAAGTGGCTTCGCTACAACTAAAAAATTTTGTGTGGGGCAACCAGGGGCAACTTGAAGAACTTTTAAAATTTTTAACAATTTCAATAAGTTACAGCTCAAGTTGTAGGAATAAAAAAAGCACGCCACAGAGGGCGTGCTTCAGTAACTTGGTGCCCCAAGACTGACTCGAACAGACGACCTACCGCTTACAAGGCGGTTGCTCTACCAACTGAGCTATTGAGGCAAGAAGAGCGCATTATACAGATGAAGGTCAGACTTTCGTAAAGACGGGGAAGTCCGTAGGTTCATCTTTTTTGACTTTCTTTTCAGGCGTCGGCGTCACCGGGAAGTAGGTCACCAGATTGGTGTCTTCCTTCGGATAAACGGCGGCCACTCGATTGAGCGGGATGTAGATGTTGCTGATGCTTTCGCCGAAGCGAGCCTGGAAGGAGACAGCTTCGTCGTCAATCACGAAATTGTTCACGGCTTCTTCTGAAATGCAAAAAACCATGGTGTTGTCGGGATTGGCCAGATGGCGCGGCACGTCGCATGCATCATCAACTTCGACGAGCATGTAGGGCGTCTGTCCGCGGTTTTCGCACCAATTGACAATGGCCTCAATCAGATGCGGGCGAAAATCCGGGCACTGCAGAGGCATGACGACCGTTTTATTGTTCAGAGCCATGATTGTCTCCTTGACGGAAATTAACGGCGCATCACTTTTTCAGAAGGCGTCATCGAATCGATGAATGAGTTGCGGGCAAACACTGTTTCGGCGTATTTCAGCAGCGGAGCAGCGGAGCTCGGCAGATCGATGCCGTACAGCCCGAGGCGCCAAAGCAACGGGGCCAGCGTGATATCGAGCATCGTGAATTCGTCACCCATCAGGTACTTGTGCTTCGAAAGAATCGGAGAGAGCTGGATGAGCTGTTCACGAATCTGGGCGCGGGCGATCATCTTGCGCTTTTCGTCGGCGTCGCGCTTTTCAAGCAGACGCACGAAGCTAAAGAGTTCGCGTTCGAACGTGTAGATGAAAAGACGTGCGCGCGCACGCATAATGGGATCGGCGGGCATCAGCTGCGGATGAGGGAAGCGTTCATCGATATACTCATTGATGATCGTGGACTGATACAGCGTCAGATCGCGTTCCATCAGGATGGGCAGTTCGCCGTAGGGATTGAGTTTGGTGATCTTGGCGGGCGGGTTGCTCGGATCAACGTCAATCACTTCAAAGTCGCCGCTCTTTTCATGAAGAACGAAGCGGCAACGGTGCGAAAAGGGGCAGGTAGCGCCCGAGTACAAAACCATCATAAGTATCTAAACACCAAAAGAACGAAAAGAGAAAACTCAGCCTAGCTGAGGAGCCGAGCTTTTCGGAAATCAAAGAAGGCTATATTTTACCGAAATCGCTTGAAGATCGCGAGAAAAATCGCGTAACATACTGAATTTAAAGAAAAATCAGATCAAGAATGGGAAGAACAATGAAAAAGTTTTTGCAGGAATTTCAGGCTTTTATTTCGCGGGGTAACGTGCTTGATTTGGCAGTTGCCGTGATCATTGGCGCGGCGTTTTCCGCCATTGTCAACAGTCTGGTCAAAGACCTGATCAATCCGCTGTTGGGCTTTCTGGTGGGCAAGCCCGACTTCACCGGTCTTTTTATTGTGTTATCGGAACCTGCGGGCTACACGGGGCCACGCACGTATGAAGCCCTGACGGCTGCCGGCGCAACGGTGTTCGGATACGGTGCATTTCTGACGGCCGTAGTGCATTTTTTGTTGCTTGCCTTCGTGATCTTTTGGCTCATCAAGGTGGTTACGGGTTTGCGCGGCCGCTTGGAGGCTTTAGCTAAAGCCGACAAGAAAAAAGAAGAGGAGGCTGCAGCGGCCAAGCCCCAAGTGACGCCCGAAGATATTGCGCTACTGCGAGAAATCCGCGATCTCTTAAAAGAAGCCTCTGCCAAGAAGTCTTGACAGAGGCTCGGAGAGGTTGTTTGCGCGTTAATCAGACGGGATTATCGATGTCGATGAATGTGACGTCTATGTCCGTCTCAGTGGCGATTCGTTCGCCCAGAGCGCGCACGCCAAAGCGTTCGGTGGCGTGGTGTCCGCAGGCAAAGTAGGTGATGCCGAGTTCCTTGGCCTGGTGGAAAGTGCGCTCGCTCACTTCTCCCGAGATGAAGCAGTCGCAGCCGATCTCAGCGGCTTCTTCAATCATGTCCTGTGCGGCACCGGTGCACCAGCCGATACGATGAATTTCGCCTTGTTGCGGACCCAAAACGAGAGGTTTGCGCTTTAAAAGCGATTCGAGTTGATTGGTGAGGTCGTTGACCGACACGGCGCCAGAGGTCGGCGCGGATAACCCATAGTCTCCGAAGCGTATGTCACTGGTTAGTCCGAGCGCTTTGCCAAGCAGTGCGTTGTTGCCGATTTCTGGGTGATCGTCAAGCGGCAGGTGGTAGCCAATGAGGTGCATGCCGCTTTCGATCAGGCGGGAGATGCGCTGATACCGAATTCCAGTGATCCGCGCTTCTTCGCCCTTCCAGAACCAGCCATGGTGCACAAGAATGGCGTCGGCGCCTTGAGCGGCGGCCGCTTCAATAAGATCAAGCGAGGCGGTGACGCCGGTCACCAGACGCTTGACATCGCGGCGCCCTTGGACCTGAAGACCGTTGGGCGCGTAGTCGCGGTAAGAAGACGGATCAAGAATGCCGTCGAGCCGTTGAATCAGTTCTCGAATTTGCATATCGAAAAGAGTGCGACAAGCGCTCGGCGAGAGTGCCCCAAGAGCTTGTTGGAGTGCAGGTTAGAGTTTATGGAAGATGCGTTGAGCCGGCCAGCGAGACTTCGGGCGAGCCGCATTGTGATCGTCGGGTGAGCCGTAGCCGAGAGCGACGGCGTACTGAGCGTGCATGCCTTTTTCGCGCAAGCCGAGGATTTCGTCGACCTTGTCGGCGTCCCAGCCTTCGATCGGCGTTGACTGAATGCCCAGAGCGGCTGCGGTGTAAAGCAGGAAACCCTGAGCAATGTAGGACTGCTTGCCGGCCCAGCAGGCGATTTCGCCGGCATCGCGATATTTGCCGACGAAGAAGCGGCGACGCTGCCCGTTGTCAACCTTGTAGGCGGGATCCATGTAGCGGCCGTCGGCTTCTTCCTGATCGTCCAGAGCCTGCATGTAGGGTTCGTCCAGATCGGTGTGAATGGCGCAAACGATCAAACGATCGGAATCCGTCACGCGGCTGTGATTGAAATCGGCGATGGCCGGCAGCAGTTTTTCTTTGGCTTCCTTTGTGTCGGCAATGAAGAACTCCCAAGGCTGAGAGTTCACGGAAGAAGGAGCCAAGCGCAGAGATTCAAGCAGCAGATCGAAATCGGCATCGCTGATTTTGCGCGAAGCGTCGTATTTCTTGGTGGTGTGGCGCTCTTGGAGCAATTTCAAAATTTCCATTTTCGGCTCGTCCTTTCATAAGAAGACGGCGTTGAGCGCCGCGAACGTCCGAAAACAAAACGTTAGCGCACGGCGCAGCAAAGCCGCGGATTATCCCCGAGGTCGCGTACGGTACGGACGGATGCAAAGCCCGCCGTCCGGAAAATTGCCGCGACCGATTCTCCCTGATTGTAGCCGTGCTCGACGATGATTCCTCCGTGCCCTCGGATGTATTCAGGGGCTTGGGCAGCCAACGTTCGAATATCGTTTAACCCGTCGGCGCCTGAAGTAAGGGCACTGACGGGTTCAAAGCGAAGCGCTTTGAGGTGCTCATCGTTTTCTTCGATGTAAGGAGGATTGGAGACGATGAGATCGAACTTCTCGTCAGCAAAGGCGCTAAACCAGTCGCTTTCGACAAACGACACTTTGGCACCGAGCACTTCGGCGTTGCACTTGGCAACGCTCAGGGCGTCCTTACTTTTGTCGCAGGCCCAGACTTGTGCTTTAGGGCAGTCAAGCGCAATCGTTACGGCAATGCAGCCGCTGCCGGTGCCGAGATCAAGTACGCGGGGTGTGTCAAGGTCTTTGAGAAAAGAGAGTGCCTCTTCGATGAGCGTTTCGGTGTCCGGACGCGGAATGAGCGTGGCAGGTGTGACGTGAAAGGGGCGCCCCCAGAATTCCTGCACCCCGACGATGTAGGGAATCGGTTCGCCCGTTTGAGCTCGCTTCAGATAGGAAACAAAAAGCGAGCTCTGAGCATCCGTGAGCGCATATTCCGGATGCGCGATGAGAAATTCTTTCGGCTTGCCAATGGCTGCAGCAAGCAACAGACGTGCTTCCGAACGAGGCACGCGGCCGGCGGCCTGCAGAAGGCTTTGAGCGACCGTTGTCACGCGTTTTCTCCCATCGCGGCAAGCAGTTCGGCGCGATGTTCGTTTTGAAGTGCGGTCAGAATTTCATCAAGATCGCCATCCATGATCGCACCGAGCTTGTAAAGCGTCAGATTGATGCGGTGGTCTGTGACGCGGCCCTGCGGGTAGTTGTAAGTGCGAATGCGTTCACTGCGGTCGCCGCTGCCGATTAAGCTCTTGCGAGTGCTTGCTTCTTCACTGCGGCGCTTTTCAACCTCCATGGCGTAGAGGCGGCTGGCCAGAACGCTCATGGCGCGTTCCTTGTTTTGGCGCTGGCTACGTTCGTCCTGACATTCGACTACAAGCCCTGTGGGCAAGTGCGTGATGCGGACGGCCGAGTCTGTTTTCTGCACGTGCTGGCCGCCGGCGCCGGAAGCGCGGTATACATCAATGCGCAAATCCTGAGGGTTGATTTTGACGGCTTCCACTTCATCGGCTTCAGGCATGACGGCAACCGTACAGGCCGAAGTGTGCACGCGGCCCTGAGCTTCTGTTTCCGGCACGCGTTGCACGCGGTGGCCGCCAGACTCGAATTTCAGTCGGCTGTATGCGCCTTCGCCGATGATTCGGCAGATGACTTCACGGTAGCCGCCGAGATCCGAGTCGCTTTTGCTCACGATTTCCACGCGCCAACCGCTACGTTCCGCGTAGCGCATGTACATGCGCAGCAGGTCGCCTGCAAATAACGCCGATTCTTCGCCGCCCGTGCCGGCACGGATTTCAAGGAATGTATTTTTGTTGTCGTCCGGGTCGCGCGGCAGGAGCAGGATTTGCAGGTCTTGTTCGAGTTCTTCGAGCTTTTTCTTGCCGGCGAGAATTTCTTCGCGGGCAAATTCGGCGACTTCGGGATCCTTGGCCATTTCTTCGGCCGTGGCGATGTCCTCGAGCGTCTGTTCGTATTCCTTGGTCTTGAGAACAACCGGTTCGATTTCGGCGCGTTCGCGCGAAAGTTCCGTGAAGCGCTTCATATCGTCAGCCGCATCAGGTGCTGCGAGCATGGCATCGAGTTCTTCAAGACGACGGCAGAGACCGAGAAGCTTGGCGCGAATATTTTCTTTCATGACACAAAAAAGAACGGCCGGGTATTTCAGACGGCCTGGGAAAAATTCGAGAGAGGAAATCGCTAAAGAAAGCGGACGCGACTGAAATTGTACGCGTCCGTTGCTTGCCTCTGAAAAGGAAGGAATCTTAGCGGGGACTAAAGAAGTGTCCGACGATCATCGTCATGTGTTCTCGCTCTTCGCTTGTGAGCCCTTCGGCATTACGAAGAAGCACAGTAGGATCGTGCAGGAGTTTATGCATGAAGGCTTTACCGAAGAGATCAATCACAACGGCAGGGTCTTCGCCTTTTTCAATCTGCTTAATTGCTTTGTGCGTGAGCTCTGCGCGGGCTTTTTCCGCACGATTCCTGATGCGGGCGATAGCGGGCACGGCTGCACGCATTTCCAACCACTTTTCGAAAGCCTGCACTCGTATAGAGATGATTACTTCGGCTTTTACGACAGCGGCTTTGCGGCTTTCTTTCCCGGACTCAACGACGGCACCGAGTTCATCCATGCTGTAAACATAGACATCGTCAAGACGTGCTACCTCGGCTTCCACGTCGCGAGGCACGGCCAGATCAACGATGCAAATCGGACGGTGGCGACGTTCCTTGACGGCGCGCTCAATCATACCCAGGCCAATGATGGGAAGGGCGGAAGCCGTACACGACACAATGATGTCGAAGTTGCTGATCACCTGCGGCAGGTCTTGCAGCTTCATGGCTTTGCCGTTGTAACGTGCTGCGAGGTTCTGGCCGCGTTCGAGCGAACGGTTGGCCACGGTAATTGAGCGGGGTTGCTGTGCCGAGAAGTGGGCGGCACAGAGTTCGATCATTTCGCCGGCGCCCACAAACAGCACGTTTGAGTCGGACAGGTTGCCGAACAGACGCAATGACAGACGCACGGCAGCTGCGGCAAGACTCACGGAGTTGGAGCCGATGGCCGTACTCGAGCGCACTTCTTTGGCAACGGTAAACGCATCCTGGAAGAGGTGGTTGAGCATCAAGCCCAAACCCTTGACGTCACGGGCTGTCGCCACGGCTTTTTTGAATTGGCCGACGATCTGGGTCTCACCGAGTACCATCGAGTCGATGCCTGAGACCACACGGAAAACATGACGAGCTGCTTCGCTCTGTTCGTAGACGTAGACGTGCGGTTGCAGATCGGTAGTGCGCACACCCTTAAGTTCTTCGATGAGTTCAAGAACAGAGTCGGCAGCACGTTTGGGGTCGACCGCTGCGCAGTAGATTTCCGTGCGGTTGCAGGTCGACAGAATCATGGCTTCCGTGACACCGCCGGCATCCGCGGAGGCCAGACGGGTTTTGATGAGGGCGACGGTTTCTCCGGTATCTTCAGGGCCGAAGGCAACGCGCTCACGCACCGCAAGCGGCGCGGTCTTGTGGTTAAGGCCGAGACAAAGCAACTGCATGGGGTCAATAACAACGAATTCGTCTGCCGATTGAGGGTGTGTTGTTCTTCTTCCCCCAGGGCGCGGTTCTTCGTATACGTCTACTGGTTGATCTTAAGATAGCGCGGATTATGCTTCAGAAATGTTTTGAAAAACTTAAGGCGGAGAGAAATTTCAGCCGGGCACTTGCAAATTTCCAAATTAGCCTATATAGTTTCGCTTCTCTGTTGGCCAGGTAGCTCAGTTGGTAGAGCAGCGGATTGAAAATCCGCGTGTCGGCGGTTCGATTCCGTCCCTGGCCACCAGTTCTGCTGAAGAACCACCCTGGCGGTGGTTTTTTTGTATCTGCCGTTGAAGTGGTATCGGTTTTTTGGACACCAATAGGATCCAAAGCATGCACATACCACAACACATCCGACAACAGGCCTGCGAAGGACTCTTGCTTCTTGATTCCAAGAAGCGACTGACCAAGTTCACTTTTTTGCCTTTGTGACTAGCTTTCTTACCACAGGCGTTTGTTACCTCAAGACTGAAGAGATCCGAGCGCTAAACTCTTCCCTTGATTTCCTGTCGGAGGGTATTTCATGTCCGTTTCTCTTCGCTTCAAAGCAACCGCAGTTGCGGTGACTGCTTTTCTTTCATGCTCCGTCGTTGCAGCTCAGCAAAAACCCACAATCTTCGTCTACGGTGATTCCAACACGTTCGGTTGGGTCTACGAGCCCAAAACGCAGGTCGTTTCACGTCTGCCCGTTGATGAAACCTGGCCCTATTTCATGAATCGGGAGCTTGGCAATAAATACCATTTGGAAGTCGACGCACTCGGCGGCCGCACGACGGATGTCGATGAGCCGGAAAGTCCGGGCAGCGGCAAAATTCCTGGCGAGACCTATAACGGACTGACTACGTTACCTGCCGCACTCTCGGCCAACATGCCCGTTGATCTGGTTATCGTTATGCTCGGCTCCAACGATCTAAAAGCCGGGCATCATCGCGGTCCGAAAGAGATCGCGCAGGGACTGGTCAATCTCACGAATTGCATCAAAAGCGGAGAGTGGCAGCGGCGCACCGTCTATAAGCCTCCCCGTGTTCTGATTGTTTTGCCGCCGGAACTCGACGGCGACAACACGCCCTACGGGGACTTCTTTGCCGGAGCACTTGCCAAGACCAAAGCTTGGGGCCCTGTGATTGAAAAGGCCGTACGAGCTGCCGGCGCCGAGTATTTCGACGGCGGGGCTGTTGTGGGCATGCCTGATCAGCCCGACAAGGTGCATTTGTCTGCACACGAGCACGAACTTCTCGGCAAAGCGGTGGCGGGCAAGGTTCGTGAAATGATGGCTCGCTGATTCGGTTGACAAAAAAAGAAAACGCACGCTCACATTTTCATGACCGTGCGTTTTTTTGTCTGAGACCAATAGTCTTTAGCTCGCGTCGGCCCAAACCTCACGGGCGATGTCACGCACAAGGCGCACCTTGGCCCATTGCTGCTCCTCGGTCATGATGTTGCCTTCTTCGGTCGACGAGAAGCCGCACTGCGGAGACAGGCACAGGCGTTCGAGCGGTACATATTTGGAAGCTTCCTGAATTCGTGCCTTGATGGCTTGTTTGTCCTCAAGTTCGGGGAATTTGCTCGTGATCAAGCCGAGTACGACAGTCTGATCTTTGATGAAGCGCAACGGTTCAAAACCGCCAGCTCGTTCCGTGTCGTATTCCAGAAAGAAACCGTCGACGCGGCAGTTGCCGAAGAGATTTTCGGCCACCGGCTCATAGCCGCCGGAGCTAAACCACGTGGAGCGGAAATTGCCGCGGCAGATATGCATCGTCACGGTCATATCTTCAGGTTTGGCTTCAAGAATTTCGTTGATGCAGGCGACATACTTGCGGCCGATGGTGTCGACATCGATGCCGCGTGCGGCGTATGCGGAGCGTTTTTCCTGCGAGCAAAACTCGCCCCAACTCGTGTCGTCGAACTGCAGATAGCGGCAGCCTTTGGCGTAGAGCGAGAGCATGGCGTCTTTCCAGGTTTGCGCGATGTCGGAAAAGAGTTCGTTTTCCTTGTCTTTGTAGAGATCAATTGCCTGATAGTTCTCTTCGCGTACGCAGCAGATCAGATGCAGCATCGAAGGCGACGGAATCGTGAACTTGATCGGTGCGTCGCCGGCCAGATTCTTCAGACGATCGTAGGCTTCGAGGAACGGATGATCTTCCGGGAAGTGAATCTTGTCGGCAATCACGATGGTCTCGGCTTTGGGCTGGTGACCTTCGAAATGCACCGACCAAGCGTCGGCTTTGACGTGCCGAATACCGCCGAGAGCCGCCAGAAAGTCCAGATGCCAGTAAGCGCGACGGAACTCGCCGTCGGTGACGGCGCTCAAGCCGTTTTCAAGCTCCTTGGCAATGAGCTTTTTGATTTCGGCGTCTTCAATGGCCGTGAGTTCTTCCTTGCTGATCTGGCCGCAGGAAAATTTGACGCGGGCCTGCGCCACGGTTTTGGGACGCAGAAAGCTGCCGACGACATCGCAGCGATACGGCGGATTGATGTGAACCATAGTGGAAATCCTTCCAGAGTGAATATTGAACACAGTGCTCACATTCTGCCGAGAAAAAAGAAGGCTTGTCGCGGTAATACGACAAACCTTCTGCAGAAACACACGCTCGATTTAGTCGACCGTGGTACCGGGTGTGACGGCTTTGCGTCCGAGAGCTTCGGCCTTTTGCGCCAGGCGGACAAATGCGTCCAGAGGCAGCGCCTCAGCTCGTGCCCCCGGATCTACGTCGCAGGCGGCGATTTCTTCGGCCGAAAGAAGTGCCGAGAGCGCATTGCGAATTGTCTTGCGACGTTGCGAGAAGGCGTTGGCGACGACTGAACTGAAGAGTTCAAAATCGACGGAGGGCACCTCTTCCTTGGCCTTGGGAATCATGCGCACGACCGAGCTCATTACCTTCGGCGGCGGGTTGAATGCGCCCGGCGGCACGTCAAAGAGTTTTTGCATACGATAGCGCCACTGCAGCATCACAGACAGACGTCCGTAGGTTTTGCTGCCGTGCTGGGCCACCATGCGGTCGACCACTTCCTTTTGCAACATGAAGTGCTGATCCTTGACGTGATCGGCGGCTTCAAGAAGTTTGAAGAGCAGGGGCGAAGAGATGTTGTAGGGAAGATTTCCGACCACGCGCAGGTTGTCGTTTCTGGCCACTTGCGTCCAGTCGAGCGTGAGCGCGTCGGCTTCGATCAGACTCAGAGACTCGGGGAACGTTTCCTTGAGCCATGCGGCGAGATCGCGGTCGATTTCTACGGCACGCACTTTGCCTGCACCCGCAATTAATTCGCGGGTCAATGCTGCCTGACCCGGGCCGATTTCAACGATGTCGTCGCCTTCAGTGGCGTTGACGGCCTTGGCGATGCGCTCGATCCAATGGCGATCGTGCAGAAAGTTCTGCCCGAAGCGTTTGCGTGCGCGATGTCCCTGAAGTCCTTCACTGGCCATAGATGTGTTCTCTGAAAGTCGTGTTGTAGGTTAACCGAGCAGGCGCTGCAGCTCGCGGATTCTCTCGCGGCGTTCCGCCATATGGTGTGCAATGGAAAGAGCGGCAAGAAGACTTCCTTCGTGAGCCTCGCCGCTGCCGGCAATGTCCAGTGCTGTGCCGTGATCGACCGATGTGCGTACCCAGGGCAGCCCAAGCGTGATGTTGATGCCATGCCCGAAGCCCTCGCGCTTGAGGGCGGGAAGCCCCTGATCGTGGTACATACAAACGATGCAGTCGAAATTTTTGGAGTGATCCGGTACGAAAATCGTATCGGCCGGCCACGGACCTGAAAATTCGGCAGAATGAACTGTAGCCTTGGCGCGTTCGATCGCAGGTGCAATGCGTTCGATTTCTTCGCGACCCATGTGGCCGGATTCTCCCGCGTGCGGGTTTAAGCCCGTGACGGCGATGCGCGGACGCTCAATGCCGAAGTCCTGATGCAGCGCATGTGCACAAATCGAAAGTGTTTTGTCGAGTGCTTCGTCGGTGATGGCTGCAGGAATTTGCTGCAGAGGCAGATGTGTTGTGACCAGCGCCACGCGCAGAGCCTGCTGGCTTGTGCCCGAAGTGAGCATCATGACCACGCGGTCAACGCCTGCAAACTGCTGGAAAAATTCGGTGTGTCCTGTAAACGGAATGCCTGCTTCTATGATGATGCTTTTTTGCACTGGAGCCGTTACCACTGCGCTGTAAGTGCCGTCCTGAGCGCCTTGTGCGGCGCGACGCAGGGTTTCGACGACGTAGGGGGCGTTGGCAACGTCAAGCTGCCCGGGCACGGCAGGATGCGCAAGCGGCACGTGCTCGAACTTCACCCAGTCCGGAAAGATGGCGCCGAAGCCCAGTTTTTCGGACGTCTTGATCAAAAGCTTTTTGTCGCCGATGAGCGTGACGGGTGACTTGACCCGTCCGGTAAAGACTGCTTTGACGCAGATTTCCGGACCGATGCCCGCAGGCTCTCCGGTAGTGATCGCAATGCTGGAGGACATTCTCAAACCGAGGACCAAAAGCAAACGCCTGTGGCTTTCTGCTGGCTTGTGTGTCAGCCGGAAGTCCGCAGGCGTTTTGGTTGTCAGGCGCTTGAAAGCGCCGGAAAATTAGTAATCGTTGGTGCGGATTTCGACGTAGGCGCGGTCGCGCAGCTCACGCTGCCAGTTGTAGACGGCTTCGGCCAACTTCTTTTCACGCAACTGATTGCGGGCGTTGATGCGGCTGCGCTCGGCGTTTGCTTCGGCAGTACGGCGCTCAAGTACCTGAATCAGGTGGTAGCCATAGGGTGTACGGACCGGTTCGGAGACTTCGCCGGGCTGCAGGCGATTCATGACCGATTCGAATTCCGGAACAGTATCACCAGGACTCACCCAGCCGATATCGCCGCCTCGGGTGGCGGAGTTGTCGACGGAATTTAGACGTGCGAGTGTGGCAAAGTCGGCTTCGCCTGTGGAAATGCGGTGACGGATGTCGTTTAATCGCGAAATCACCTGATCTTCCGGCGTAAGGTCGGAGACGAACATCAAGATGTGACGCACGTGAGTTTGTTCAATCGGGGTGCCGGCGAGTTTGGCTTTGACGCCGTCGCGACTGTCTTCAAGGAACACAACGTGAACGGCACCCGAGGAGCGCACCGTCGTAACGAAGTTGCGCTGCGTGCGGTTGTTTTCGATGGCCTTCCAGAAGATGGTCGGCAGACGCGAGGCGTCGCGCCAGCCTAGGTCACCGCCCGAGAGCGCATCTTCGGCCTTGGAGTTGGCGGCTGCAAGAGAACTGAAATCTTCGCCGTTGCGGACGCGTTCGACCAGAGCTTCGGCTTCTCGCTCAACATCTCGGGCTTCGGAGTCTGAGGCTCCCGGAGGAATCGGCAACAGGATGTGGCGCACGTGGTATTCCTGCGTGTCGTTGGTCGTAAAACCCGTTTGTTCGGCGAGGTACGCATCAACCTCACTTTCCGGAATCGTGATTTTGCTGTCGACCTCACGTTCGCGCAGACGCTGTGCCGTGATTTCGTCGCGCACCTGCGAGCGGAAAGCACTGAAGCTTACGTCGTCGGCACGAAGCCGTTCGCGCAGCTCTTCGACGGTCATTTTGTTGTTTCGGGCGATTTGTTCGATCGAAGCGCTCACCATCTGTTCATCGACGCGGATGCCCAATTCCTTGGCACGCTGTTCGGTGGCCTTTTCGGTGATCATGCGTTCGAGCACCTGCCGGCGCA
>OLXA01000276.1_pt1 | contig 30629 bp, 21 predicted proteins | sample 1644551 | NCBI WGS metagenome assembly OLXA01 (sample SAMEA103958150, study PRJEB25191) | human gut metagenome | biome: human-associated habitat [ENVO:00009003]; feature: intestine environment [ENVO:2100002]; material: feces | place: Germany | collected 2013/2015 | reverse complement strand
GCAAAGCTACAACCAAACCTCAAAGTGTAAAAGGTGCATTTCTTCGAATGCTTACCGTCCTCTTGGCATCATGGTCTGTTACCGGATGGGAAGAGTCACCCCATCACAACCATGAATTATAGTGTAGCCATATTTGTATATAGCCGTATGATACGCTATCCAGATAATGCTATCACAGAATTGCGATATAGCCGGATATCAAAATAAGGATAGCCGGGAGCGAAGGGAGCACGAACCCTTCCGGATACAGATATCTCAAAATCTCCATTTGCAGAAGTGTATAAATATCAATCCATTAATGGAGATAATGCAGAAAAACCATGAAGCATATACGGCTCACTGCCACTCTCCATTTGCAAATGTGTAGAAATAACAATCCGTTAATGGAGACGATGAAGAAAAACAATAAGGCGTATACGGCTACCTGTTATTCTCCATTTGCAGAAGTGTAGAAGTAGCAATCCGTTAATGGAGACGGTGAAGAAAAACAATAAGGCGTATACGGCTATATGCCCGTTCTCCATTTGCAGAAGTGTAGAAATAGCAATCCGTTAATGGAGACGATGAAAAAACAATAAGGCGCATACGGCTACATGTCATTCTCCATTTGCAGAAGTGTAGAAGTAGCAATCCATTAATGGACAATAGGGCATGTAAAGGGCAGATTTTCCGTATATTCGCCTCCTTATCCCCGAATTATGGGCGTAAGTCACATGGTCATGGAGATATATCTATCCTTTAATGGGGAGAACAGCCGGCAAATATCTGATGGAAAAGCCCCACAAACCACAGGAAAATAGCCATATAATGGTCTGATACACAATAATTATTGGAGAAACATGGTCCGCTCCTGCGGACAGCAAGTTGTGTTTTGGTTAAACCAAAACCGTACAGTTTAACGGCGTTATGCTGTTAAACCGTACTTCCACAATGCTTCGAGTTTTTTTGAAGAAAAATACCTATTTATGTGATTTTAACCATAGATGCTCGAATCCGACTAAGCGTAGGAAGGGTTATTCCTAAATAAGATGCAATATGCCCCCAATTTACTCCTTGGCATATTGTTGGGAATTGTTTTTCAAACTCTTTATACCTTTCTGTGGCGGAAAGAGTCAATCGTTCTTTATGAGTACGATGTATACGTCTGTATTCATTCTGATGAATGATTCTTCCCCAGTTGCATAATTCTATATTTGTATTAAGCAAATGATTCAAATCTGTCAATGCTATTTGGTAAGCCTCTGTTTCTTCTAATGTTTCAACAAACTCCTCACTGTTTTTCCCGTAATACAATTCATCCATGCTAAATACAATACTTCCTTCGTTTGCAAATGATGTTGTTACTTCTTTATTGTTTACCAGCCAAAAAGACCGGGTAATTCCTTTCTCTATAAAGAATGCACTTCCATTATATCTGTCGGCTTGTACCAGTAGGTGCTTTTTAGGAAAATGGATGTATGTAATTTGTTTCTTTAACTCCTGTATCGTTTTATCTGATACAGGATATAATGAAGTCATTTTTTTTATGATGTTTTCCATTAAGTCTTAAATTTTACTGTACAACTTTTATTGACTACTCCATGTTTTTATAGCTTTTTCCAATTCCTTCCAATGCTCGTCTGTCATTCTAGAAGGAGTGAACAAGGAAATGCCGGCTGCCCCCGCCTCTATTGAATTATGAATGGCTTGTGCTATTTCAGAAGGAAGCAATCCATGTCCTTCAGGGTCTTTAATAGCCTCTTTTCTTTTCCAATCAGAACAAATGAACAAACCGCTATAAATAGGTTGCTGTCCTTCAACCGAAGTTGTTTCTTCCTTTGTCACCTTACCTATCCAAGAAACCGATTCAAGATAAAAGTCGTTATAATTCATCGGGAAAAAAGCATCTATCTTCCATTTGTTCCATTCTTGGCGAACCAATTTTTTTGCGTAGGAGTCCGGTCCCGGAAATACTGCCGCACTTATCTTCTTTCCTTTGGCATGTACGGCTTCGGCAATTTGGTTTACCAGACAGGTGATGATGTCATAACGGAACTGTTTCCATTCTTCACAAATAGAAGGGTCTTCAATTGAACGTATGTCGATTCCCGTTGTAGCTTTGAAGTCTTTTACACATTTGTCACAATAGCAATAATCAGCGTCAGGATATTCCTCATTCATAACCAATCCATATTTTTCCCACAATCCACGGGCCAGAATCACATCCACATAGCGGATATAATCCAAATGGACATAATCCACATCTTTAATATCAGCTATTTTACTGTATTCTGCAACTAAATAACTGATGACTTCAGGATTATTGGGACACAAGAGCTTATAATAAGGAACATATGCCTGCACATCATATGCTGATTCACCCTTTCGATTTATGGCATACCAAGTGGAGTCAGCATCGCTTTTCAGCATGGCTGGAATCCATGCATGGTATTCCAAATTATTCTTATGGGCAATACGGGCGGCATATGTATGCTTCTCGACATTAAACCCACCTACATTATAACATATTCCATACAATCCATATTGCTTCCATTTCTTAAAATCGCGTCGTACTGACTTTTCTGTTGTTTCTTTACCTTCTCCTTCCCATCCGTACACACGAATTTTATTTTTAGGCTCGTTCGAACAGGCACTTATACCTAATGCACACGTAATCATGATAAAAAACAATTTTCTCATTTTGATTTATTTTAATTAAAAAAGAGGCTTTTATTTTAAAAAAATTGCGTTGAATGTAAACCGTTCCATTTTGCAAATATACTAAGCGTATACATGTATTTATTTTGCCGTAGGACAAAAAACGTTTTTTCCAATGAGTTTTTTGCTTTATGACAACTTTCAAGTGGTTGAAAACAATTTATATTTGCTGTTGATAACCAATTTATTCAAAACACAAAATCAAATCTAATGAAAACATTTGATACGAAATTATTATTTGCAGGAATGGCCTGCATATTTATGTGTGGTAACCTGATGGCGCAGGACGATGGTTTCAACCTGTCCGCTCAACGCTCGGAAGACCAAAACGTATTGCGGATACCGGGGGAGAAAAAGAACCATGCCGAGTGGGTCATCAACCCGACTCCGCACAAGATTATATTCGACAAGTCCGGCAAGCTGGACATCTCCACCGGGCTGGCACTAAAGGACAAACAGAGGAAATTTTCCCGGGATCTGGATTTCATAACTTCTAACGCGAAAGGAGCGAAGTTGACCGTCGATTTCGGAGCGAAGGTGTCGGCCAAGGAAGGTGTGAAGGCGGTCTCGGGTGCTTACGCCCTGAGTATCGGCAAGAAAGGCATCTCCATCATCGGCTATGACGAACGGGGCGCGTTCTACGGCATCCAGACGCTCCGGCAGCTTCTGGAAAGTCCGATGGCGAAGGAAAAGCAATTGCCTTACGGTGAGATTAACGATTATCCGGATCTGGCGGACCGGGGTGTAGTAGAAGGGTTTTACGGTACTCCTTGGTCGCACGAGGTACGCATCTCGCTGATTGATTTTTATGGTAAATTCAAGATGAACTCCTACCTCTACGGCCCTAAAGATGATCCTTATCACAGCTGCCCGAACTGGCGCCTGCCTTATCCGGAGAAAGAGGCGGAGAATATTCGCGAGCTGATCGAGGCCTGTCGGCGTAATCGGGTCGATTTCGTCTGGGCAATCCATCCGGGGCAGGATATCAAGTGGAACGAGGAGGACTATAAGAACCTGACGAATAAATTCAATTGGATGTACGATCTCGGTGTCCGCCATTTCGCCATCTTCTTCGATGACATATCCGGAGAGGGGACTAATCCGAACAAGCAGACGGAACTCCTGAACCGTCTGACGGACGATTTCGTGAAGGCGAAAGGAGATGTCAGCCCCTTGATTGTATGCCCGACCGACTATTCCAGGCTTTGGGCGAACCCGACCCCGCAAGGAAGCCTCGCTATCTACGGAAAGACGCTATACCCGGATATTAAGGTCTTTTGGACGGGTGACGTAGTATGCAGCGACCTGACGAGAGAGACGCTGGACTTTGTCAACTCCCGGATACAGCGGCCTGCCTTTTATTGGTGGAACTACCCGGTTACGGATTATGCCCGCAATTATTTGCTGCAAGGTCCTTCCTATGGGCTTGATACGTCGTTGACAGAAAATGAAGTATCCGGTGTGGTCAGCAACCCGATGGAACATGGCGAAGCTTCTAAATTAGCCTTATATGGGCTTGCCGATTACACTTGGAATATAGCTGCATATAATCCCCTTGACAACTGGGAGCGGGGGTTGAACGAGTTGATTCCGGAAGTAAAGGATGCCTACCGGACATTTGCCATCCATTCATGCGATACAGAAACAGGATACAGGCGTGACGAAAGCTGGGAGACAAAAACATTCAGGTTGTCCGAATGGAACGACAAAGACGCAGAAACCCTTGAAAAGGAATTCAAAAAAATAGAGCATACGCCAAGCCTGTTGGAAGCCAATTGCACAAATAGACTGTTACTGGAAGAACTTCGTCCTTGGCTTGTCGAATTTGAAAAATTGGGCATTAGAGGAAAAAATGCGATAGAACTGGCGCGGATTTATCGTTCCGGTGGTAATTATGCCCTGTTTTGGGAAAAATATGTAGAAAACCTGATGACACCGGAAGACCGCAAGGCTTACGAGGCTCACAAGTCGGGTACCATGAAGCTGCAGCCATTCTACGAAAATGCAATGGACGACATGGCATTCGGATTCTTGGAAAAGCTGACGGGGGAAATACCTAAAGATTATAAAGGAATCAGTTCATTCAACAACTCCGGTACCATTTTGACTAAACTGATGCTTGACCACGACACTGCGACTTATTATACATCTGCCATGTCGCAAAGGCCCAATGACTGGATAGGAGTTGATTTAAGGACTTCCCGCGAGGTTTCTGAAATATCCATTCTTCAAGGACGCAATTCCGTGGATGATGTGGACTACTTCGACCATGCCTTATTGGAATATTCGGATAACGGTAAAGACTGGAATACACTGATGGACGGAATGAAAGAACAGTACATCATCCATTGGAAAGGAGAACCGGTAAAGGCGCGGTATATTCGCTTGAGGCGATTAGACTCTGAACGCAAAAATTATGCCTCGGTTCGTTCGTTCGATGTGAATCCGCTCCGTCCTGAAACTCTGGGTTTCCACTTCACTGCCGATGACATCTATAAAGCTATGTATATGTTCGACCAAAGTTTGGGGACATCATACGTTATCAACAAGCCGATTTCATTCGATATCCCGACCGGTACGAAAGGTTACACCATACTTATGAATAAGCCGGCAGTTCCATTAACCTGCAGGTTTTTCAATTCAAAAGGAGAGATGCTGAGCGAAACCACGCTTGATAAGCCGTTCTCCATCATAGAATTGCCAGACAAGCAAGTGGATAAAATAAGCTTGGAAGGTTCGGCAGAAATTTATGAAATAATACCTAACAAATAACACCGATGAAGTACATATTGAAATCCATACTGGCAGGGAGTATCGGGATGTTCGCATACGCTTCTGTTGCGGCGCAAGACTTTGATGTAACTTCGCAAAAAGGCGAGCAACAAATCATTTTGCCTGTCCCCGGGAAAAAAGTGAATCATCAGGGCATTATTATAAATCCTACACCCCAACAATGTCTATGGGATAAGAGTAAACACCTGGACCTTTCCAACGGAGTATCCTTGCGGGATATACAAGGCAAATTTTCCAACGACATAGGCTTCATCACTTCCCATGCGAAAGGAGTAAAGCTAACGATTGATTTTGGCGAAAAAGTATCCGCGAAAAAGGGAGTGAAAGCTGTATCCGGAGCCTATGTGATGAGCATTGGCAAAAGAGGTATCTCCATCGTCGGTTATGATGAACGGGGTGCGTTCTACGGCATCCAGACGCTCCGGCAACTCTTGGAAAGTCCGGTGGCAAAAGACAGACAGCTGCCTTATGCAGAAATCAATGACTATCCCGATTTGCCTAACCGAGGAGTAGTAGAAGGTTTTTACGGAACCCCTTGGTCGCACGAAGTCCGTCTTTCATTAATCGACTTTTATGGCAGGTTCAAGATGAATGTTTATCTCTATGCGCCCAAAGATGACCCTTATCATCGCGTTCCCCACTGGCGGGACCCTTATCCTGCAAAAGAAGCCAATAACATCAAGGAACTGTTGGAAGCCTGCAAGCGTAGCCGGGTGGATTTTGTATGGGCGATACATCCGGGCGGAGATATAAAATGGAATGAAGAGGATTATCAAAAGCTATTGAACAAATTCAACAATATGTACGACCTCGGAGTCCGTAATTTTGCTGTTTTCTTTGACGATGTATGGGGTGAAGGTGCCAATCCCAAAAAACAAACGGATTTGCTCAACCGCTTGACCCAGGATTTCGTAAATGTTAAACCGGGAGTTTCGCCGCTTGTCATCTGCCCCAGCGATTATACCGAACTGTGGTCTGACCCGTCGCCCAGCGGGGCATTGGCAACGTATGGCACTTCAACGGATTCAGACATACAGTTGCTATGGACCGGCGAGGCCATCTGTAGTGACCTTACACATGAAACATTGAATTTTGTTAATTCGCGCATCAAACGTCCCGCCTTTTTCTGGTGGAACTTTCCGGTGACGGATTATGTCCCGAATCTTCTTCTTCAAGGTCCGGCGTATGGCCTTGACACATCACTTACAGCCCATGAACTGTCCGGCATAGCCAGCAATCCGATGGAACACGGCGAGGCTTCCAAACTGGCTTTGTATGGAGTGGCAGACTATACTTGGAACGTGGCCTCTTACAATCCCCTCGACAATTGGGAACGCGGGGTACAAGAACTCGTTCCTGAGGCAACGGCTGCATACAGAACATTCGCCATTCACTCTTGCGACACGGAAACCAGATACCGGCGTGATGAATCATGGGAAACCAAAACGTTTCGAATTGCGGAATGGTCTGAAACAGATGCCGAGAAACTTTTCAAGGAGTTTGACGAAATAGAGCGCGTACCTCAAGAGATGGAAAAATGTTCAAACAAAACTTTACTTGGTGAATTGCGCCCTTGGCTCGTTGAATTTGGCAAGTTGGGCAAGCGTGGCAAACAAACCATCGAACTTGTCAGGAAGTATCGTTCCGGGTTGGAGGATTCTACTTTTTGGAACCTCTATGTCGGCAACTTGATGAGTAGCAACGAGCGTAAAAGTTACGAATCCCATAAATCCGGCACGTTGAAACTCCAACCCTTTTATGAAAACGCCATGGACGACATGGGGCATGAGTTCCTTAAAAAGCTGACGGGTGAAGTCCCTATGGACTATAAGGGGATAGGTTCTTTCAACAGTGTCCACACACGGCGATCACTGCTGATGCTTGACAATGACACCACGACTTTTTATAACTCCGGAGTGGAACAAGGCAATGGCGACTGGATTGGCATTGACTTGAGGGCTGAGCGGGATGTGACAGAAGTTTACGTTCTACAAGGGCGAAATTCCGTGGATGACGGAGATTATTTTGAAGATGCTGTATTGGAATACTCCAGGGATGGAAACACTTGGAATACCCTGGTCGGCAACCTGCATAGGCAATATGAAATCGAATGGCGTGGAGAAGACGTGAAGGCCCGCTTTGTTCGCTTGAAACGCTTGGATTCAAAACGTACCAATTTTGCATCCATCCGCTCATTCACGGTTAATCCTATACGAAGGGAAGATATAGATTTTGAAGTGATGGAAGGAGATGAACAAAGCATCCTCCAAGCGTTCGACCGGAATCTTCAGACGTTTTTTACCGTCAACGGCGTTTTTAGCTTCCAAGTCAATCCGGATATAAACAGATACATTCTGCTGGCCGATAGCCTCCAGACGCCATTGACATGCAGACAGTATGCCAAGAACGGAAACTTGATTGCAGAAAAGCTACTCAACAGCTCTTTCATTGTAATCGAACTAAAAGCAGAAGCTGCCCGGATACAGATAGAAGGGAAAGCAGATATTTTTGAGATTATCCCCAAATACAATAATGAACCTATTGAAAAATAAAGTGTTATGAAAAGCAATATGTTTTTACTGACAGCAGGATTGGCTGCTACTGCACTTTGTTCCTGCTCACAAAAAAAAGTGCAGGACAGACCTTTCAATATTCTTTACATTATGAGTGATGACCATTCATACCAGACCATCAGTGCTTATAATGACAGTTACATTGAAACCCCGAACATAGACCGTATAGCTCGCGATGGAGCCCGTTTTACCAACAGTTTCGTAGCCAATTCCATCAGCGGACCAAGCCGGGCCTGCCTGCTGACAGGTAAACATAGCCATAAAAACGGCTTTACAGACAATACCCAACAGTTTGACGGAAACCAGCAGACTTTTCCGAAATTGTTGCAGCAAGCAGGATACCAGACCGCTGTTATCGGCAAATGGCATCTTACATCCGAGCCGACCGGATTTGACTATTGGAACATACTGACCGGGCAAGGGGACTATTATAATCCTAATTTCATTGATAACGGAGAGAAGAAACAGATACAAGGTTATGTCACCAACATCACAACTGATTTAGCACTTGACTGGTTGGAAAACAAGCGTGACAAAAACAAACCTTTCTGTCTTCTTCTGCATCACAAAGCACCTCATCGGACTTGGATGCCGGATACCTGCGACCTGGATTTATATGACGATGTCGTTTACCCTGTACCAGAAACTTTTTATGACCAATATGACGGACGCATAGCCGCGGCCGAACAGGAAATGAGTATCATGAAAGATATGGACTTGATTTATGACCTGAAGATGGCGGATGCTGAAAATGAGATTCATACCGCTGGGTTGGAACAGGCCGGACGCAACATATACAAGCGAATGACTCCCGAACAGAAAGCGGCATGGGACAAACATTATGTTCCGGTTATCCAAAAATTCAAAGAACAGAAACCGGAAGGTAAGGAACTGGCAGAATGGAAATATCAAAGATATATGCATGACTATATGCGGGTCATTCATTCTGTAGACCGCAATGTAGGCAGGGTACTGGACTATATAGAAAAAAACGGATTGTTGGATAATACGTTGATTATTTATACATCCGACCAAGGATTCTATATGGGTGAGCATGGATGGTTTGACAAGCGTTTTATGTATGAAGAATCTTTCCGCACACCATTGCTTGCACGCCTGCCGGGAGGCATGAAAGGAGATATTCCGGAAATGGTGCAGAACATCGACCATGCTGCCACTTTCTTGCAGTTGGCCGGTGTTGAGATTCCGGAAGACATACAAGGAGAATCCTACTTGTCACTTCTGAAAGGAGAGAAACCAAAGGATTGGCGTAAATCCCTGTATTATCATTTTTACGAGTATCCGGGTGAACATGCTGTGAAAAGGCATTATGGCATAAGGACAGAGCGTTATAAACTGATTCATTTCTATCATGACATTGATGCGTGGGAATTGTATGACTTGCAGGAAGACCCTTCGGAAATGGACAATATCTATGGTGACGAAAAGTATGCCGACTTGGTTGACAGCCTGAAAGTGGAGTTGCGGAAATTACAGGAGCAGTACGATGACCCTATAGCACAAAAATATGAATAAGGAAAGGTATTTCAAAAGACACACCAGATATACTTTGTGGGGCATAAGACTATGGTTGGCGATATGGACTGTTACGGTCATACCTACAGCAGTCCATGCCATAGAAAAAGAAGATGCGAGTTGCGGATCTCCATTACAGATTATTCCGGTTCCTGAACAAATCAGGTTGGCAGAAGGCTGTTTCCTGATGTCCGAGAAGCCGACTTTCTACATCAAAGGAGATGCGGACACGTGTCTTTCCGGCTATCTTCAGTCCCTTCCGTTGAATCTGTCCGGTACTGCCAAGAGGAGTGAGGCGGATATTTTCATCATCACCGATGACAAATCAGTCAAGGGGGATGAAACCTACCGGATGGAGATAACCTCCAAACGGATAAACATCGTTTCGTCGGACAAGGCCGGTGCTTTCTATGCCATACAGAGTATGTTGCAGATGACTGAAAATGGCAAGAACAGACAATTGCAGTGCTGCACAATAACCGACAGTCCCAGATTTACATACCGTGGGCTGCATGTTGACGTCTCCCGCCACTTCCGTTCCAAAGAATTTTTAATGAAACAGATGGATGCGATGGCTTTGCTGAAGATGAACAAAATGCACCTGCACCTTACCAACGGAGCCGGTTGGCGCATCGAAATAGACCGCTATCCGCGCTTAACCGAATTTGCAGCATGGAGGCCGGAAAGAAAATGGATGGATTGGAACCAGGCCGGTATGCGCTATTGCGAACGCACCACGCCTTCTGCCTATGGCGGATATTACACCAAAGAAGACATTGCAGAAATTCTGGAGTATGCAAAGGCAAGGCATATTACCGTTATACCGGACATAGAAATGCCCGGACATAGCGAAGAAGTCCTGGCTACCTATCCGGAACTTTCATGCAGCGGGAAAGCCTATGTCAACTCGGATTATTGCATCGGGAAAGAGGAAACATTTCAGTTTATAGAAAATGTGCTTACCGAGGTCATGGAACTTTTCCCGTCAGAATATATTCACATCGGCGGCGATGAAGCTGTCAAGTCCGGTTGGAGAAACTGTCCCGACTGTCAAAGGAGGATGCAGGAAGAAGGCCTTGCTAATGTAGATGAACTGCAAAGCTACTTCATACACCGCATAGAGGCGTTTGTCAACTCGAAAGGAAAGAGAATTATCGGTTTCGACGAAATACTGCAAGGCGGATTGGCCCCGAACGCCACTGTCATGTCCTGGCGTGGGACGCAAGGCGGTATAGAAGCATTGAAAGCGGGCCACGATGTCATTATGTGTCCCATAGAATGTTACTACATAGACTATTGTCAGGATGCCCCCTTCAAAGAACCGGTATCTATCGGGGGATACACTCCTTTGAAGACTGTATATTCATACGAACCATTGGAGAGCACAATAACCCCGGCAGAAGCCGAACACCTGATTGGCATACAAGGAAACCTTTGGGCGGAATACATTACTGAAGATGACCATGCGGAGTATATGTACTATCCAAGAGCGTTTGCAGTAGCAGAAACTGCATGGAGCAAACCGGAGCATAAGAACTATGACGATTTTCAAATTCGTGCGGCTAAACTCTGCCACCTGTTTGCGAAGATGGGTTACAAGACTTTTGACCTTTCCAATGAATTTGGTGAAAGGAGAGAAAGCCTTGTTCCTATAACACATCTCGGTAAAGGGTGCAAGGTGCATTACAATATCCCGTACAGCAAACAATGGCCCGGAACCGGGAACGAAACCTTGACTGACGGCATACTGGGAGGATGGACTTATCGCGACATGAAGTGGCAAGGAACCATGAAGGATTTAGACGTGACCATAGATCTTGGCAAAGTCCAGCCAATCAGATATATCGGGGCGACCTTCATGCATTCGGAAGGAGCTTGGGTGCATATCCCCAGGAAAGTGGAAGTTTCGCTATCTGTTGACGGGAAAAGCTTCAAACCGGTCGGAACCGTATGGGGCGATATTTCGAACGACTATCCCAAATTGCTGTTCAAACAGTATTCGGTCGTGTGCCATGAAAACGCACGATATGTACGTATTCACGCCGTCAAAAACGACAGGCTGGGAGCATGGATCTTTACCGACGAAATTGTAATAAATTAATCATAACATAATTATCTGACAAAAATGAAAGAAAAAAAGAGTTCACAAAGCTTGTGTAGAAGAATTGTATTTTCCCTGATGCTTATCTGCCTTGTCAGCATGGGGGCTAACGCACAAAACCCTAAACCGTTTGTTGTTCCCGAATTGCAGGAATGGGATGGGAAAACAGGTTCTTTCATTCCCGGAGAGAATCCAAGGGTCGTGTACGACAATCCCATATTACAAGACATCGCCAACCGGTTTGCGGAAGACTACAAACTTATGTTCGGAGTACAGCCGGCAGTTCTAAAAGGAAAACCGCAGGAAGGAGATTTCTTTCTTACAACAAAGAAAGATAAGAAATTGGCAAATGAAGGATATGTCATAGACATTAATAAATATGTCAAAGTTTCTGCGCCCGAACCTATCGGCGTTTACTGGGCCACGCGCACATTGTTACAGATGAGCGAGAAAGACAAAGAGCAAAAGCTCCCCAAAGGCGTTATTCGCGACTGGCCGGACTATGTAACGCGCGGATTCCTGATTGACTGCGGACGCAAATTCATCCCGATGGATTATTTGAACGACCTGGTTAAAATCATGTCTTACTACAAAATGAACTTTCTGCATATTGTTTTGAACAATAACGGCTTCCTTCAGTATTTCAACAACGACTGGAATCGTACGTATGCAGCTTTCCGACTTGAATGTGACACATATCCCGGTCTGGCCGCCCGCGATGGTTATTATACAAAAGAGGAATTCAAGGATTTCCAGCGTGAAGCATCCAGTCAGTTTGTCGAAATCATTCCGGAGATTGACGTTCCTGCCCATTCACTCGCTTTCAGCCATTATCGCCCCAGTTTGGGAAGCAAAGAATTCGGTATGGATCACTTGGATTTGTCCAACCCCGAAGTGTACACCTTCGTTGATGCGCTGTTCAAAGAATACTTGGAGGGAGAAGACCCCGTCTTCATAGGAGAAAAGGTACATATAGGAACCGATGAATACTCCAATAAAAAGAAAGAAGTGGTAGAACAGTTCAGGGCTTTTACAGATCACTATATCAAGTATATTGAAAGCTTTGGAAAGAAACCTTATATCTGGGGTGCACTTACCCATGCTGCCGGAAACACTCCTGTGCAATCCGAGAATGTAACCATGTATGCCTGGAATAACGGCTTTGCCAATCCAAAAGATATGGTGGAACAAGGTTATAAGCTGATAAACATCCCGGATGGCCTGATTTATATTGTGCCGCTTGCAGGCTATTACCAGGACTATTTGAATATCGAACGTTTATATACGCAATGGACACCGGCCCATGTGGCTAATGTGACTTTCGGCGAAAAGGATCCGGCCATTCTTGGCGGCATGTTCGGAGAATGGAACGATATCGTTGGCAACGGAATTTCCGTTAAGGATATTCATCATCGCGTTATCCCGGCATTGCAGACTGTTGCGGTGAAAACATGGAACACTGCGCCTTCTTTTTCTTTCGAGGAATTTGAGGAGAACCGAAAACAATTAAGCGAAGCTCCCGGCGTGAACCAATTAGGAAGAATCGGCAACGAAAGAGGACTTGTGTACGAAGTTTCTTCGCTTAGTCCAGGTGCGGAATTGCCGCATACAGAAATCGGTTATGACTACACCGTCACTTTTGATATGCAAGCCACCCCTGAAGAGTTTGGCACGGAACTGTTCAGATCACCCACTGCTGTTTTTTATCTTTCCGACCCCATAAAAGGTATGTTCGGATTTTCCCGTGACGGCTACCTGAATACTTTTGCATTCCGGCCCTACTCAGGAGAAAAAATATCAGTCAAAATAATAGGCGACAACGTTTCGACCTCCCTTTATGTAAACGGCGAACTCATAGAACGCATGGGAATAGAAAAGCGCTTTCTCAATGACGGCACCAAAGAACAGAACAGCTTTATCCGGACACTGGTGTTCCCACTAAAGAAGGCCGGACAATTCAAGTCAGAAATCTCAAACCTGAAAGTATATAACTATAAAAAATAACACAAAAATGAAACAACTGATACTATTCATTATCATATTGTTGTTTGGGGTTGTCCAAATGGATGCACAACCAACCAAGATGTCGCTACAGGAAGACTACGAAGAACTGGTTGACACAAAGCCCCATGACAGCAGGGACGTTTGGAACAGAATGGCAGCTCCCGCTCAACTAAGTTGGGGAAGCACGGATATCCGGTATGCCAAACTCAATGTACCTGATATTCCAAAGAAAAACCGGCTGAATTTGGCAGCATGGAAAGGAGAGCGCATACATGCTCAGGCGGTGCTTTGGACAAAGCTGAATTTGGATGATGTCACCGTTTCGGTGAGTGATTTAAGAAATGGTTCATCCGTTATACCTGCATCTGAAATCAGTACCCATTTTGTCCGCTACGTCATGACGGACGAACTGAACAAAGACGGGAAAGGAGGTTGCGGACATCGGGATAATAAGGCGGAATGGGATTCGTTGTTGGTCGCTGATGTATTGGACATCATAAGCGTGCGCGATATACCAGCCTGTAGCACCCAGCCGATATGGATGAAGATACGTGTGCCCTCCGATGTCAAATCCGGCAAGTACAAGGGGATCATGACAGTTTCCGGCGCGAACTTCCAGCCGATGAAACTTCAGTTTGAAGTGAATGTTCTGAGACGCACGCTGCCGAACCCCAAAGACTGGGCTTTGCATCTGGACCTTTGGCAGAACCCTTATGCCGTAGCCCGATATTACCAGGTTCCTTTATGGAGTGAAGAACATTTTGAGTTGTTATATCCTATCATGAAAATGCTGGCGGATGTAGGGCAACGCGCCATTACCACCAGCATCATGCACAAGCCTTGGAATGGACAGACAGAAGACCATTTTGACAGCATGATTACCCGCATCAAGAGAATCGACGGTTCATGGAGCTATGATTACGCAGTCTTTGACAAATGGGTGACATTTATGATGGAAGATGTCGGCATAGATGAAATGATCAACTGCTATACCATGATTCCATGGTCTTTGCGCTTTGACTATTATGACGAGGCAACAAACAGGATGCAATTTATCGAAGCAAAGCCGGGGGACGCCGCATATACGGAATATTGGGTGAACTTCCTGAAGGATTTTTCTCGGCATTTGCGCCGGAAAGGGTGGTTCGAGAAGACAGCCATATCCATGGACGAGCGTCCGATGGAAGATATGCGCGAAGCCATCAAGGTTATCAGAAGTGCCGACCCGGAATTCAAAATCGCATTGGCCGGTGGCTATCATCCCGAAATCCTATCAGACCTTTACTACCTGAGCATTCCCTACGGACAGAGCTATCCGGAAAATGTAATCGCAGAGCGAAGAAAGAACGGACAAATCAGCTGCGTATATACCTGCTGTAGCGAGGCTTTTCCTAATATTTTCACCTTCTCCGACCCGGCAGAAGCTGCTTGGACTGTATTGCATGCCGTAGCTGGAGGTTACGATGGCTACTCCCGTTGGTCGATTAATGCATGGACTGCAGACCCTTTGCGAGATTCGCGTTTCCGCTTATTTGCGGCCGGCGACACTTACAGTATTTATCCGGGGCCTCGAAGTAGCATTCGGTTTGAACGGCTCATGGAAGGGCTTCAGAGCTGTGAAAAGATTCATCTTCTTAGAAAGGAGTTGTCGGATAAAAGAGCCACGGCTAAATTAAAGAAACTGAATGATGCGTTGATTAAGTTTACTCCCGAAGGACTTGTAAAATATCAGGAATCTGCGGCTGAATCTGTTCATGAAATGAATGAACTGTTGAATTCTTTGTAACACTTTAATGGAATTAAAAGAATAAGAAAGCAGATTTCTCAATGAATCAGAAGAGATATATTGAAAAATATTTGCCAGTAGTATGGCTGTTGTGTTAAATATAACTTTAAAAGTCATGGTTATTAATAGTTGTTTTCAACAATACAGTTCATGAAGAATAACTAATGAAATAGACGGGGGTGAAGATAGTTTGTATGTTTAAATGAACTCCGTTATTCCCTTAAACTCACTAATAGAAATCTAAAACTGTAAAAATAAAGCGGTATTGGTATTATCTTTTTGAGATTACAATGTGAATATTAATTAAATTACATGTGGTTAAGAGTCAAAATATTCATAGGATACCTCGTACTGCTTGCCCTGCTCGCGTTCACCGTCCACCTCTTCCGTGATGAACGGTTGAAACGCAGCCATCTGCAGGCGGACGAGGCGGAGCTGTTCCATGCCCGCAGGCTGTCGGAACAGGCCTATGCCGGTCTTCTGGAGCTTGCCACCCGGGCGGAGACCGTCAGCATCTGGGATGGGGATGACCTGGCAGCCTACCGGGACAAGCGGGAAGAACTCTGCCGCACTCTGCAGGAGCTGAAACGGCATATCCGCTCCTCTTCCGGACAGCTCCGCATCGATTCGCTGTGTCCGCTCCTGGAACAGAAAGAGCAGCTGCTGGACAGCACCATGCAGACATTCGGGCATCTGCAAAAGATCGGTGAGATTGTCAGACAAAAAATTCCAACCATCGTCTCCCATGTCCGGCAGACCGCCAGTCCGCCCACCGCACCCGCGGATACCGTCCGGGAGACCCCGAGCGGCTTCTGGTCCAGGCTTTTCAAGCGGAAAGAAAAGAAGTCGGCCTATCTGGAACAACGGGAGAAGACGGGAAAAAACTCCGGTGAGAGGAGGCAGGGCGCGTCGGCCGCCGGTATGCTACGTTCCCTCGAGCGTGAAGTGACGGATGCACAGGAAACCGAAAGGGAACGCCTGCTGCTCCAGATGGAACTGTTATACGAGAACAACACCCGGCTGAACCGGAGGTTGCGCTGTATTGTCCGGGAACTGGAAATGGAAACGGTATCCCGTGCGGAGGAACGTCACCACCGGTTCGTGACCGAGAGCGACCGGTCATTCCATACGGCCTCCATCCTGGGCGTTCTCATCTCGGTGCTCACCATCATCCTGTATGTCATCATACATCGGGACTTGAAACGCAAATACCGCTACCAGAAGGAGCTGGAGGCATCCGACAGGAAGAACCGGGAGCTCCTCCAGTCCAAGAAGGACATGATGCTCGCCATCGCCCATGACCTGCGTTCCCCGCTGACAACGATAACCGGTTCCGCCGACCTGTTGCCGGACGAGAAGGACGGGCGGCGTAAGGCGAAGTTTGTGGAGAATATCCGTCACGCCTCGGAGTACATGCTCTCCCTGGTGGATACCCTGATGGACTTCTACCTGCTGGATACGGGACAGGCACAGTCATACGAGCGTATCTTCCACCTGGAATCCTTGTTCAAGGAGACAGTGGACAATTACGCCCCGCTTGCGCAGAGGAAGAGCCTGCGCCTCTCTTTCGGTTTCTCCGGCACGGACGTGGTGGTCTGCGGCGATAAAGGCCATCTCCAGCAGATTGTTAACAACCTGCTCTCGAATGCCTTGAAGTTCACCAAGGAAGGGAGCGTCCGGATGGAGGCGGAGTACAGGAGGGGCGAGCTGCGTCTGTGTGTCCGGGATACGGGGAGCGGCATGGACGAAAAGGACGCGGAGAGGATATTCACCGCTTTCGAGCGGCTGGAAAACGCCCGTGGCGTATCCGGTTTCGGCCTCGGCCTTGCCATCTGCTCCAGGCTGGTCTCCCGGATGGGCGGCTCCATCCGTGTGGAAAGCCGGAAAGGGCAAGGCAGCGAATTCATCGTCCTGCTCCCCCTTCCGCCGGCCGACGGGAAATCCCCCTTGGACACGGAAAGAGTTTCCCGGCACCTCCGTATGGATGGGACGCGCGTCCTTGTGCTGGATGACGACCTCCGGCAGCTTGGCATCGTAAGAGAAATGCTGCGCCGCCACCGTGCCCAGTGCGACTGCTGCGGGGACAGCAGCGAGCTCGTCTCCAAACTGAGGGAGAACAGGTACGACGTGCTCCTGATGGATATCCAGATGCCGGAAATGGACGGTTTCGCCGTACTGGAACTGCTGCGCCGCTCCAATATCCCGCAGGCGAGGGCCATTCCCGTGATAGCCCTGACCGCCCGCATGGATGACGAGCGGGAATACCTCTCGCATGGCTTCGCAGGCTGCATCCGCAAGCCGTTCGCGGCGGAAACCCTGCTGGAAGGCATGGAGAAAGTCCTGACACCCGGAAAGGAAGAGGCCGGACGGCAACCGGACTTCTCGCTCATCCTGCAGGGCGAGGACAAGCCGGATGAGATGCTGGGCATCTTCATCTCGGAGAGCCGGAAAGAGCTCTCCCGGCTGCACGCGGCACTGGAAAGAGGTGACCGGAAAGCCGTCCACGACATCCTGCACAAGAACCTCCCGCTTTGGGAATCCCTGCGGCTGGATTACCCGTTGGAAACATTGAGGCAGACCGCTACCGCGGACCCCGCCTTATGGACGGAAACGGACATGGAAAGGATACGTGAGATAGAGAAAGCGGCGGGCAGGCTGCTCCGCCATGCCATGAACCTGCAAAAGAAGAAAGAATGAAAAAGATACTGATCATAGAGGATGACGCGGTTTTCGGCCGGAGCATCGGCAACTGGCTGAAGAAGCAGGGAATGGAATGCCGCCACGTGACGGCACTGGCCCCGGCAAGGAAATCCCTCGCCTCGGAGGAGTTCGACCTCGTCCTTGCCGACCTGCGCCTGCCGGACGGGAACAGCACGGAGCTGCTTCGCTGGATGCACGGGAAATGCCTTGCCGTCCCGTGCCTGATCATGACGAACTACGGACAGGTGGAGAACGCCGTGGAAGCCATGCAGCTGGGTGCCGTGAACTATCTCTGCAAGCCCGTACAACCGGACAGGCTGCTGAAGGCCATCGGCAAGGTCCTCAGCCGTCCGAAGCGGGACGGAAACGTGTTCTATCGCGGGGAAAGCTACAAGGCGCAGGAGATGTACCGGCAGATCAGGCTGGTCGCAGCCTCGGACATCTCCGTGCTGATACGCGGGGCATCCGGGACAGGCAAGGAACATATCGCCCGTGAACTGCACGAGCAGAGCCGCCGGAGGAACAAGCCGTACGTGACGGTGGACTGCGGCTCTCTTCCGGAAGAACTGGCCGCCTCCGAGTTCTTCGGCCATCGCAAAGGCTCGTTCACCGGTGCCGACAGCGACAAGGCGGGGCTGTTCCACGAAGCCGACGGCGGCACGCTGTTCCTGGACGAGATCGGCAACCTCTCCTACAGGACCCAGATGCTCCTTCTGCGTGCCCTGCAGGAGAAACGCTACCGGCCGGTGGGCTCGACCCGGGAGCGCGGCTTCGACATCCGCCTGATATCCGCCACCAACGAGGACCTGGAGAGTGCCATCGCCGAGGGACGTTTCCGGGAGGACCTGTTCCACCGTCTGAACGAGTTCACCATCCGCGTCCCGACGCTCTCGGAGTGCCCGGAGGACATCCTTCCGCTGGCCCGTTTCCTTCTGGGGCACCTCTCGGAGGAACACCACAAGCGGGTGTAGGGTTTCGACCGGCTGGCGGAGGCGGCCCTGAGACAGTATCCCTGGCCGGGCAACATCCGCGAGCTGAGGAATACCGTCCGCCGCGCCCTTCTGATGGCAGGCGGCGACTGGATCACCGCGACCGACCTGCATCTGGACCTGACGTTAAGGCAGGAAGAGGTGCCCTGTCTCACGGAGGAGGAGAAAGAGAAACAACTGTTGCTCCGGACGCTTGAACAAACAGGAAACAACCGGGCAAGGGCCGCCAGGATGCTGGACATCAGCCGGACCACCCTGTATGAGAAATTACGAAAATACGGAATCATATAACCAACGGGAAAACAGGGGAGGGACGTGAAAACAGGCCTCCTGTTTCTGATGATTTTTAGGATACAGAAAGGGAGGCTATAATCTTGCTTTTCTCACCCGCAAATCTTATATTTGCACTACGATAATCGTTCTTTGAATGTATGCAAGATAGAACAAACCGTTGAATCTCGCTCGTTTCTAAATCGTTACCTATTAAATGAAAGCAATATAGTAACTATTTGAATTTCAATTAGATAACAAAAATATTGTGTTTTGCAAGGTGTGTGGTCAGATTCTTTTTGATGCCGCAGAAGTCCGCAATCTCCTTCAGGTAGCTGTTTGCCTTCTGATTGCAGACAACAGGAAGACATGTCCCTTGTTTAAGACATGTCGGATGTGATTCGTATTTCTTCAGTATTGCCAATGGAACAGGAAGAAGCGGAACATTTGCTATGGAACTTGACTTTCTTCTTCTCTCCAGTTTTACACGCCCTTTTCTTATCCACCAGTCACCGTTATTGTCCTGCTCCAGATGTTCCGGTCTCAATGTGGATACATCAGCGAACGCCAGACCGGTGAAGCACGCAAACAAAAAGATGTCCTTGACAAGCTCCAGCCTCGGAATATCAAATTCCCTGTTCATTATAGCCTGAAGCTCGTTGTTTGTCAGGAATACCGGATTAGTCTCGTCCTGTTCCATCTTATATCCGTAAAACGGGTCTTTTCGCATCCATTCTTTGGCTATTGCCATATTGGTGATTTTCTTCAGGCATTTCATGTAGCGGACTATTGTGTTGCGACACAGTCCGGCTTCTGTCTTCAGGAAAACATCAAAAGCCTTGATGAAATCAGGGGAAAGTTCATGGAACGTAATATCATCCTTCTCATAAAAACGCGGTACAAATGTTTCAAGTTTTCTGAGCACATTCTTATAACGGTTGATGGTGACGGGAGAATAGTCTATGTCAACAACCTTTTCCATTGAGGAAATTTCTTCTTTGACTGTTCCAAGCAACGTCCGGACAGTCTCATCCTTTCCGAACACACGCTTTAATATCGCCTTTGGAGTTATCAGTGCCAATTCAAAGGTCAGTTCCTTGTGCTTTTCGTATGCGCGTGTAGTGAGGGCGGAAATATAGTTGTTCAATTCGATGGAAGCCCTGTCTTTTCCTTTACTGCATCCCCTGGCCGGATTCCAGTTCTTTAATGGAACACTTCTCTGTATTCTTATTTCTTCATATTGCCCGTTGATGGTAATCCTCATTAGGATTGGAGCCTCGCCATTTTTCAGCAGTTTTGTTTTCAGAACGAAAAATAGAATGTTCATTGTTCCTTGTTTCATGATCATTTTCTTTTTGAAGTTACACATTCGGTTATTTCGTCAATCCTGAATTGAGCGGATGGCTGGAGAGAAATGTTAAATTCGGTGGCTTTTATTATTGCCTGCTCTAAAAAACCACCGATTTTTGTTTCTCTTACTATTATCCGCCTGTAGGTACAATCATTATCATCGGATAAGAAAGCCTATAGCAGACGTTGTATTTCATCCGTCATTCAGTAGGGTATGCAAATGTAGAATTTCATCCCTGAAAATGATTCACGCAAATCGTTGAGAATAAGTGAAGTATGGTATATATCGGTGTTTTTTTCATGGGACTCAAAAAAAGCCACCGAATCAGCAATTTTTTATTGCACCAAATTGCATATTTTTGCGGAGAGTACATAAAGAAAAAACCGCTGAAATAACTGTATTTCAGCGGTTTTCATGATTTTTCGTTTTGTAAAAGTGGTGCCACCAGGAATCGAACCGGGGACACAAGGATTTTCAGTCCTTTGCTCTACCAACTGAGCTATGGCACCATTATTTCTTGTTTGCGGTTGCAAAGGTAGTGAAACTTTTTTAAACTGCAAACTATTTCTAAAAAAAAACACTGATAAAAACATAAGGTGTTTATTATCAGTGTTGTTTAATTAAAATTATTTTTCTTTTAGTGGATTCCAACCTTGCGCTTTCAGCTCAAACTCTTGTCCGTCACGGGTAATCAGGGCACATCCCAGCTCCGGTTTGGTGATGTGACCAATCACTTTTATACCCTCTATAGCCGAAACTCGTTCATGCTCTGTTAAAGGTACAGTAAATAATAGCTCATAGTCCTCACCACCATTTAAAGCACATGTTGTCACATTCATATTCAGCTCTTCCGCCATTACAGCCGTTTGGTAATCAATGGGAATTCTTTCCTCGTAAACGCGACAGCCGGTATCGCTTTGTGAGCATATATGCAGCAGTTCCGAAGAAAGGCCGTCGGAAATATCCATCATAGCGGTGGGCTTGATTCCCGCTTTTGCCAGTTTCTCAATGATATCCTTACGTGCTTCAGGCTTTAACTGACGTTCCAAAATATATTCTTTTCCGGAAAAATCCGGATTTGCTTCTTTTTCTCCTTGGAAAACAGCCTTTTCACGCTCTAGAAGTTGAAGTCCCATATAAGCTCCTCCCAAGTCACCGCTGACACAAATCAAGTCTGTATCTTGTGCGCCGTTGCGATAAACCACTTTGTCCTTGTCCGCTTCACCTATGCAAGTAATACTGATGGCGAGCCCGGTTACGGATGAAGTTGTATCTCCACCCACAATATCTACATGGTGTAGTTCACAAGCCAGTTTTAGCCCATCATAGAATTGTTCTAAATCTTCAATACAAAAGCGTTTGGACAGTGCGATAGAAACTGTGATTTGTTTTGGAGCACCATTCATAGCATAAATGTCCGAGAAGTTTACGATGGCCGATTTATATCCCAAATGTTTCAATGGGGTATAAACCAAATCAAAATGTACCCCTTCCATCAGTAAGTCTGTGGTCACCAATACCTCTTTATCTTTAAACTCCAATACGGCTGCATCGTCTCCCACACCATATTGGGTTTCCGGATTTTTTAACTCAATATCCTTCGTCAGATGTTTAATGAGGCCGAACTCACCTAAGGTCGCTATTTCTGTTCTGTTTATTTCCTGCATATCCTTAAATTCGATTAATCATTTCACGCATAATGGTAGTCATGCGCGGTTGCGCTTCATCTGCCGCTTTCTGAACCTCTTCGTGTGAAACTTCCACAATTTTTCCCTCCACGCCTAGGTCGGTGATAACCGATACTCCAAACACTTTGATGCCACAATGGTTTGCTACAATAACTTCAGGAACGGTAGACATACCTACGGCGTCAGCTCCAAGAATGTGGAACATCTTGTATTCTGCCGGAGTTTCGAAGGTAGGTCCCTGTGTACCGATATATACTCCTTGTTGTACTTTGATACCTTTTTCTTTAGCGATCTCCAGTGCTTTGTCTATCAGTTCTTTGGAGTAGGCTTCACTCATATCCGGGAAACGGGGGCCGTATTCAATGTTCTTGCCGTGCAACGGATGTTCGGGAAAAAAGTTGATATGATCTCTGATAATCATCAGGTCACCAATTTCAAAGTCTGCATTCGTACCTCCAGCTGCATTGGATACGAACAATGTTTTGATACCTAATTCACGCATCACCCGTACAGGGAAGGTAACTTCTTTCATGGAGTATCCTTCATAGAAGTGGAAACGTCCTTGCATGGCCATGATGTCTTTATTACCCAATTTGCCGAAAATCAATTTACCGCTATGTCCCTCTACGGTTGAAACAGGGAAATTAGGGATATCTTTGTAATTGATCTCGTATTTATCGGTAATTTCGTGTACTAGGCTTCCTAAGCCGGTACCTAATATGATAGCAGTTTCGGGACTGGTATGCATCTTTTCTCTAAGAAAATCTGCTGTTTCTTGAATTTTTTCTAACATAGTTGGTTATATTTGAATTAAACAGTTCTTGTTGGTCTTGTAAGAAGATTACCTCAATGGGCAGCATATATATATAAGGTTTTAGTGTCTTGTCCATCAGTGGATGGGCTGCTAATCGTACTGAGTCTTTTTCAGTGGTGATAATCATGCGTTTACCTTCCGGAAGTTTCATGAAACGTTTCTTTATCAGTTCCATATCTCTTGCTGTAAAGTTATGGTGGTCACTGAAAGCCAGTGACTCAATGTGCTCATTGTATGGTGATAAATCTTGAATGAGTTTTGCTGGTGAGGCTATGCCTGTCACCAATAGGATATGCTTATCTTTTTCTATCTCTTTTAATGGAACTGCATTCCCTACTGTAAACAACGGATGCAGCTTGCCGTATGCTAATGTCGTGAAGTAGAGCTGCTGATAGGGGTAAAGTTCCATTTGCTTGCTCAAGACTCTCAAATCCATCGGGGTGATGTCCTTAGGGCATTTAGTGACAATGACAATATGTGCCCGGCTTTTTCCATTTTCAGGTTCGCGCATTCGTCCGGCAGGCAGCAAGGCGTCTTCGCAAATCAGTCGATGGTAATCTACTAATAAGATGTTCATTCCGGGTTTTACATATCGGTGTTGGAAAGCATCATCCAAAATAATCACTTCTGTTCCGGGGGCAATGTGACTATTGCATAACTGCTCTATGCCATGACAACGGTTTCGGTCTACTGCCATATAGATGTCCGGAAACTTCTGTTTCATTTGGAAAGGTTCGTCACCTATCATCTGTACGGACGTATCCGGCCCAGCAAGTGCAAAACCTTTGGATTTGCGTTTGTAGCCGCGGCTCAGTACGGCCACTTTGTAATCTTTCTGCAATAATCTTATCAAGTATTCTGTATGGGGGGTCTTTCCGGTTCCGCCCACGGTGATGTTGCCTACCGAGATGATTGGGACATCAAACTTACGTTCTTTGTATATTCCCCAGTCAAACAATTTATTACGCAGCCATACACCGGTCCCATAAAGCCATGAAACCGGATATAGCCACTTGTTTATCTTGATAAGATTACCTTCCATGCGCAAATTATTGGATATTAGGGTCAAACGGCATACGTGCCTGTATGCAGTTGGCGTTTTTTATGTTCTCCAGCGCCTTGAAGCTGTTATAATAGCTTCCCAAATATTCTTTGATTTCGCTGTTTACATAATGTTTTTTCTGATTGCCCAGCAAACTTGCGAAAATATTTTCTTTTTCGGGATAGCCGATAATACTGTAATTTTCTATGCCGGCTTGGGTGGCGGCGGCATTTAATGCCTTGTCTATACCTCCCAGTTCATCTACCAAACCGAGATCTTTGGCCATAGCACCGGTCCATACACGGCCTTCAGCTACTTTTTCAATAGCCTCTGTAGACATTTTTCTACCTTCGGCGCAACGGCTTACGAATAGCTTGTATCCTCGGTTGACATAATTCTGCATCAATTCTTGTTCTGATGCGTTTAATGGACGGGTAAGAATAGGACCTAGGCTGGCACCCAGATCTGCCATTTTATTAGTTTTCACTACATCAAAATTCAATCCTAAAGTTTCAGTAAACAGTTTCTCACCTGAATACATCATGCCGAATATGCCGATAGAACCAGTCAGCGTAGTCGGGTCAGCGAAAATGCGGTCTGCAGCGCAGGAAATGTAATAGCCTCCTGATGCAGCATAATCTCCCATAGAAACGATTACCGGTTTTTTCTCTTTCAGTCTTACTACTTCACGCCATATTTGATCTGAACCGTATGCGCTGCCACCCGGTGAGTTGACGCGTAATACAACAGCTTTTACATCATCGTTATCACGTAATTTGCGCAGGCCTTTACACATCTTTTGTACATCAATACAATCTTCTGTGGAACTGCCGGGAGCATCCAGAATCTCACCGTATGCATAATATACGGCTATTACATTTCCATTTTTGTCTTTGGGCACATTTTTCTTGACGTTTATCATATCTTCTATGAAAAGACTGTTCAGCTTGTCGTCTTCGTCACGACCGCTTAATTGTTTCAGATAGGAAATAACTTCATCTTTATACATCAAGGTGTCTGCTAGTCCGCATTGAACATATTCTTCTGCCTGACAAAAATCCATATATCGGTCTGCATAAGCATTCAGAGTATCTGTCGGGATGTGTCGTGAATCGGATACATCTGCCTGAATACGATTCCAGACAGATTCCAGACATTCGGTCATCTGTTCGCGGTTGGCCGGACTCATTTCTGTAGCGATAAACGGTTCCACGGCTGATTTGTAAGTACCCACTCTGAATACTTGTATTTCCAGTCCTAGTTTGGAAACCAGATTTTTGAAGAAAACAGGTTGCATGCCTGCTCCGTGCCATCCGATACTTCCTTGCGGATTGATAATTATTTTATCGGCCACGCTGGAAAGATAATACATCTTCTGTGCATATTGGTCTGCATAAGCAACGATGAATTTACCGCTTTCTTTGAAATCCAGTAATGCATTGCGTATTTCCTCTAAGGAAGCGTATGATGCTTCCAGATAAGAAGGTTGGATATAAATACCCTTGATTTTGTCATTGTCTTTTGCTTTCTTGATAGAAGCTAGAATGTCATCCAAACCGTATGCCTCAAATTCTTCCCCCAAAAGTTGTTGGAGTGGGTTTTCCTGTACGCGTTCGGATAGACTGCCTTTAAAGTCGAGTACGAAGATAGAGTTGTCTTTCACCACCGTTTCAGTATCCGATGATGCGACTATGCCAACCAGAGTGATAATCCCTAGTATAGTGAACACTACGCCTGCCAGAATGACGCCGATAACGCTGGCAAACGTAAATTTTAGAAAATCTTTCATTGAATGTGTTGTTTTTAATGTTAATAATTAGCTAACAAAAATAGGTTATTGCATTGAAAAAAGCAAAAAAAGTGAACATCTTTTGCTGCCTGTTTGTTCTTCATTTATAATAACCTATAAATACGTTGTATTATATGACAAAAAGTTTTAAAGAGGCTCTGAAAGCCCGTCGTACATTTTATCAGATCGAAAACAAATCGACATTGTCTGATAAAGAAATAAGAGATTTAATTCGTTTTGCTGTAGAATTTGTCCCCTCAGCTTTCAATTCTCAAACCACCCGTGTTGCGTTATTAACAGGTAAGGCGCATGAAAAGTTGTGGAACATTGTAAAAAATGTCTTGCGTGAGCGGGTTCCGGCTGAGGTATTTGGCAAGACCGAAGAAAAGATTGATGGCTGTTTTGCTTGTGGATATGGTACTATTCTATATTTTGAAGATATGGCTATCGTTCGCTCTTTGCAGGAAAGTTTCCCCACTTATAAAGATAATTTCCCTATCTGGGCAGAGCAGACCGATGCTATGCATCAGTTGGCAGTCTGGACCATGCTGGAAGATGCAGGAATGGGGGCGTCTTTGCAACATTATAATCCGCTGATTGATGATGAAGTACGTAAAGCTTGGAATTTGCCTGGTGATTGGAAATTGGTAGCGCAGATGCCATTCGGTGTGCCTGTTGCACAACCGGGCTCTAAGGAAGTGATGTCATTGGATGAGCGTGTTTTTGAATTTACTGATTAAAATTCATGTCTCATCTTTTGGCTTATTAGGGGAAAATAAGCATCTTTGTGTGCAATAAAATAAAGATGTGCTATGAAAAAATTATTATCCCTTCCCCCTAATCTGGTGGAATGTTTTCATGATATAGAGAAAGCAGACCGGACAGAGTGGTTTTGTACTTCCGATCCTATAGGCAGTAAGCTGGGATCAGGTGGGGGGACTGCATGGCTGTTGGAGGCTTGTCATCAGAAAGTGACTCCTGACAGCGATTTTCTTACTTGGTTGGGAAAAGAAAAACGTATTTTACTTCATGCAGGCGGGCAGAGTCGTCGTTTGCCCGGATATGCGCCATTCGGCAAAATTCTTACCCCCATTCCTGTATTCCGGTGGGCCAGAGGACAACGGCTGTCACAAAATCTGCTTTCCCTCCAGCTCCCTTTATATGAACAAATCATGGAGAAAGCTCCGTCTTCTCTTCATACATTGATTGCAAGTGGGGATGTTTATATCCGTGCGGGCCAACCGCTTCAGACTATTCCTGATGCGGATGTGGTGTGTTACGGTTTATGGGTAGATCCTAATCTGGCAAAGAACCATGGTGTTTTTGTTTCTTCACGAGTCACTCCCGATAAGCTTGATTTCATGCTTCAAAAACCTTCGGTGGAGGAATTGGGGAAATTAATGCAAACCCATCTTTTTCTGATGGATATCGGAATTTGGCTGTTAAGTGACCGTGCGGTTAGTCTGTTGGTAAAACGATCTTATAAGGAAGGAAAACTCTCTTATTATGACATGTATTCTGATTTCGGACTTACATTGGGAGAGCATCCGCGTATGATGGACGATGAGCTTAACAAGCTGAGTGTGGCTATTCTGCCGTTGCCTGGAGGGGAGTTTTATCATTACGGAACCAGTCGTGAACTTATTTCTTCTACATTGGCTGTACAAAATCTGGTAAACGACCAGCGGGAGATTATGCACAAGAAGGTAAAACCGCATCCGGCCATGTTTGTTCAGAATGCTGAGGTAGGTTATCAACTTACCTCACAAAATTCGGAAATATGGATAGAGAACAGTTGTGTAGGAGCAGGATGGAATATCCATCACCAGACTATCATAACAGGTGTTCCCGTTAATAATTGGAACTTGGAGGTTCCGTCTGGTGTGTGTATTGATGTGGTTCCTTTTGGAGAATCGGGCTATGTAGCGCGTCCATACGGCTTCAATGATACTTTCAAGGGATCTTTGGCCAAGGAAGAAACATATTATCAAGGAATGTCTGTAGGTGAGTGGTGTGCTGTGCGCGGCATTTCGGTGGAAGAAATAGAAAACGGTCACGACTTGCAGGCCGCGCGTTTGTTTCCGGTTTGCTCATCTGTAGAGGAATTGGGAGCAGTTATGCGCTGGATGGTTTCTGAACCGGTATTACAGCAAGGAAAAGAAATATGGCAACGCTGTCGTAAATTGTCTGCTGATGATATATCCGCTTATTCTAATCTTTACCGTCTGGCAGAACAGCGTGAAGCTTTCCGGATAAAGAATTGGCCGGCATTGGCGCACAATTATGAACGAAGTGTCTTTTATCAGCTCAATATGGAGAATGCTGCCGGAGAATTTGCCCGGTATGACCTGTCGTTGCCTGAGCCTTTATCAGAATCGGCTCCGTTGATGACACGTATCAGTGACAATATGTTCCGTGCCCGGGTGCAGCAGCTTAAGGGGCTGGCTTATCGGGAATATGAAAATGAGGCTTTTCGTTTGATGCGCGACGGACTTACTGCTTCGGCTTTAGCCAAGAGGCAGCAACCGCATTTGTCAGTGTACTCTGATCAGATTGTCTGGGGGCGCAGTCCGGTCCGTATTGATCTGGCCGGCGGGTGGACGGATACTCCACCTTATTGCTTGAATGAAGGGGGGAATGTGGTGAATATTGCTATTGAGTTGAACGGGCAGCCTCCTTTACAAGTTTACGTGAAACCTTGTCGGGAATATAAAATAATCCTTCGTTCTATAGACTTAGGCGCTATGGAAGTGGTTACAACTTATGGGGAGGTAAGAGGTTTCATGCAAGTGGGCTCCCCATTCTCTATACCTAAAGCGGCATTGGTGCTGGCAGGTTTCCAGCCGGGCTTTTCCACCGAATCGTATGTTTCACTGGAAGAGCAGTTGAAGGCGTTTGGTTCCGGAATGGAAATTACTCTGCTTTCTGCGATTCCTGCGGGCTCCGGTCTGGGTACAAGTTCTATTCTTGCATCGACTGTGCTGGGGGCAATCTCTGATTTTTGCGGGCTGAACTGGGATAAGAACGAGATATGTAACCGTACGCTTATTCTGGAACAGTTGCTGACTACCGGCGGGGGGTGGCAAGATCAATACGGAGGTGTGCTTCGTGGTGTGAAATTATTGCAGACCCATGCAGGTATGGATCAGAGTCCATTAGTGCGCTGGTTGCCCGATTATTTGTTTACAGGTGGCGAATATCAGAAGTGCCATTTGCTTTATTACACGGGAATTACCCGTACAGCCAAAGGAATTTTAGCTGAAATCGTGCGTAGCATGTTCCTCAACTCCACAGAGCATTTGTCTATACTTGGCGGTATGAAGGGGCATGCTCTTGACTTGTACGAAGCCATTCAGCGTGGGAATTTCGATGAAATGGGGCGTTTGGTTGGTAAAAGCTGGAAGCTGAACCAAGCGTTGGATCCCGGCACTAATCCCGAGGCAGTTGAGGCTATCATTCGCCGGATTGATGATTATTGCCTGGGATATAAATTGCCAGGTGCGGGGGGAGGAGGCTATCTTTATATGGTGGCTAAAGATCCTGAGGCTGCTATACGTATTCGAAGTATTCTTGCTCAGAACCCACCCAACAGTTGTGCCCGTTTCGTTGATATGGCTTTGTCCGACAAAGGCTTGCAAATTAGCCGAAGCTAGTTATAACTGAATAGAGTTGGGAAACCAGCCGGGTGATATTTTCTTTAGCAAACTCCGGTTCCATTGCCTTCTCCAGGGTGATGGGGCCGGGGGCTATAGAGAATATACCTTTGAATCCCGCTTTGTTTAATTCCGGCAGGTTTTCTATACTGCCTGCCAGTACAATAACGGGGATATGTTCTTTTTGTGCTTCCTTTAGTATCCTGTATGGAACTTTTCCCATAGCTGTCTGTCGGTCTGCTTTTCCCTCGCCCGTAATAATGAGGTCTGCTCCTTTTATTTTCTCGGAGAAGTCGATGGCTTTCAATAATAATTCTGTTCCCGGTTTTAGCTCTGCGTTAAAAAAAGCCAGCAGTCCGCCACCCATGCCTCTGGCTGCACCTGCACCGGGGTAGTTCGTGATATCTTTTCCTGTCGTTTTCTTTATAACTTCGGCTAATGATTGCATGCCTTCATCCAGCCTTTGCACCATTTTAGGATCGGTTCCTTTTTGTTGTGCAAAGATATATGCCGCTCCGTCAGGACCGTAGAAAGGGTTGGTTACATCACATGCTACCACGAAGTGTGTTTCTTTTAGTGCGGGGTGAATACCGGATGTGTCTATGCTGCTTTTTCCTTCCTAAAGTTTTTCAAGAGTGGTAGCATTGGCATCTGTTTTTGCTAACTCAGTTGTGTGTGCTGCGTACATCGTCCTGTGTTTTCCGTAGCTGTCTTCCCTTCCCTGTCCTGGCTTACGGTGTTTGGTTGCCCCTCCGGACTCGCGCCTTCCCCTTCTTTAGTTCCAGCTCTTCCGTTTTTGTTTACGCGCGTGCGAATATTATAATGTGTCTGTCTTTTTCCTCC
>OLXA01000171.1_pt1 | contig 42845 bp, 54 predicted proteins | sample 1644551 | NCBI WGS metagenome assembly OLXA01 (sample SAMEA103958150, study PRJEB25191) | human gut metagenome | biome: human-associated habitat [ENVO:00009003]; feature: intestine environment [ENVO:2100002]; material: feces | place: Germany | collected 2013/2015 | reverse complement strand
TCGCCTTTAGGGCCTTGAATGTTGCCGCAGTTAATCCATTCTGTGCCAGACCACGCATAGAGATTAACGCCTACCATATAAGCGTCACCATCGTTTCCCTTAGGATGTGCAGCAATTAAGGCAGACAACGCATCATATCTGCCCTTAATGGTAACAGCTGTGCCTTGCTCGCCTTTGTCACCCTTTGGGCCTTGCGGCCCTCTCTCGCCTGTTGCGCCTTTAGCACCTGTATCTCCCTTAGGGCCTTTTAAAGCAGCAAGCTGTGCCGCAGTGAAATCAGTGTATTTAAAAGCATCGCCCTTATCGCCCTTGTCGCCTTTAGGGCCTTGCGGACCTTGTAAGCCTTGCGGCCCTTGCTCGCCACGCTCGCCCTTAGCGCCTGTATCGCCCTTAGCACCTTGCTCGCCCTTTTCGCCACGTTCGCCTTTGTCGCCCTTATCACCCTTAATGTTTATACTAGCAGGATTCGGCAAGCCTGCTTTATTCGTCCAGCTCAATACACCAGCAGCAGATACACTAGGAATAAATACATTCACATTTTCACTATAATTCTTAGCGTTGTTCATGTATAACTCTGCGTTGTTCATGTAGGTTTGTGCATTGGTCTTGTAGGTCTGTGCTGCAGCTGCACTTGCAGATGCGCTCTGCGCTTGTGCTTGAGCCTGCGCATAAACGCCTTGTGCCAACGGTAAAACTCTCGCAGGATCTTCCGTCAATTCAATCTTTGCCCCATCGTCACTAATTCTAAAGCTTTTGCCGTTCTCCCACGGAATTGTAGCATCAATATCAGCACTTTTGCTTACACTGATTTTTAAGCTTCTGCTAGTAACGTCGGTAAGCTGTTGCGCAATCATCGTCAGTTTATCGCCAATATCCTCAACCTGGTTAAAAGGATATTGGTCTGGCAAATCTGTTTCCTGCGTAACCGGAACCTCTCTATAAATAGTCAGTTTCCAACCTGTCGGCAACACCGGTGGCCGTTCACTCTCCGGCACTTCTGCACCGACTGCATAACCCGGATAACGCACAACATTCTTTTCAACGTCAACATAATAATCTTTAGTCAGCAGCTTTTCTTTGCCGTCTGCGTCAGTCAATAAAACTTTAATGTCTGTTCGGTCTAAAATTTTAAACTGATACGCAAACTCTATTGCATTTCCGTTGCCGCTATATGTGATTCTGTTATCAACATGAGCAAGCATAATAGCTCCCCTCCTTTTATTATTTTTGCCAAAATAAAAGCGTAGATATATTTTTATATCTACGCTTAATAAATTCACTTTAACTAATTATATACCTATTTTCAAAGGTTCGTATCTATGCTACTTTGTGAAATCTTTGTCAATCTTTTTTGCGTTCGCTTTTTGGTCTGCGTTTGTAAATATCTTGCAGTTCAAAGTCCATATCATCAGCAGCAATATCTATACCGTTGAATATGATATTGAAGATACCGCTAGGAATACCAAGCCAAGCACCGCCGACATATGCGGCCTGCTCTATTAATTCACCCGGTTCTTTCTTCCCTTCCGCAACATCGTTTATACATCTTGCAACAGTAAAGCCCCTGTCAATCAAGCCTTGCGCTGCCGTCAGTCTGTAGCCGTAGTTTCTCATGCCCAGCAAGTTCTGCACGCCAATATTCGCCGCCTGTCCAACGGGGCCGCCCATAGACAACGGGTAGTTGATAAGCTCTTTTGCAAGATTATTCCAATCGTCTTTTTTATCTTTCTCAAAAGGAGCAGTCAAAGAAAGCTCTGCAATAGCTACGTTCAGCAAGCATACGGCTAACCATTTAGCGGTAACGAAAGCAATCAGCCGTTCAGCCATTTCTTTTTTTTCACCGCTATTCCATAACCTTTTAGCAATATGAGCTTCTCTGTCCCATTGGTTAAACTGCGTATTGAAGAATCCCTGGAACATCGTAAACAGTCTGAATAGGCCACTGCCACGTTGCAGGCTTGACACATCATGAATACGGCTACTGCCTAACGTGCGGCGAATAACAGCGTTCGCAAAGTCTAGTGCTTCCTGCTCCGTCTTGCCTTCGTTGATTTTCTTCATGTATGCTTCTGCAAATACCGGTTTTGCAGTCATCATATCAGTGTAGCCTAACAGCAACGCGCCATATTTCAGCGTCCTTTTTTCAATCGGGTTAAGGTCAGAACGGTTCTGAATATCCCTCAATGTAACGTCTGGTACTTGCATACGTTCACGCATAAATACGCTTTTTGCGCAAATCGCATCTACTTCTGCCCTGCCTTCACCTGTAAAGCCGCGGTACAAAGCTCTGAAAGCGTCAGCGTGGGTAAAGCCTTCTACGCTATTACCATATAGCAGGATGTTAGAAAAGTTCTGCATTGCCGTTTTGAAGTTAAGCATAATAGCGGTATTTGTTGCAATATTACGTAAAGCGTTAGCGGCTTTCGTAAACAGATTCTCTGCCATATATGCTGTCTTATTGCCATATGGATTAGCGCAAGCCTGCAAAAACTCTCTCAAAAGTCTTACGTTTGTATCACCTAAACGCTCAACCATGTTGCGGTAAATGTCCTCGTCATTCAGTATCTTTCTGAAATCAAGCATTGTTTCACGATAACAAATATCGTGAATAGTGCTTTTTACCGCCGTAACCTCACTGCCACGCGATAAGTCAACGGGATATTTGCCGCCGGTACGCGCCTTGCTGGAACCGGTATTAGTAGTCAAAGTCCGCTGCGGCGGTCTGCTGCCTTCCTCGGTACTGTCGATTCTGTCAAATTTACCGGGCATACTGCCGGTGCGTGTATCGCGTTCCAACGGGAAGTAGCCACCGTCAAATACCACGCTTTCGCCGCTTGCAAGCTTCAGCACCAGCGGTGACGCTTCAATCTTCGGCGGCTCAAAGCCTTTTGTTCTGCGGTTGACTTCTGCCAGCATAGGCCAGAATTTACTTGCTGCATTGATACGTGCCTGCGCATAGGCAATATCTTCTTTAGTCAGATGCTTGCACAAAAACTCTATAAGATTTTGTTTGGTTTGCAGCATTGCTTCTTCTCTGCCGATAAGCTCCGATTCTTCCACCCATATATCAGAATTCTTTACGCCTACCGGTTTTTGAGAACACAGCCTTGCAGCATTGCTGTCACTGCCCAGGTTGCAAAGCATTGCGATCAAAGCATGCTTATCTACGCTGCCGCCAAGCTCTTCGTAATAAATTCTCTGCTCGTGCGCAATACCTGTTTTCTTGTCCGGTTCCCATTTCTGCAAAGCATCTATAAGCTCGTTCTGGTAACTTTCAAGCATTGTGCTTTCCATATCTGCACAATGGTTGATTTTGTTGTAAAACTCCCTGGTGAAATAACCTTCTTCCGTCCAATTATCCATCATCAAGAAAAAGTTATCAGCATTACGCAGTGTAGCCACGATATTTTTGGGCCATTCAACAATTCGCTTACGCAGGCTCTTTTTGCTGTCGCTGCCAATCTCCGCCTCATACTCTACCGGCAATTCTTGCAGGTGTGCTATCGTATCAGCCTTAACCTGTTCAAAGGCTTCGCCGGCGGCGATTTTGTTCATCTGCGTATCCTGTTTTGCAATAGCACGAATGTTTTTCAGTGCGTCGATAACGTCCATATAGTTCGCAAGGCTAAGCTGCGGCGCATTGGTCAAATCATTATTCGGGTTCAGAACAAACTCCGGCATAGAAATAATTTCGTCACCGTACTTTGCCTGCATCTCTGCAATGTAATCGCTAAGCGGCTGCACTTCTCTGCCGTTGGTGTTAAAGTCCTTGCGGTGATAGCCCATACGCTCCAGCAATGCGCACATCTGGAAGAAGTGCTGCTCTGTTCCCCATACTTCTTTCTTGCTGTGCATCTGCTTTCTGACGTACTTTCTTGCGCTTTCAATCTGATGTTTGGCCTTGACTGCTTCACGATACAAAGCGTGATTAATCATCTGCTGTTGCTTATACATAGCCGCTTCTTCCAAAAGGCCAGCTTTCGCAGCCTTGTTTGCATTAGCCGCCGCTCTGCGTTCTGCCATAGCAAATCTTCTAGGCTTCATAACTTCGCCTGCTGGCAAAGTCTGAATATAGCGTTTAGCAAAATTGTCTGCGTTCTGCTTCCGCACTTTAGCAATATTCTCACGCTCTTTTTGCTTAATATCCTTGTCGCTTATTTCGTTGAGTGCCTCATCAATAAGCTGTTGTTCAAGTGCAACCACTTCGCCACTTTCGTCATTGTAGAGTGCTTCCCTTGCCGCTTCTCTTGCCTGCTCGCGCTCCTGCATGAAGTCGGGGAATCTGCGTTTCACAGCCTTATCAATCTCTTGACGTACCATAGCTCTTTCGCTCGGTGAAGTCAAAATATTCTGCGCCATAGCATCGCCGCTGTCATAGCCTAAGCTGTCAGCCACCCAGTCAAACAGTTCTCTCTGCTCGTTAGACAAGGCACGCTTTTTGCTCATCTCCACAAGGTCGACTTTATCCGGATTAGTTTCAAGTTCATGCTTCAAGGCTTTAAGCTCGTTAAGCTCTGTAAGCTGCTCACCCTCTACCAAAGTTTCGGCAATCTCCTTCAAGCCTTCTTCGCTTTTAAGCTTTGCTCTGTCACCGCCATTACGGATGTAGTTTCTCGCCCAGTTATCCTGTACGTCGCTGCTTTCATTCTCATTGACGGTGTAACCTTCGACTATCTCCCTTGCCATTTCGTAGCCGCTGGCATAGCCGTTTTCCTCTGCTATCTGGTCAAAGAGTTCTTTTTGCTCCTGCGATAATTGGTTGCGCTTACTTTCTTTTACCAGGTCGACACCTTCGGGGTCTGTTTCAAGTCTATGCTTCAACGCTTGCAGTCTGTCCAGTTCATCGACTATATGTTTAAAGTCTGCCTTAATTTCGGCATCACCATAATCTAAACCAGTGCTACGCAAATCGTAGTAGTCCGCTATATCTTCGCCCCTTGCAATCTTTTCGGCAATTTTCCTTCGTCCTTTTTTGCTGGTTAAGTCGCTTACGCTGCCGCCGTAATCGTGAACGTATCTTGACACCCAGTTGACATTACGAATACTGTCGCCTGCTTCATGGAATACAAGGCCTTCAATATCCGCTTGCTCTAAAGCTCGCTTAGTCCAATGACGTTTTCCGTCTTTGCCTATCTCGCCGAAGTCAACCAAGACTGCGCTTTGGTCCGGTATGCCTGCAAAATCGTTTGCATACTTGCCTTCCGTTCTATCGGTTGCGGCGAAGTAGCCCCACTTGCCATTGATAAAAAACGCACGCTCACTCTTGACTGTATCTTGATATTCCGCAAGCTCACTTTCTATTCTGTCAGCAATAGGATTTAAAATATCATCAATAGCTCCATTTGTATCTTTTAATAGTTCGTTATAGTTTATGCGTTCATTACCATAAATATATTTTCTTGCAAGCCTACGCGGATTAGCTTCGATTGTTTCCCATTCGTTGATTTTCTGCTTGAAGTTAGCATGAGCCATGCCGTGCTCATCAACAACGAATGTAGGATTGGTAACAGTTTTCTGTCTTGACTTGCTGAACATAGCAATCAACATATCTTCGGCGTTTGCAACACGCTCTTTAGAAAGTGTGCCGTATGTGTCGACTTCCGCTTGCAGATATTCAACTATCGGATTAAGTATATCGTCAATGCTGGCATTGGTATCGTTCAGCATATCATTATAGTTTGGCAGTACGCTTCCTAAAACGTGTCTGTATTTTCTTGCTATAATTGCAGGGTTGGCAAGTGCTATTTTGCCTTGCGGCCGTTCCGAATTATTGGCATGAGCCATACCGTTTTTATCAGTTACAAACTGCGAATTTGTAACCTTAGTTTCCTTACCAAACTCATAACCTACCTGGTGCCTTGCACGATTGACAAGCTCTTGCGCTACTGCCTGCTCAATCTGCGGCCGTATTTCTTCGACGAACGCTGCTTTTTCAGCTCTGCGTTTTGCACTGAAATCAGCCATCGCGCGTCTTGTAAGAATATCCACGGCCTTGTCTTTAGCCTTTAAGATTTTATCCTGCAAGGTCTTTTTGTTTTGGTCTGATAACTTGGATGTTATATTCTCCGGCAAGCCGCCGAATATGCCTTCCATGCGCGCCATAACTTCAATCTCTTCACGGCACGCCAACATTCTGTCAAATACCTGCCGTACTTCTGGCGTTAATTCTGCCGCATTTTCGCTTCTTGCTATCTTACTATAAATAGCTGATAACCAATTAGCGAACCTCTGGAACGCTCCACGCAGGCCAACACTAGGCGCTTTGCCTTCCATGATGTAGGTTTCAAATGCTTCTGCCAGCTTTTCATGCCCGGCTCTCTTTGCTTCAACATCACCGCTTGCCCATACATCAGCGTCAATGCCTGCATACTCCATAAGTTTTTTTGCATCAGCATTTAACCTTGTGTTGCTGGGGTCTGCAAGTGCTTCGTTAATCATGGTTTCCGTAAAGTAGTGTCCTGTTTCATGGATAGCCGTGCTTGCGTCTGCACCCTTGAAAAGGTCGATAATATAAGTGCCGTCATCGGCTTGCCTAAACTGTCCCTTTATTTCAGTCTGGCTATTCTGCTTCCAGCCTTTAGCACGACCCCACACCTTCTGCGTCCAGCCTCTTTGTTTTCTGCCTGCCGTACCTTTGCCGCCATCCTCAAAACGCAGTTTGTTTTTTTGTAGCCATGCAGCGGGATTTTCCGGGTCTGCAATAAGCGCGCGGCTCTCTAATACTAAACGCAAATTACCAGCATGAGATTTATTCATACCTGCTTTAGTAGCACTATCGACAATAGCGTCAAGTTCTGTGTCAAGCTCCGTGCTTGCCTGTCTGGTTAAGTTATAGCCTTCTCGAAGTTCTTTACGTGTCTTTGCGCCGCCGTCCGACAATTCGCCGTTGCTGTCAAAGTACATATTGTCTTTCGTAGCTTCAAACAATGCGGTGTCCTTAGCCATTGCCGCAGTAAACTTGCCACGGCTAATATCAATATCCTGCCCCAGCTCCGCCGCAGTTGCCACTTCTTCCGCTGTCACACCTAACTCGTCAAAAAGTTTATTGTTATTGCTAGTCTGCTTGTAGCCTTCCAAGTCCTGCGCTGATACAGTAACAGTATCGTCCTCAAAGTTTGGATTGTTCGCTTCAATTTCAGCCGCCGCACGTTCCGGGTTAATGCCTGTTTCTCTGATTCGTTCAGCATCCGCTACTAACTTTGCCTTGCGTTCTTCGTTGGCTTTCAAAGCGACGTGCTCAACAGCACTGTCAACGGCAACGCTTACGCCGCTAACACTGCCGCCAAGGATAGCACCGATAAGGCCACTATATCCTGCTTCCTTCAAATTCTGCTGCCAATTCTCGCCCCATTTCTCCGCAAGTTTAGCAGTGCTTGCGCCGGGGTTCTTTGCCCATAAGTCTGTAGCCTGTTCCGGGAATTCCTGCAATGCTTCAGTAACGCCTTCTTCAAGGCCACGTTTGGTAACTTCCCATATCTTAGCTTTCAGACCGCTACCGGCAGGCATCTTTTTAAGCAGTCTGCCAAGCGGCAGTTCTTCAAGTACCGCCTGCGGGATTGCATTCATCAAGCCTGCCTCCGCTGCTCTGGTTGCGCTTACGCCCTCTTTTCGCAGTCGCAGGTATTGTTCGCCGCTGATGTTTGCACCATTGTAAAGCATACTGATAGCGTGTACAGTTTTTGCACCTGCACCGGCAGCACCTACACCCTTAGTCAGCGCAAGTTGAGCTAAAAGCTGAATAGCGTTTTCAGCCAAATCATAACCAAGTTGCCCAGTCGCCGTATCAGCCTTAACTTCTTCGCGCTTCAAAATCTCATCGGTGACATAGCCTAAAGCCTTGCTGATGTTCTCTGATTGGTCATACTCTTTGACAACATTCTTATCACCTTTATGCGCTTCAATATTAGCGTCAATCGCCGCTTTAGCAGCACCGAATAAGCCACGCACCGAACCTTTAAGGCCGTTCATTACGGCAGTGCCTATGCCCGGCTTATCGTCGTTGATAATACTGCTAGTATCAATCGTCGGTGAGCTATTGCTTTTTACTGCCTGCGAAAACTTATTGTATTCATCGTCGCTCATTTTTTGCAGGTCATAATAACCTAGAGTTTCAGCAGGAGTTAAATTGCTGTCTGCACCTGTCGCATAACCGCCATCGTACCAATCCTGTTTTTCGTTTCGCAGTCTTTGAAATTCTTTTTCGTTATCTTCCCAGCTCATTTAATAATCTCCATTCATAACCTCATCAAGATAGCCGCCGTTGACGTTGCCGTCGCTGCCGTCAAAATATGTTACGTGATACCAATCGTCAGCAATTTTTTCAACTTTGGCTATACCTGCTTTTGCTAACAGTGCATCGTTGCCGCTAAAAGTTTTTGTGCTGTCCCACAAGAAGCCCGGCTTTGTTACATAAGAACCAAAAGTCCGTGTGGTGATAGCTTGCTTCATAGCGTCAACTAATACTGATTCATCCGGGTTCATGCCGTTGTGTTCAGCGCGGTACGTGCGTACCCACTGTTTACCGTATATCTTCAGTCCTTGTTTTACTTTATCGTTAGAAGAAGTACCCATTACATACTTGCAAAGGCCGTCCCAATCATAAGCATATTCGCCTGCGCCACTCAACCAATTATCATAAGACTTATCCAATGAATTCATATCTGAATTAGTTGCTCCGTGGCTTCTTGCAAAAGCTAAAAATTCTGCCTTAGATTTAAACCTGCCTGCTTCCAGCATAGAAATTACTGCTTCTTTGCCGTCACTGCCCAGTTTAGCTATGGCTTCACGTCCACCACTACCGCTGCTTCCACTTCTGCCTTGCGGTCCGTATATCGCCGTCACTGCATTACGATACGTTACATACTTGTCGGGGTCACTGCCTGCCTGCTTAGTAGCCCATGCCATAGCATCACTATAGCTTGTGCCGTTATTAAACATACTAAATATCTCACTCTTTATTCCTTCAAAAAGTTTGTTCTTTTTGTAAGTTTCTATTCTGTCATGGTCTGCCTTAATAGTGCGGTACTGCTTAATAATGCGGTCTTGCTCATCCTGGCTCATGTTGTGAGTGCTATGTCCTGTACCCATTCTTGCCAATACACTGTCTGCATATTCGTTAATGCTGGGTTCGTCGCCGTTGCCTTGCTTGCGATTCATAGCGTCTGCGCTATAGTTTAACGCGCCTTCACCGCCGTACCATGCAATAGCCGCGCCACGTGCACCGTATTTATCATAGTATTGTTTTAATTTAAAACGTGCTACAATCTCTTGATTTTCTGGTGTCATTTCTGCACCTGCTGGCAAGCCTGCTTCTTGGCTCCAGCTAGGCCAGTTATCCGGCATAATCTGATACTTGCCGCTTGCGCCTGTACGGCTATTCTTGGCGTTATAATTGCCGCCGCTTTCCTGCCCGCCTATTGCAGCAACAAGATTGTCAAATTCATTACCACCCTCTGAAAATCCTTTCATGCCTTCAAGTGCTTTGCGTACTGCTTCTTCATTGTCGCCATATTTAGCATACAAATCTTTAGCAGTATTTCTTTCAAAAGCGCTGCTCTCTTTATCGTATGCCACCTTCTCAAAAGCGGCTCTCTGATTAGCAGTAAGGTAACTGCCGTACTTATCCATGATGTTACGCATAGTGCCATAATCTTCGTTAGTGATACTTGCGCCGACGGCACTTGCTACCACCTGCCCGATGTTAGTTCTGCTTTTAGATTCGATAAACTCTGCGCCACGCTTGCCATATATAGCACTTGTCAGTAGCTGTGTACGGATAATCTCATCTTGCAGTGCCTGCGGATTATTCCAGTTCTTCTGCACAAACTCGCAGGAGTTCTGAATATTATTGTCATAGCGCAAATCAGTGACTGCTTCTTTCTGCTTCTGCTCGTATTGGTCGACAGTCTGGAAGCCTTGCTGTGCACTCTGATACATTAAATGGTCAAGTGCAAGCTGATTCTTTTTGCTATGCAATTTAGTGTTGCTCAACACATACTGCCTTGCTTTATTTATCTGCTCTGTGTAGCTTGCGCCTGCACCGGCAGTGCCTTCTAATTTTGTATTCATAAGGCCGCTTTCGTCATTGTACATGATGTTATAGCGGCTCTTATTGAATATGTCCATAGCATTAAGGATAGACTGTTTATCTTCATCTTCCTGCTGCGCTTCTACTGCTACCGCCCATTTGTTGGCGGCGCCGGCAATAGCGGCAAGTCCTTTGCCGCCGCTGCCATAAGCGTTAAGGTCACTTGATACCTTGACAGTCGCACCGCCGCCAGCGCCCAAATTAACACTGCCTTGATAGCCTGCAATCTTCATACTGTACCTCCCTTACCAGTTCCATTTAGTAAAGCCTGTATTATCCATGAACGGGTTATTCTTCTTTGCCTGGTTATAGAGATTAAAGCCGTTCATATTGCTAGCAGGAAGATTGAAATCACTGTTAGCATCGTACCATTCATCACCGCTTACTGTAGTTGTTCCCTTGCTGCCGCCGATCATGCCTTTAGAGTAAGCGCTCGCCGCCGCGCCTACAAGCGTACTAAACATCTGCATTTTGCCGTTGGCCTTAGCGTTCTTCGCCGCCGCATTATATGCGCTTGCCTGGTTACGGTAATTGACTTCGTTTACATAAGTGCTCCACGCATCATTACGCTGATTCTGCAACAGATTCATACTGTCTTTTTTGTAAGCGTCCTCGCTGCTTGAAAGAATATCAGCAACACTGCCGCTGTCGGTTAGGCCGCTGCTGCCGGCCGCCGCCAGCGCCTGCCCTCTTGCAAGCCTCATTCTATCGTTGAGTTGGCTTTGCTTCTGCGCATACGCTTCTGCCTGCTGCTCACGTTGGTGGCTCATAATAGCCGCGTTCTGCTGTGCAGCCTGCGCCTGCGCTTTATATGCCTGCTCCTGCTGTTTGGCCTGCTGGTGTTGGCCGCTTAACTGCATAACAGTTTGCAGCCCCATTAAAACACTAAGTGCACCCATTACGTTCACTCCCCTCTGTATGGAATATAAAACTGATAAAATTTCTTGCCGTCCCAACCTGTTTTAGGCTCTACCAAGAATACCGCTCCCAAGTGTCTTAAATAGTTAATGCTAGTGCGGTTCTTCTCATAAACAATGTTGTGCAGCAGTCCATGCTTGCGTACCCATTCATTCAGCACTCTTTTCGCTTCCTTGAAAAGCAGGCTCTTTGTGTAACCATTGTAAAGTTCGTTCGTGCCTACCATCCAGATTCCGCGTCCCGGTGCGCCCCATTCCATGGTACCCTTGCCAAATATCGCAAGCAGTTTTCCGTCCTCACCACGGTATACCCTTGTTTCTTCGTCAAGCTTGATACTGCCGATAAGCACGAATACCGGGTCACTGCTTGCTTCCAAATCTTCCTTATCGTGCTGCCGTATATCCTGCATAAGTTCTTCAATCAACGGCACGACATTTTCTTTTGATTTATTATCAAGGATTTCAACAGTCCACTTCTTAGCCACCGAAAGACACCTCCCGCACTACCGCCAGCAAGTTAAAAGGATATGGCTCATCCGTAACGATAATCACTCTGCCTTCGTTGTTAAAGCCGCCAATAGGCAAAGTCATATGCTTGTCGCCGGTAAATAATTTAATATCACTCACTGCGTTCTGTTCGTCAAAGTTCATCAAGTCCATAGTATTTATATCCGGACCGACCATACCGCCAAGAGAATTACTTAAGCGCAGGATGCAATTACTAATCTGCTTTTTACGTCCTTGCATAGTGCCGTCACCAGTCTTAATTTCAACATTTGGCAGTTCCACGATACTTCTATAAGGCAAGCCAATAAAAGCGTGTTGTACGGCCGCTGGGAGCGTTACAGTGCCGTCCTGGCTTACTGTCAGTCCGCTATACATTCTTCCGTCACCGATAACAGTAACTTTTTCACCTGCCAGCTCTGCTGCATCAATCTCTGTTTCCCCGCTGCTCTTTTCAGCAGTGCTATACTCAATAGCATTATCAAGCATAATATAATCGTCGGGGTTATTGCTCTTTGCAGGAATCTTTGCCAGATATTCGATATTGCGTACTGTCACGCCGTTTATTTCTCGTTGTACTGCAAGATAAATAATATCCTCGTCGCCTTCCTGCACTGCCGCCACAGCTTCAATCTTGCCTTGCGTTTCTATCGTCGACCAGGCATATACTTTTTGTTCCATGATGTAGGATAAGCAAGCCATAGTTCCGTCGCTTCTCACAAAGTATATAGTGCTGTCGGGTTCCTGCTTATATGCGCTGTCGACAATCTGTACATTCTCTATGATATGCTTTGCCAGCAAGGTTAAGTCATTGCCGCCGTAGCTGTCTGTTTCATAGCTATATGCCATATCCCTTACAGTGCTTCCACGGCCTTGTACAAACACGATTCTGCCGCCAATCATCAGCGGCTCAACAGTGCTGCATCCGCGTGTAGTCTGCATTTTCGGTACGGCCTTAGATGGGGTTACAGTATCGCTGCCGCTTACTGTCCATTCGTTGCCGGCGGTCAAGACAATTAAATCGGTGCTTGCTATCAAATGCAAAATTTTAAACTGCTTGCGGCTCACGAACGCAAGTGCTACTGCGCTATCGTCGGTAACAGTGCCGCTTGCTTTTTCTACGCTGAAATTGCCGTAGTCGCCGGTTCTGCTCATCCACACCATATAAGGCTGCTTCTTTGTGCCGCCAAAACATAATCTGTCCTGGAAAAAGCAAAGTGTTTGCGGGTACCCGAATTCTTCACTCCATGCGCCGAAATAATAGTTTTCTGTTGCTTCCGTGGTTGCGAATTCTGTTGTCGTAATAGCTTTTACTTTTTTCACATTAATGTATTCTGTGATTTTCGCAATTCCTTCTGCATCGTAAGCCATAGCGGTTAAGTTTACTTTCGCCGTGCCGCTAGTAACGTTGCATACTATGCGCAAATAAACCGGTTCAGTAACGCTACCGCTTTCTGACGGATTGTAATCATCTTTAGATGTATATTTACGGTATGTTTTCCATCCTTCACTATTCATGTCTTTCTTTTGGATCTCAAAACTTCCCGACCAAGTGCCGTGTGATATTACCTTCCAATTTTCGCCTACGCGCACTTGCCCGCTTGTTCCATTGATAGTATTAACTTCAACAGTAGCAACTTCCTGCTTTAATTTAATGCTTGTGCCTACGCTACTATCCGAAAAAGTATTTTGCGTTGCCGTCAGTGTCACTTCGCCAGAAGTAACACTAGGAGTAATCTTATTTGTTCCGTCATAGGAAATAATAACCCAGCCGTCGCCGCCTTTAGTGCCGTCTTGATTCGTTGAATAGCTAAAGCCTTTAGTACCGCCTATACCGCCGTTGCCGTAGCTTGTGCCGTCCGTGCCGTCCTTTGCACCGCGACTCTCACTATATGCCGCGCCGCCGCCTTCACCGCCTTGACATGATACATCAAAAGCAGTACTTGTTCCACCCTTGCTGCCCGGTTCGCCCCAGCCAGCACCATAATGGCACGCGCTTCCTGCGCCGCCTTCACCTACGACAATAGTGTATACATTGTCTTTAGTTAATACTTTTTTAAAAGTGCTGTCAGCGCCGCACCCGCCATATGCGCCTGCGCTTTGTTTGTCGCTTGCTTTTCTACTAACACCACTGCCGCCGCCACCAGCACCGGCAACAGTGATGGTATACGTGCCTGTTTCGGGAACCGTATAACTATACGTGCCTGCCGCCATATAGTTTGTTCCTCTGATAGTATTTGTTGCTAACGATTCATCAAAATACATATCAGTAATTGTAAAATCAGTAAAGCGCCAGTCGGTGTCTGAATATCTTGCAAGCTGTTTTACGGGGTATTTGCCGCTGGCGATAAACATAGTATCTGCGCTTTGAACAAATCTCAAATCTTGCAGCATATCTGCCGTGTAAGGTGTCATAACTTCTATGTTTATATAAAACCCATTCTTATGCACTCTTATATATTTCTCGCCAATCTCCAAAAGATAGTCGGTACTGTCTGCGCCGTTGAACGGTACCAGGATGCACGCTTTATCGCTATATTTCGTTCGTGCCATATACTTCATGCCCGGTCTGCGATAAACAGGGCCGTGCGGCTTGATAAGGCAGTTATAGGCTTGCAGCACTGCAAACTGGTACTTATCTAAATCGACGCGGTTGGCAACTTCGGCGCTGATTTCGCCGCCGGTAAACGCAGGCTGCAATAAATAATAAGGTGTTAACCCACTAGCCATAATTACGCCCTCCCGTCAAAGTATTTACTCGGGTAGTCCGGCAATTCTTTCTTTTCGCTTGCCGTAGTATACTTTGCTTTCTGTAATGCCGCCATTGCAAGCTGATACTGCGCCTGCTGCAAGCCGCTGTTGCCAGTCAGTTGTACGCAGATATTAAACGCCAACATATGAGTAAACGCACTCAAAAAATCACTCGAAAACATTTCTACATCGTCAACGTCATAGGTATATTCAAGCCACGCAGCAGGAATATTGCAGCCTATACCAAGCACGTTGTCACTTGCCATATATAAGTCCCACTCTTCCTGCTGCTGTTCGCCTGCCCTTATCATTGCGCCGGTGTCAGCGTCAAATATCTTGCGCACAGCAAGGCACTTTTCTGGATAAGCGTAAACGTGAGACCAGTACGGAGATTCAATGCTAAGTTCTGCCAGTTTGCTCACGCGCTTTGCGAATCCCCAAGTGTAGCTCCTTAATAATTCTTTACGTGTAGGCTCATAAAACAGTTTGCACTGTCTGGCTAGTTCTGATTGCTCATCTATATTACTTATACGGCCTTTGGCGATATGAGCCAGTGCCATATTACATACATCGGTAATGTTAAGCATTTTTAACTATTCCTCCTTGATTATTAAAAAAGGGGAGAGCTTATCGCCCTCCCCTTAAAGTACTAAATCAGCCCGGCCAGTTCGGAACAGTTTCAGTCAAGCCAGCAGTCAGTTTGCCGTCGCTTGCGCCGGTAACAGTCAGTCTGGAAAAAGCCTTCATGCCATACGGCAGTTTTGCCGCAACCAAAATGCCTTTTTTGCTGGCAGCAAGAGTATAAGTTGCAACAACAGTTTTAGCGCTGAAGTTTTCGCTGTCAGAAGTTTCCAGCGCCGCAGTGATAGTACCGCTGCCAGTTAAGGCGGTCGGCGCAGTAATAACAAGAAATAACGGATCAGCCGCATCACCACCGCCAACGTTCGCAATTACATTGCTGGTCAAGGAATTATCCATGTACATATTTTGCTGGTCAAAAATCATTGTTATTCACTCCTTCCGGTTACTGTACTGCCGCTTCGGTTTCGCTTTGGCAGTCAAGTTTCTTAATCTGAATACCTGCAAGGTACAGTTTAGGCGGTGCGCCCATAAAATCTTGACGGGTAACATGAACATTGTTCTTGTTGTTCAGATAGCACTCCAGCCAAGAGTATACGCTGTCAGATACATACGCAACCGGCGCTTTCGGGTCTTGCAGTCTGTTTTTTGCAAAGATGAATTTATTCATCAGTTCACGCTGTGCGCTGTCAGTCAAAGAGTTCAGTTTGGTAACATCGATGTTGCATACACGTACAATAGAGCGAACGTTCTGTACTGCTAAGCCGCATTTCCAAGAGTACAAGGTCTGCAATGCACGGAACGGCTTATTGTTCTCGTCGTATACATCACTTTCACCCAAGTCCTCAGTTTTCAAACCTGCTTGAGTGCCTTTAGGATATACACCCATTACACGTCTGTCACCCCAATCTACGAAGTAGATAGAAGCATTAGTGTTAGTACCAGGAGTACCCGCGGAAATTACCTGATGGCCTGGAGTACCTTTGCCGCCGTCGGTCAAAGTATTGTAGCGAACCGCAATGCCATTGAAAGTGTCCGGATCTTCGTCCAAGTTGCCGTACAAAAATTGACGTGCGACGTATTGGCCCATGCCTTCTACGTGTGCATCATCCTCTGCCATACGGAAAGCCTGCGGATTCGGTTTGCCGGAAAGCAATTCAACGTCCACGCAGGAACGGTCCTCCAAGTGCATACATACATCAATGCGCTGCTTTACAGTGCCTTTAGTCGGAGAAGTACCGCGGTTAATACGACGGATAGACGGAGAAGGCAGGCTGGCACGAATAGTAGTTTTAGTACCAATCGGCAAATCGCCTTCCATCCACCGAATATCTTCCATAATAGGATTGGATTCGTTAAGCACTTCCATAACGCGGTCAATAGCACCTTGCGGAGTTAAATACTTTCGTAAGTCACTCATAGTTTGGGAGTAACCAATAGTAGCCATAGTTTCATCATCCTTCCTGTTTTTTAATTAAAAGTTAATAAATTATTTGTACCTGCTCCAGTCGGTTTTCGGGTACATGTTTGCGGCAACGCCTTGTGCAGCGTTTAAGCCTTGTGCGCCGTTTTGTGCAGCCAAGCCGGGGTCCTCGCCAAGCAGTTCGCCAAGTTTTGCAAATGCTCTTACGATAGCTATTTGATTGCCTGCGCCGGTAACCTCCAACGCTTCACGCACGTTCAAGCCCGGATACATCGTCTCCAATTTACGGCAGGCGGTATCACAAAGGCCCTGCACTTTGCCTAAGTCTGCGCCCAGTGCTGTTTTTGCATCGTCGCCCCATTTAGCGATTTCCTGTGCGCGGAGCTGTTCCACGCCTTGCACTACACGGCTTGCATACTCTGTGCCGTACTTTACAAGCGCTCTTGCCTGGTCATTGCTAAGGTTCATCCCCTTAATAACATCCACAAAGCGTCCTTGTTCATCAGCACTAAGCTCATAGCCTTCCGGCATCTCTACTCCTGCAAAGTCATAATTCACTGTGCCGGGCTGCTGTTGTGTGCCTTGCCCATTACTTCCGTTTCCTGCAATGGTGCCGGAAGCACTTGTATTATTAGTTGCATTAGTAGTTGTAGTAGGTTCTGTCTGTTGCTGTTGCTCTGCGGCACTAGGTTCAGCCTGTTGCTGTGCGCCTTCGCCGTTTACAACTGCGTTTTCGCCGTTCTCGCCCATTAGTTATTCCTCCTTGTTGTTATCCACATATTCCACTGCCAGCTCTTGTAGCTTTAGTTGGAATTCTGCATACTCCATTTCAGCCTGCTGTTTTAGCTCTATGCCTTGCAGCCCAAGTGCTAAAATGCTTTTGATAATGCCTAAGCCTACGTCGCGGCGGCCTTCGTTGTAGAAAGTCTTGCTGTTGCCGGTAAAGCACATAGAGTTTACTTTGGTTACGTCAAGCATACGCATCAAGAACCAGCGCCCGCTTTCGCTCCCCAGCAGGTCAAGTAGGGCTTCTTTATCCCTTCTTGCCTGCTCTTTTACCATGTACTCCGTCAGCAGTGCCTGCCTTCTATCATCGCCGGTATTGGATTTATATTTAAACTGCTCGCTCATTATTCCCAACCTCCCGGCACGCCCAGCCAGCTTGTAATAGCCGGGTTGGAATCATTCGCCGCCGCAGTAAGATTTTTGGCCGCCTCTGCCGCAGGAGCCGCAGCCTGTGCCATTGCCAAGCCTTCCTGCATTTCCTGCTGCCGTTGCATTTCCTGCTGCTCTTGTTTGAGCATCTCTTGCACTTCTTCATCACTGCGCAATGCCATTGCAGGCACGCCAAGCATTTCAAAGTATTTTGTAATAGCACCCAACGGGTTAATCTTCTTCGTAACTTCTGGCCATACTTGCGCCATCTGTCCGGTCTGTGCTATCGCCTGTTCGATATTCACAAGCCCGCTCATCTTCTGCGCCTGCGCCAACGGTGAAATATAGTCAACTTCTACATCTTCTTCGCTCAAAAGGTCTTGCAGTTCTTCCGGTACCGGTGGGAATCCGCCGCTTCTGTCGATGATGTTATATACACGTTGAAGAATCAGTGTTAAGAATTCATCCTGCAATCGCTCAACCACCGGGCCTAGCTGTTGCAGTTTTTCCTGCGTTCTCTCCATAACCTCCCTAGCAGTCATACGGCTATTATCAAGGTTATCTAACATCAAGAACAAATCAGCACTGTACGCTCTCTTTATAGCATCCTCAACGCGAATAATTTCTTCCTGCGCGTCCTTTAAGTCAAGGTCAACTGCGAACAAAGGCTTAACCATATCTTGCGTCTGGTCATCTACGGCTGTTAGACCGCCAGGCATCAAGTTAATACCGCCGTTATTCATAAGGCTTGGACTGCCTTGCATCGGCGGCTTTATCTTTAACTCTATTGCAGTCAGATAATCTTTTTTCAGCAGCTGCAGCATTTTACTGTCGCCCTCTGCAAACCACGCAGGGCCTCTTGCGTATGCCTCATTGCCGCTGACAAGATAACGCGCTACCGGTACTGCTTCTTCTTCAAAGCCGCCAACATACAAGTATTCGTCACTCTCTGACTTTTCCAACCAGTACACGCTTCTATACGGCATGTTTAATCTGTCCATGTAGCCAGGAAGTTTATCGCTGTTAGGCTCTACCATCCAGCAAACTTTATACTTCTTGCTAAGATTAGTCTGATTGTCTAACAAGCCTTTCAGATTGTCGGGCAAAGCATCCGCCCCGAAGCAGTCTGCTAGCTGCTGCAATGTCATATCATACTTTCTTGCAAAAGTAGTTACCTTGCCGAAGCCGTCCGCTTCAAGTGCATAAGTACCGATTGTCATAGTCTGAAATCGCACGCCGTTTTCCGGATCATAGAATATAGCCATCGGGCACTGTCCAAAAGGCAGCTCCAGATATACAGTATGGATACTGTTATAGAAGTTGCTCTTAGCAAGCACACTTGATACAATCTCTTGTCTTGTGTCAAGCACCTTCATAGCTTCAACATTCGTGTTCAGCTCCGGCCGTCTGTATGCAAATCTGAACCACTGACGGCTCGGCGGTGTAAGTCCGCTCATAACGCCAGCAGCGAATACCTGTGCCGCTCTCCACGCTACGCCATGCACAATCTTTAAGTCACGTCTGCGTGCAGGATTGGTCTTGTCTGCCGTATTGTCAAACTCGCCGACAAACGGAAGCTGATAATCTCTTATCTCTTTCCACCTGTCCTCCCAATCTCGCCTGTCCTCGTACATGCTTTTGAGCTTACGCACCAAACGTTGGCGGTCCGGCAAGTTCTTTTTCAGCGGCACCCCGTCACTAGGAAGTGTTCCCTGTGGCTTGCTCGCCGCTATCGTTTGAAAGTTCATAAGCTGTTACCTCTTAGCCTAAAGTATTACGGCCACCTTCTCCGCCACTAGCAATAGTGCTTGTCTGCGTAGATGCAAAGCCCTTACGCTTCTTCTTGTTACTGTCGCTGCCGGTCGCAACTTCGCTGCTTGTCGCAACGGTAGTCGGTGCCGGGTCAACTTTCTCAATAGTCGGCATGTTGCCGCCGCCGAATAATTTTGCAATACCACCCATTTTATACCGCCTCCATAATCGAATACTCCGTGTTGCACATTAGCTTTTTAGGTTTTCTATCATCAAGCCCTAACTGTCTTAACGGAACGTTCCTTGCAAATGTTAATACTAGGCCGTCTGCAAGGTCTGGGGAACGTCCTAGTTTTTCTTTTATTTCTTCTTTAGGCGTTAACATTAAACGCCCATTCTTAGAATACTTATAGTGAATGACTGCAAGTTCTTCTCTTAATCCCGGTTCCTCCGGCAAAGCACCGCCAGCCTCTATCCACTCTTTCAGCTTGAAGTACATCTCTGCTCTGATATTCTCATAACGCTTATTCTCAATCGCTGCGCCTTGGAATGGTATTTCTCTTAGCGCCGTATACCCCATCTGCCTCAATCTGTCGACTACGCCAGCACCCATGTTGCCAACGTCTATAAATGTCATATCTGCCTTATTTTCATCCATTGCCAAAGCAATATAATCTGCCGTCTGCATCGTGTTCAGCTTCTTATAAACTCTCGGCTGCGGATATACCATTAGACCCTTACGCTGCCATATACACGTTCTGTCATCGCCGAAGCGTGCTATATCTGCTCCCTGCACCAGCGGCATATCATAGGGAATATCCTTTTCTGTCAGCTCCCTGTTAAAGGCCTTGTCTAATTCCTCTAGGCTGAAAAGCTCGTTGATTGCCGATACACTAAAGTCACACAAATACTCTTGTCTGAATTCTACCTCCGGCATATCCTCTTTCAGTTCTTCTATGCTCTTTGCGTCTATAATGCCGCTATCGTACACGTTCGACAAATACGCAAAATAACGTTTATTCGTCTTGGCCTTCTTGTACATCTCATAGAAGTTGTTCTGCCCCTTCGGTGTACCGATGAAATAGCAATAGCCTTTTCTGTCGCCGTTCTCTATCGCAGGTCGGATAATCTGTGTCCACATCTCCGGCTTCATATCCGAATACTCGTCAAGAATTACGCCGTCCCAATATGTACCGCGCAATGCGTCGGGATTGTTCGCACCAACGATATATATTCTCGCTCCCTGCGCCCCAGGTGTTTTGCTGGGGAATTCAACATACTTTTTAGTTTCGTTCACCTTAATGCCTTCTATGACGCTTGTGTAATACTTCAATGGTCCCCACGCGATAATTTCCATTTGCGCGCTGAACGGACCTACCAAAGCATACTGCGGGCTGATTAAGTCACTCTGTAAAGCATCCCTTATAAGGTGATTCACCATTCCGATGGTCTTACCAAAGCGGCGGTGTGCTACGATTACTGCAAAGCGGTGTCTGCTTAATTCCTTATGCAGTACCTTCGCCCATGCAGGTCGTGGAGTATATGGTATCTGTATTACGTTTTCCATGTTTACCCCCTTGAAAAAATCGTTTTGGTAATTTTTGGTATTTACCACCCCCGGCGGCTGCGAATTTTTGGGGACCCACCCCCACTCAATGTCAGTGGAAAAGGCAAGAACCAAAATCATTTTTGCGAAAACCCAGGGAAATCACCAACGCCAACGCCGCCAAACAAAAGCCAGAACCAACGCCCAGCCAAAAATAAAAACGTGGTAGGCCTGCCGCATGAGCCACGCAGGAACGGCCGCAACATATGCCAGGTGAACACCTGCCGTCAACATCATCAGCCAGGCCGCCGACATCTGGAGCCGCCAGCTAATCAGCAGCAGCAGGATAATATTTTACGTCCGATAATAAATATTATGTTAAAAGCTCTATCTATGTTTGTATTTTGGCAGCATCTTCTGAACAATCGTTTACTATCACGGCATCATCAGCCGAGCCCCAATGATACACAGCCGGCCCCTTGTTGGCGTGTGTCTGCTTGTCAAAAGCGCCTATACTGTCAGCATACATCTTAGACGCGGTTAGTTTGTCCTTGTTGCTAGCCTTTGGGTCAGTCATGATTTTAAGCCAATAAGCCTGCAGGTCCTGTATAGCAAGGACAGCCACAGCCGCCCCCTGCTGCTTGAGCAGCGCCGCACACTCCTCTAACGTCTGCGGATGGGTGACTGTCGCCGGTGGTCTGCCTCTTGTTAGTGTATTTGTATTAGCTAATAAACTTTTAATCTTAAACATCACATCACACTTTTGTTGCAACTCCTATATAATATATTATTAATATCAATCACAACAGATTTTGTAAATATCAATAATATAAATACAATCAATAATTTTTATTTGCAAGAATCCGACAATAAAAAAAGATTGACAAATAAAAACTGTCAATCTCAATAAATTTATATTAATTATCTTGTTTTGAATTATATACCCTAAAAAATGCTATTAAGTCAATGATACATTATTATATTTTTGTGAACGCCCTCAATCTATAATAAATGTTGTTAAATAAAGAAGAACGGCCGCCGCTGAACATCTGCCAGCGTGCGGCCGTTGCTATCCTCTTATAATGTTATTATTTACCCTCTGCGGGGCTGCCGTCGCTATCAGCTGGCGGCGCGGGGAACGTCAGAACGGCGCGCCCTGCATCATCTACAAACGCTAGGCGAACGCCGCCTACGAAAGCCGCGGCAACCAATGCGGCGAACACCCGGAACATTTAACCGGCTTGCCTGCCGTAGTGGAAAGCGTGAACATGGCCCGCGCAGGCGTTATTGACTGGCAGGACCTGCCGGAATTTATCGCGGCTGATTTTGAGCTTTACCGCCTTGCCGGTGAAATCCGTGCATGGATGTATGCCCACGAAATCGCCGCAGGTCCTACAGAGGACGCGAACCCATTCAGAAAAGATTAAAAGCTGACGGCGGCCCCGCTGGGGGCCGTAAAGCTGCCAGGCAGAAGGTCCGAAGCCCTAGCCACAGCCGAAAGGAGAGTAAACACCATGAAAAAATATTTTGCAAACATCACCACCGCGCAGGAGCTGAAGAAGGCTTATAAACGCCTCTGCCTGCAGCTGCACCCCGACAAAGGCGGCGACCCGGCCGAATTTAAGGCCATGCAGGCCGAATACGAAGAAGCCGCGCAGTGTATCGCCCGCGGCGAAGCCGCTGGAAACTACCAGCACAACAAGAAGCAGGACGGCACCTACAAGACCGCTGAAGAAATCTACCAGGAACAACAAGCGTTCCGCGTAGTCATCGAAAAGCTCATCACCCTTGAAGGGCTGGAGCTTGAAATCTGCGGCGGCTGGTTATGGATAGGCGGCAACACCTACCAACACCGCGAAGCAATCAAAGCCACCGGCGCCAAATACGCCAGCAAGAAAAAAATGTGGTATTGGTTCTCCGGCGAATGGGTACGGAAAACAAAAAAGCATTTCACAATGGACGAAATCCGCGACCTCCACGGAAGCGAGAAACTCCAGCAGCGCCCCACCTACAAATTGAGCGCATAGCCGAAACGCCGCCCCGCGCGGCGTATACCGGGGACCGGCCGCCCCGGTACTGATGAGGCAGGCCAAAAAAACGAACCTTGAAAATTTAAAAGCGAAATAAAGGAGGAAATCAAAATGTCAGTTATTTTATTGAGCGCTAACCACGTTTACGCCGTTGCTATTGGCGTTACAAAGCTGCTGAACAACGTTCCCGCCGTCAATTATGTTTTTTTAAAGGAAAACACGCGCGACGCTTTAAACGCCGCGTTTAAGGACTGCAAAGGGGAATCAAAGTACAGCCTTTATCCCTACGAGGAAGCGGACGTGTTTACCCTTTTAGCCGACATCAACGCCCGCGCATACGCTGGCAGATACGACGAACCAGCGGAAGCGGTCCGGCTGGATGAAATCACCGAACCCAGAAACCTGCTGAAAACGCCGAAAATCATCAATCAGCATTACGAACCCGGCGCCGATTGGTTCGCCTGGGCAAAGCTGCTTGAATCGTATATTTACCAATGCGACGGCGACACCACCGGCGGCGACCCCGTTATAAAAGCGTTGGCGCTGCTGCTAGCAGATGTTAAGTTATGGATTTTTAACCATTTAGACATCTACGACCGCGCGCCATGGACCATTTGAGGGAAGGAGATAAGAAAATGAAAATAGCCGTTATAAACAAATTGACGCCCGAACACCCGGCATGGAAGCACGGGAAGCGCCTAGACGTAAAAATCTTTATGCAACTTTACCCCAACGGACCGCAATATTATTGCGGCAACGGCAAATATTGCGAAAACATGGAAGCGGCGAAAACTTTTATCGCAGAAGAAGCGCCGGATAAAATCAGTTTTGAAAGTTAACCCACTACACCGGCAGGAAAGCCGCCGCCGGTGTAGAATATTAAAAGGCAGAAGCGATTTTTTAGGAGGAACTAAATCATGTTGAAAGAAATCAAAAACAATGTTTACAATGCGTTGTTTGTAGCAGCCGACGAGGACGGCCAGCGCTACGCCGCTTTTGAAAGCGACTGGAACGGCGAATATTGGGAAGCGACCGCCTGCACGGAAAGCGGCGAGCTTATCAAAGGCGAAACCGTTCGTTTGTTCCCGGTATTGGAACATGACGAAGAAGCCGACACCTGGGAAACCATAGGCTACGAAATTAGATAAAGGGAGGAATCAAATCATGAAATATTATTACATTGAGCGTATAAATACGCAAGACGGCCACCGTAACGGCTTTTACACGCAGAAAGCCGAGAACCTGGAAAAAGTCCTTTTTGCCTTTGACGAGGGCGAAAGCGACTGCGGATTATATGCCCCGCGTGTCGCTGAAATCACGGAAGCGGAATATGAAAATTTTCCATATTTTCTCCCCAAAAATTGGGTATACGGAACGGAGGAAGAATAGAAGCAGTTTATAAAAAAACAAGCCCCAGGGCAAACGCCCCGGGGCTTTTCTGTATCCTGCAAATGCGAGCAGGCTATATATTTTTGAAGTCGAAATGTTTTACAGGTATAATCACTAGGGGTGACATGATTGGAACGCGTGGCGGCCCTTTTCCGTGCGTGCAGCGCATACTTTAGGGAAGCGAAAAAACAAAAAGGCCGAGGCGAAAGCCCCGGCTTTTTTGTTTGTTGTGTGATACGTAAAAATATAATTTCTTCAATCCGTGCCAGCTTTACGCCTTTAGAGCTGGACCGACAAGCACAATACTTAAAAGGCGCTTACGCTTATCGACAAGGCTATTATAGCATAACGCCCAACCAATAGCAAGCGTTTTCTTAATGCGTGGAAGTGACAGCGCCGTGCGCCTGCCTTTAACCTTCTTTTTTCTGTTCTGCCCTGGCCTTCTGGAAGCTGTTCGCATTTATGTCAATCCGGAGTAATCCTTCTTGAATCGCCAGCATGAGTAATCCGTCAATAAATGAGCGGCGGCGAAGCGCATACACCTGCGGACTGATCTCATCAATTACAGAAATTTTGCGGACCGTCCAATGGTATATATATCGGTGTTGAATCGCCTTATACGACTTATCGCCGAACCGCTGCCGAAATAAGAGAAGCGAACGTTCCATAACATCCAGCCATTTTTCCGGCTGATAAACCAAAAACGCCTGCCCAAGATAAATGCAGCGGACTGCGGCAAGCGGCGTTACTGCTTGAATTGCAAGGCGTGCCGTAGAATCGCCGCCGGTCCTCATATCAAATTCCAAGCGTTCCGCCCTCTGCTGCATCCTGGCGGAAACAACCGCTTTACCAATCGCATTTTTGGCGAAGAACAAACTCTCTGCGTGGTCTGCTGCTTCTGCGTAATCCATTTTCTTTACCAGTCCACATCATCGAGCGGGTCTTTCCGTTCCTCTTTCGGAGGATACGGCGCCGTATTTTCCGCAATTCTGACACATTCCAAATGCTCCATCAGCAAGTAGCTTGCCTTAGAGTTTTTGCCGTTTCTGTCCACATATAAATCAGTCTGGAAGCGGCCGCCCACAATAACTTGTGAGCCTTTTGTAACAAAATTGCTGATATATTTAATCAGTCCAGGCATAAAACAGCGGCAAGAAATGTAATCATAAACGCGTTTATTATCTTTATCCCGATATTGGCGCGCACACTGTATTTCCAAAGTGCATACCTCTTTGCCGTTCTTCATAACTTTTGCATCCGGTTCAAATTTCACCCAGCCAAGTATCAAGCAATTATTCAACATTATAAATTTTCACCTCAACTTTTGGCGTATCACTATATTTTTTAGAAACTGTAAGTTTAACAATCTGTTTATCATCCTTGTAGACAATGCCAGATATAGAATCAAGAATAATTTTTGCAACGTTGTCAACATCGGGTTTTTTAATCGGCAGCTGCAAGCCGTTTAAAGCCTGCTCCTTAAATTTTTTTGACTTGCTGGCAGGAATACCCACGTCAGCTATTATCTCTACTTCTAGAGGCAATTCCGTGAGCGTCAGCCCTATATTTTGCATCGCTTCGCTAGCTAACAGTTTGACGTAGGCTTTATAGTTACGGCTTTTCTCCGGGTCGTATGCTTTCACAAATCCACCGTGAGTAGAAAAGCGCGGCCGCCCCTGCGCCGTCGGTTCGCCTGGAATCGTAAATTTTAAATTCATTTCGCTATATCCTCTTTCTTATCCCGTACTGCACGAACAGAATCAAGCTCATGTTGCACCTCGTTAAAAGCTCTAATGCTTTCGTTTGCAGCTGCAATTAAAGCATCGTTGAAGCGAGGCCCCAGGCTATGTGTTTCTTCGTCCTCAGCCTTCGCCAGCTCCGCCATATACAAGCCAATCAGACTATATACGGCAATATCCTTCAGACTTTCGGCAATTTTATCGCCATGAATATCATGAGTATAAACAAAAGCGATATGCTTTGCTGCATAAGCTTTCAGCTCCTCAAACATTCCCTCTGCATCGTCCGCACGTCCGTTCAGAAGCGCGCCACGGCGGAAATTAGCAAGCTCATCTGCGCCGGAGGAATACTGTTCATGCTTTTTCTTAAACAGCGCCTTCAATTCGTCAAACTGACCATACATAAATTCGCTTAAACCTTTACTCATATTTTTGTACCTCCTCTATTTCGTCTAAATAATATACTGACAGAAATTCATCGGTAGAATCCTTTTCAGCCTTGACTTTAGCGTCTTTCGCCGTTTCTGCATCGACGATTTCTGTAAGTCCCATATCTGGGAACGCTATACTTTCCCATCTAAGCCGGAAATGCTTCATCAATTCAGTACCTCGCATTTCTCATCTCCTTTTGTTGCTTCGCAATACCGTTGCGCTGCTTCCGTCATCATACCCATTAATTCTTTCATAGCTGCTTCTTCGCCGTATTTGATCTGTACGTTTACTACTGCCTGCACCATCATCACGCTACAGCGGTTAAAGTCAACGCCGCATGCGGTAAACGTCCCTGTTATCTGCTGGCAAAGCTCTTTGCGGTGGACGAGGAACAACACGCGGTTATTTTTGGCTGTTGCCATGGCGGCGATGCTGCCCTGTATAATCGACTTGCCACCGCCGCAGCCTAGGACAGCGCACACAGAATGATAACCGGATGTAAGGGCGCTGCGGATATCATCAATGAGGTCTTGCTGATAAGGCCTGAGTGAAATCATTTAATTTTCCTCCTCCGGTTCCGGCAGCGCCGTCCCGCACCATGGGCAGAACCAATACTCTGCTTTGGTGCGAATTTTACATTCCGGACAAGCGACTCTTTCCTGCTCAGGCCGTTTACGAAGCTCTGAATCTATCTTGCCTGGTGGTCTGCCTGTAACTCTGCTGCGCCTCTCTATACCGTGCCTTGCGTAGTATTTTTGACTAACATGACTGCCGCTGCACGGCTCACATCTGCGGGCTGGCTTACCGTCCCGTTTAATTACAGCAGGACGGTCACAATATACGCACAGCCCCAACGCACGGCGCTCCTCTCTTAGCTCCTTGTTTATAGGCATCGCCTATCACCTCTTTGCTTCCAATTCTGCGCCGCACCATGGACAGTAATCCATATACGGCAAAACACTTTCGTTGCAGTTATCACAATACAGACTGCCACCGCAGTCAGATACTGTTGTTGTTTTGTGTGCAGGGCTGTGTGTAAGTTCTATCTGCATCATTCTGATTTGTTCCATGTTATTTGTATCACTCCTTTATAAAAAGCGGCGGCGTGGGAATTCTTGACATCAGCTATACGGCTTCGCTACGAATATTCATCAATATTCGCAACTAACATCTACTGCCATTCGGCAACCCAGCCGCCGCACCCTAGGGCTTAATTCAAATCAATGTAGCACCAGCGAATAACGGCATCTGTATCGCAAACATAGTCAAGATAGCCGTTTAATTTGATAATTTCATTTTTTCGCCGGTAGCCAATCAATACTTCTTCGTTATCATCAACGCTGATTTTAAAAACGCAAGATTCCTCTTCTACTGGCATAACGTCATAACCATGCCATTCACCGCATATAGGTTTGTTGTTCATTCTTTCATCTCCTTAACTTTTTCAAGGGAGTTTTGCAAGAGATTTTTGCAACATATTGCAGTTTTCTCTTTCTTTACACGTCCGCACCCGCAAATATACATGAATTCTTCACCGACTTGTTTTAGCTGCATCTTTCCATGACAAACGCCGCATTTGCGCTCACACGGAAGATGATTGGCAGAAAAATTATTCCTTTTGAATTTTCTTTTAAAGCTCATACTTCACGCCCAACTCTTTTGCGACAGACGGCAAGGCAGCTTTTGCTTCTTCCTCTCTACGATATGCCCAACCTTTATCCACTAAAAGAAATTCGCAAGGATAGCCTTCCCAACGTCGAGCTATAACTATCCATTTGCCGTCAACCCCTAAACCAAAAGTCCAATAACGTTCGTCCATTTTCGGCTTCCACGGAAGTTTGACGATTTCAATATCGCCTTTCACCAGACCAACAAGCGGCGCGTGGGTAGCTATGTATGCTTTTTCTGCGTCATCGTCACTCACTAGCAGTTCATCGACGATAAATTTATAAATCGCTCCTTTGCGTCCTTTAATTTTAAATTCTTCGCCCAGCTCCACGCCCAACATTTGGGCGATTTCGGGGATTAAATTTTTAGCCATGTTATCACTCCTTGCGAAACGGCAGATTTTCAAAGCCGTTAACCTTAGCATATTCATAAAGCTCTTTGATTGTCATTCTGTCCACCCTTTTATATTGTCAATCTCTGCACGGATAACAGCCATAGCCTTATGCAGATAATCAGTATCACCGGAGCAAAGCCATTCTTCCAGCTCTGCATTAACAGCCTTGATGAGCCGATTTTCTCTCAACTCGTCGACAGCTTCGTTCGTGCTGATGCACGCCATTTTCTCGTTATCGTAAAGTAATTCGCTCACGGGGATGTTTAAAACGCTTGACATTTTTACACGATTTTCAAAGGGAATAACCTTGATTTTTCCTTTTTCGTAATCAGAAACCGCTTTAGTACCAATTCCCAACAATTCACCTAGCTGCGTTTGAGTTATTTTTTTGTTTTTTCTGGCTTCCTTGATAACCTCACCGATTTGTTTAGCATCCATGTTCTTCAGCCTCCTTTAATCGCTATCAACAAAGCAGCCGCAGCCTCCAATATCGAATAAGTCAATCTCCTTATGAGCTTCCACGTCCAATCGAAGTTGCCTTAATGTATAAGGCTTGGTAACGCCATTCGTAGTCTTTTTCATAAACGCTATATCCTTGCCTAATAACTCACGCATGGAATTTTCTTCCTGCTCTGCTCTTGCGTATCGGTCCGGCAACGCTTCAAGTAGTTTTGCGAAATGCCCTTGCCCCGCACGGCAGCAGAAGCCGCCGCAGTTATTATGCGCAAATCCCATAGCATACAGTCTTGGCGGTTCTATGCCATCAGCCTTTAACACTTCAAGCATATCAACCTTGCTGAGATATGGTGCTTCACTCATTGGATATTCAACCTTGAACGGTGCCCAATTTTTCCTCGGTGCATTAAAACGATGTGTTTCCGTCCAATCCAATCCCAGATACAACTTGGTTTCTTCCGGCTCATAATTGCTGAAAATATAATCATAAGCTGTTTTCTGCTTTAGGATATGACTGCACGGCGCCAGCCTATTATTACCTAAAAATCTGCTATCCCGGTACACTTCAAAAGGTGTTCTTCCGTCAGCGATTTTTATCAGTTCAGCGCCTAGCTTCTCCGCTGACTCGTCGATAAATCTGTATAAGTCCTCGTCCTCTATTTTGGTGTCGGTAAAAAGCAGGAAAACGTTCTCTTTACCGACGTTTTCTATAACTCGCTTGGCGGTGCAATAACTACACGCGCCGCCGCTAAAAAATACTACGTGCTTCACTCACGCCAGCTCTTTCATGTTTTATTACACATGAGCTGGGCACGCCAGCAAGCCACCCATACAGTAAGCTGATTAGACTAACTGCGCAGTTATCGCCGGCGTTTACGTTTATTCTTAGCACTCAATGCGGTGTTCCCAGGTAATCAACCTTTGAGCCTGTGCAGCTCGCCACCTCAACAACCCTTGTTAGGATGAGTGATTCGCGGTATTTTTTCTCTCCCTCGCCCCGCACTTCTGCGGCGTATTCTCACACCGCTTGCAAGGCCTGTCGCACTCACAGCAGCAGATGTGAAGCAGAGTGCTTATCGTGCACTCCGGAGCAACGGCCTTGCAAAAGTATTTGGGCTTTAAGCGTGCTTCAATCGCGCTAACAGTTTGTCGATGCGGGTCTGCATCGTCTTTAGGTGGCCGGGGCAAATCCAACAGCTTAGCGCTAGCAACCGAACGTTTACATTTCAGCGAGCCGCAAGATTTTGCCTTGCCTTTCAGAAAGTCGCCAGTTATAACTTTTTTTGTTTTGCCGCAGTCACACCGCACTAAAAAGAAAGTGTTCTTAGTTCCTTGGTTGCCCAAATACTTCTCGACAGTCAGCGTGCCGTATTTAGCGCCAATCCATGCCGTCCAATTCCTCACGCCAGCACCTCCAAAGTAAGCGTATCGCCACATTTTAGCAACTTACTTTTGCAAGGTTCATGATGCTTGCAGCTATACGCGAAGTCATTCATGTAGCATTGCAGGATTCGGAATTGACGATCAATAGCGTTGTCACTCAAGCCAATCTGACGGCCGTATTCAAATACGGCTTTATCCTGCGGCATATACGGCATAATGAGCCGGTGTTCCGTCAGCTTTGCCCTTGTCCATTTGAGAAGCATACTGTTCAGCCTATCAGCTAGCGGCTTGCCGTCGCTCAATTTCTCCATGTTGCAACGGTTTATATTCTCCTGCACATGAGCTTCTTCTGCCTGCTTCAAAGCAGCCTGCATCAGCGCCGGGCTGATTATATTCACGTTAAGGCCGTTCGCACCGGTCAAGGTAAGCGCAATCTGCTCTGCCTTCTCCCACCGGTCAAGGCCTATATTTTGCTGATTAAAAATTCCTGCCCAAAGGTTTACCGTTTCGGACAAGATTCTTTTCGCTTCTTCCAGGCGGTCAAAGCCGGGCCGTATATCCTGCGGCATCCGTTTTCCTGCCTGTTGCAGTTTAACAATCGTTTGGGCTATTCTCTGCTGTTGCAGCATCGCCCTCACCTCCTACATCTCCGTAAAGTTCGTTTACCAGGTCCATGCTAGAATATCCGGCACCTGCATTCTGCTTCTTGCTGTTACCGCTGACATAGTTTCTTGCTACGGTCTGCACATACGCAAAGTTTCTTGCGCCGTGCTCAACCGCCGCTAGTATTCCCTGTTCAACGGCAGCCTCGCCAACCTCACCTAACAAGGCTTGCAGCTTTTCTCCGACGATCGGAGTAAGCGGCATAATGTTTTTCTCCCACAAGGCAAAAATTTCAGTATGCGTTTTTTCCTCGTCATCGTCATTTCTTTTAGGATGATGATAATCATCCTTTTCTTTATCTCTATACTCTATACTCTTATCTCTAATCTCTGTCGGACATTTTGTCCCTTTTTCTGGGGACATTTTGTCCCCGCTTTTCGGGACATTTTGTCCCTTTTTATTTTGACGTTGTGTCTTTTTCTTCGTCGCTGATTCTGACGCACTGCCGCTGCCAGTCATATTAGCAACCTCCGGCAAGTAGCTTTCGCCTTTATCGTTCTTCTCAATAAGGCCAATTTGTTCAAACAAAGCCAGTGCGCTTTCGACAATTTCAATATCAAATTGCGTCTGTTTAGCGATTGATTCAGCCGTATGCTGAATAGTCATTTTGCCGACCTGCCGAACAAGTACGCCGTCGGTTTTCAGTGACTTTAAGCACAGTTTAAGGTATAAGAGTACGTATTTTTCGCCGTTTTCCTGGTCCTCTAACCACTCAACGACATCACTTTCAAAGAAGTTTTCGTTGAGTTTTAACCAATAATATCTGCCCGCCATGTTTTACTCCTCGAAGTATGTAGGTACTTCGTACACCATTTTATTGTTCTTCCGGTATACCTTAATTCTTCCATCCTTTTTGCAGAACTTCAAAAATCTGTACCAACGTTTTGGGTTACTCTTTCTATACGAATACATAGAAATAAGATGAAGCCCACTCGCTCTCTTGACAAGCTCAAAGAATAAGCCGAAAGCATCTGGCTTTGCTTCTTCTAAATCGTCCATAAATTTGTTGCTGAAGCCTAAGCGTCCTTCACCGACAAGAACTATTGCTTTACTTTTTTCGCACGGTGTCGCTTTTACATTCAACATTTTGTCCCACTCCTTTCAAATTTTTCGGGGACATTTTGTCCCAAAGTTAGGGGACATTTTGTCCCCTAACTTTGGGACAAAATGTCCCCAATGATTTTAGTTATTTCATGCTTGCTTCAATTTCTTCTGCTGTGAAGATTTCACCGGTTGCAGTATCAACCTTGCCACCCTCTGCAAGCTCCTGCGCTTGCTCTGTAGCGTTCTCTGCGTCAACGTCGATATATTCAGCCTCGCCGGTTTCTTCGTTGAGCACAGCGGCTTTTCCGTCGCTCTCTAACGCTTCCTGCATCTCGATAGACATAGGCGCGTAAGTTTTCATGATAGAGAGAAGAACGGTTTTGCAAGCCATAGCATCAAAATCAGACTGCCACGGGCCACTGTTGAAAGCCTTGCTAAAGCGTTTAGCGTGGCTGATAACTTCTTCCTTAGTCCAGTATGTGGTCTTGCTAAAGCCGTTAATGGTTTCAAATCTTGCAAAGTACCCTACTATGTTTTCGGAAGTTTTTTCACCCGGCGTGTATGCCTCGGTAAAGCGGTTCCAATCTCTGATTTCGCCTTCGTAAACCGGCGTCATGATGATATGTTTCATTTTACCGGTGCGCATTGCAAGCTCAATCACGCCCTTGTAACCAATCTGGAATTGAGCGCTGCCCTTATACGGAACAATCCATGCTTTACCCAAAGACGGGTTAATAGGCAGATCCAGGCTTGCAGCAGTCGCAGCCGCCGCCAGAATAGTTTTCGGGTTTGCTGTGGCCAGCAATTTATTATTGTTAGTCAATGTCAGCAAAGAGGAAAGAAAGCCTGCGCTTTTCTTGCCTAACATCTTCTCAAAACGTTGTTGCACGCTTTGAGAACCAATCATCACGCCTAATGCAGAAGGTGCTTTGCTAGCGGCCGCAGGTGCTGCCGCTCTTTTTGTGATACCGTTAATGGTTGCCATCTTCTTTTAACCTCCTTAATTTCAAACAGTCTTTTTCACTGTCATACAAAATTTCTTCTAGCGACAAGTCCAATGCTTGCGCCAATTTTATACGTGTACTCAATGCAATATTTTTCACTACGCCACATTCGTATGCTAAAATGGTCGGCTTTTCTAAACCAACCATTTTAGCAACATCACCTTGCAGCAGGCTTAATTCCTTCCGCTTATGGAACAAGGTTACGCCTAATTTCTCCTGCTCTGTAAGGCTCATTTTAACGTAAACCTCATGCTAGGCTTGCCAACCTTAGCATACTTTTCGTATACGTCCGGCAGGTCTTTTTTCAGCGCCTTGCTGTCCAGCGTTACTCTTGCAGCAGTTTGTTTATAGGTAATCTTTCTATCCATAAACACGCCGCTTTCGCTGCCGTCAAGCATGAGCTTCAAGGCGTTTTGTGCTTGGCCTAACTGTTCTTCCAGTACCTTTTTCGTTGCCGTCAGCTCGTCAATACGCTTAATGTATTGTTCTGCTGCACTAGGCAGTGCGATACTGTCAACCGCTAACTTATCCTTATTCATTTTGTCAATGGTTGCGGCAGTGCTTTCGCTGCCGTCAACCTCCGGCGGAATATCGTTTTGCAGGTTGTTCCAGAATATAATCGCTTGCGCTCTCATATCTGAAATAAACTCATCGTTGCGGGGAATTTCTTTCCATACAAAATGGTTACCGCCGATCAAGCAGGCGATGTACCATTTGTCACAGCCGGTAATAGCCATGTACCATTGGCACTGGCAATAGTAGCTGTCTGGCAGCTCGTCGCCGTCCCAGTCCTTCGACTTGAAGCCGTTCGCGGTCTTACATTCAAGGCCTGCGTTCTCACCAACCACAAGGCGGTCAACGTTCGCCAGCATGAATTCGTATGATTCATCTTGCAGCGTGCCGCACTTGCGAACCTTCTTGCCTGTCAGCTCACAGAATCTGTCAGCTACCACCTGTTCAAGCACCGTGCCCCAATAAACGAATTCATTATCGGAAAGGTCCTCTGCTTCTACATCGCCATGCTTTTCAGCGTAGAGTGCGTAAGCGCTCTTCCAGGGGTTAAGTCCCATGATGCAGGCAATGTCACTGCCGCCGATACCGCTATTGTGGACGCGTTCCCACGCCACGCGGTCAGCCGCCTGCTCAACTGTCATGATCAGTTTACCCTTCAATTTTTCATGCCTCCTTAAATTTCTTTATACAAAGGGATAACAATTTGTTGTCCCGCTTGCAGCCACTTCACACCGTTCAGATTATTGTACTCGGCTATATCGTGCATAAGCTCACGGCAATCACGGTACTTATCCTGCTGGTCCATGTAACGCCCGGTAATCTCCCACAGCGTCTGTCCTTCGCCTACGGTGTATGCAACCAACGTTTGCTTATAACTAGGGAACAAAAAACTATGTGCTCTAATGGCCAGTTTTGCGGCGCCGCCGCCTGTCAGAAAGATAAGACCGGCAAGCAGTACAACAGTAATTAAAAAAGCTTTCACTAAGCCTTTAGTAGTCTTGCTCATTTTCCCCATCCTTTCATTACAATCTTGCGCCAGCACTCGCCGCCGCTGCACACGGTAACAAGCAGGCCGCTTTCCTTATCTACTACTTTAGAGTAGTTCATGTGCGACAAGTCTTTACCGCACACGGCGCATTTTCTCTTTTTCCTAGTCATTCATACCTCCACACTCTGCCGCCAAGTCAGCAGGTTCAATACCCATATAGGCGGCAAACTTTGCGGGGCTGATATGATAAGCCCAGCTCTTTTTACTGCTAGCGTGAATAGCCACGCCGAACGGCAGTGCACCACTACGCAGGCCCATACGCACAAACATCTCGCTTTTCTGCATGAGCCGTGCGGCCGTTTTAATAGGAACGTTTCCAAGCATTTCTATTTCCTCCTTTTCATAAAGCGCATTGCCGTTTCGTAACGCTGATTCATGCGTTCAATAACGCCAGCGCGCTTTTCCTTTTTGGCTTTCTTTTCCAACGTGTCACAGCAGACAGCCGCCATGATTCGCTGCATATCCTTGTCAGTGTTCTTCTTCAAAGCACACCTCCTGCCCGCGCCGACGCTAGGCGCGGGGCTTGTTTCTATTTCAGCCCTACTACTGGCCGACTACCTGTTGTTGCTGTTCACACAGTTTTACGGCAGCTTGCAAGCCCTGCATATATGCGGCCGCAACCATAAGGCCGTCCGCTTTAAGTTTGGACATATCAACCGCCGTGCGCTTTACACGCTTTTCAGCAAGCATCTCTTTTACTTCCATTGTTGCCACCTCCTTTTTGTTTTTTTTGAAATCACTTTTTCTTTTTCAGCAACATTTCATGTTATTATTCTACGCCTCATTGGTGTATTTGTCAATCTATTTTTGTTTTTTTAAAAACATTTTTCCCTTGCTTTTCCGTTCTATATGTAGTAAAATAATCATGTAATGTTTGGTGGAAACACTAGAAAGGAGTGACTTGCAATGAATGAGCGTTTAAAGCTATTGCGCAAAGCTTTAAAACTAAATCAGCGGGAGTTCGCAGAGAAAATCCAGGTCAATCGTTCTACCGTTGCCGGGTATGAACGCGGCTCTACTAATCTATCGGAAAGAACAATCAACGATATTTGCCGTGTGTTCTATGTTAATGAAGATTGGTTACGTGCTGGCGAGGGAAGCATGTTCCGCGCCAAGCCTACAACCAACGAAGAATTAGCACTGCAAGTTGGCAAACTGCTAAAGACAGATGATGAGTTTACCAAAAACCTATTTTTGGAGTACCTCAAGCTGCCACCGGAAATGAAAACTTTATTTGAAGATTTCGTTCATAATCTGGCAAAAAGCAAATAACCGGCAAATAAAAAAATCCCCCGTACCGTGGATGGTACGGGGGATTTTGCTATGCCTTTTAAATTAGTGCAGCAAATAAAAAAAATCAATCTTCGTCTACAAGTCCAAGAATAAAACTGTATATGACAGCGAGTATTTCTTCATCTTCAACTTCCTGCAATATACTGATTATCCTATTCAATAAAATCTGCATTATACCCTCCATTCAAAGCAGGCCTGCAGCATTAAGAACCTATTTATATTCTACCACTAAGCTCGCTCATTATAAAGAGTGTTAGGAAAAGTAATTATTTAAATTGCAGTTTAGATTTAAATGTGCTATTATTAAACCAAATAAAGACAGAAAGCGAGGTGGTTAACATGGTTGACAGTGGCATAACAAGCCTACAGATTAAGAACCTCTATCAAACAATTTTCGCTGTGCCATTGGCGCAAGGCGTGATATGGGCAGTCTAAAAAGCTGCCCATTATTTTTTTATTACAAAGGAGAGCGAACCGATGAAAAAATTTATGTCTGACAAAAAGAATGTTGTCATTATCCTTCTGACAGTAGCGGTTTTCCTGGAGTTTGCATTTATAATTAAATTGCGACATGATGTTAACGAAAATTTTCAGAAGATAGAGTCTTTACAACATGTAGTGGCGAAACTAAGCAATGATGTTAGTGATTTAAGACAAAACGTGTTATCATTAGAGTTTGACTTCAAGCGAGAAAAATCAGTCGTAAGGCGTAATGAGATTTTCAAACAAAAACAACAATAGCCCACGCCGTACACGTGAGCTATTGTTGCTGTTGTTTTTGCCTAATCATGAACAATTTTGAAAGGAGGTTGTCTTGCATGAAAAAAATCTGAAAAGCATGGAAACCTAGAAAAAAGGAGAGCTAAGAAAAAATCAAGAATCGTGCTTTCATCTAACACCCCGAAAAATGAAAGTACAAAGTGCTTGTATATGTGCCCACGGAAGCTGCACCGTCTTCTGCGCCTACACCGGACCGCACAGCCGCCCAGAACACCTACTTATATTATATCATGATAATATGTTTAATTTGTGAATAATAACTTCATATAAACGCTTGAAAGAATTAATACACAGTTTATCCCCAACTGTTGCAAAAAATGCAACAACTGAAAAAAGGAAGGAGCAACTAAACATGAAATTACCTAACGGCTATGGTTCCGTTACCAAACTGACCGGGAACCGGCGGCGGCCGTATATGGTCCGCATTACAACAGGTTTTACCAACGAAGGCCGCCAGCTTATGAAAATACTAGGCTACTATGCAAAACGCACGGAAGCACTTAATGCCCTTGCCGAATACAATCAATCGCCCTATGATGTTGAAAGCGTGGGCCTGACATTCGCCCAGGTACATGAGAGATGGGAAGCCGCAACCTACGTTGACGGCAAGGAGCAATCCAACCAATATAAGGCAGCATATAAACGTTGCGCGCCGCTATGGGATATACCATTTAAGAATATTAAGACAGCACAATTCCAGCAGATCATAAATGACTGTGACAAAGGCTACGCCACCAAGAAGGCAATCCGAATCGTATGTAATCTGATGGCCAAATATGCGCTTGCTAATGATATTATAGCAAAGAATTATGTTGAGCTTACCAGTCTGCCGCCACAGGTTGAAAGCAGAATACACAATCCGCTAACCAAAAAGGAGCTTGCTATATTATGGGTAAATTGAGCTCCCTTATTTCAAGCCATTTTTTACACTATTTGTTACATACCTGTTACATACTATATGTGCTTTATACGTGCTCATTTCACTTTTAAGGTTTACAGTTAGGCTTCCTTCTGCGCCAGCCAAACGTCAAGGACTTTCCCCACGTGCCGTCAACATTCTTCATCCCGGCAACAGCTTTCTTTGCTTAGTTTGTGCATAACGTCGCCTCTCTTACGCCATTTTTACAACGCTCAAAGATATATTGCTGATAATGCCTGCTGGTATTTGTCCCTTTTCATACATCGTAACACCATCCAATAATTTTATTTTGCAGCTGCGCAAAGCAAGAAGAATAACGCAGTACCTGCATAAATATTCCGCTGATACTTAATTCTGTTCGTCCTCTTCCGGTCGTATTCCATTTGCTCTATCAACGTCTCGTATAATTCCTCGCTGCGCTTTAACGATTCCTTTACATTCACTAATGAGCGCTTGGAGTTCGTCAGCGCTTCTTGCGTTAGAGTGAGCTGCTTCTTCGCTTCGCTTAATTGCGTCAGCAGTTCTGTTGACGTGTTCTTCTGCTGTTTCAATTTCTCGTCTGCCAGATTCAATTTTGCTTCCAGCAGATTCGTTTGATTTTTGAATTGATTCCACTGTTCGATTGACATTGTTATCTGTGTCGGCGCTGCTTCTACTGTTCCACCGCCAGTACCAATCATTGCAGATAAGGAAAAGACCAGCAACAATAAGACCAATCTTAACAGCTTTATCAATCTTGCGTTTTGTTTCATCTTTCATTATTACCTCATGTAAATATCTATATTTGCAAAATATAATAAATCGCGTCAGAAGCACAAACTTCGCCTACAAGCGGCTTTAGCTCGCCGCAGGATAAATCATAAGCGGCACTAAATTTAAAACGCTCATAGGCGAAGTATTTTTGTGCGAATTTACGCCTTCTTGTAGAAGAATATTATTAGTTTATTATAATCCGAAATAATGATGCAATGCACCAAGAGTAAAGCCTATAATGAGGCCGACCAAAAACTTTTTGTCAAGCACAAACATTTTCAGTTCTTCCATTGTATCACCTCCAATCATCATAGAATATGTCACCAGCTGTTTACGCAAATAAAAAATACAGAAAATGCTACGCGTTAACCTCGGTGACTGTATCTAAAGCATAAGCTTTAAATCATCTTTATAGTTCATCCTTAGGTTCTGGCCATTCATCCAGAATCTCAATGCCGTAAGCAACAGCACATTTATGTTCAATTTCACATCCACGGGCTTTGCCCCAGTCTTTTGCAAAGTAAGCAATATCAGCGTCAGCCAGTAAGGCAATGCTTGCGGCTAAATACTTTAATGGTTTGTCAAAAGTCGGATGTTCTTTAAAGAAACTGTCAATTACTTCGACATCTTCCCCGATACGTTCTTGCACTTGTTTAACAGCAAGCTTGCGTACCGCTAATATTTCTTCATCAGTTTTGCCACGCATAGGCTGAGAGATAAACAACTTTTTCATTTTCTTTTCCTCCTTATCGTCCGTTTCCTGCATAGCCATAAGCAGGAACGCCGTATGGTGTTGTCAAATCAATGCCGGCAACATACTCATAAGTAATACGTGCTCTATTGGCATAACCTGCTCTATACATTTCACCAACGTCTGCTGCAATCCAATAATAATTTTTAAACAGTTTATAGAGTGCTTCCAGACTGCGCAAGTCGACGTGCATATATCTGTTAGCCAGAAAACGTTTGACTACCCACGTAGATGTCGGGCACCACATACCGGAATAAATCAAACAGCGTGTATCATCCAACGTCGGCACTTGCTGAAGCACCTCGACATATTGCAGGCAGTCACGTGATAATTGCTCTAACTGCGCCTGCTGTCCTGCATCACTTCTCAAAAGCTCTTTCAGCATCGGCAGTTCGCCGCTTGCCTTAATGTCGATATAGGTTCTGCCAATAAATTCTTCACCGCCGGGAATAGCTCTCAAAAGCTCATCGGCTCTATTGCCTTCCCAACATGAACAGCCAATACTAGGATAATCATAAGCCGTAGATTTTACAACTGTATCAAATGGTCCTTCTATGCCTGTTTTGACAATTCCTTTTGCAATTTCTTTAGCCAAATTTTCGTTCCAACTCACAATATCACCTTCCTTTCGCAATCTTAATTAATCCATTTCAGGACAGTATCGCCATGATAACCTTTTTCCCAGACGTACCACGCATAACACATAGCCCTAAGAGAGTGACTGCCAAACTCTCCGTTCTTCGCACATGCTAATCCGCCGCTTGCTACATAAACAGTTTTCGGAGGATATTTTTCAAACAGTTCTCGCCTGCCTTTCGTTTCTAAAAATTGTATTTTTAAGAACATAGCAACTTTGCATCCGTCCGGAATGATTTCTAAAGCGTGTTCGACAAACTCTCTAGCATACTTATACGGGGGATTAGTAATAATATCTCCCTCCCATTTTTTAATTTGCATAAAGTCCTGCTGCTGCCCAAATCCTCTATCTATGAGGTCATAGCTGGAAACATTATATCCGTGAGCTTTTAATACTTTGCTCATATGCCCTTCGCCACAAGCAGGTTCCAATATGTCATGCGCAAACTTCACTTCATTTAGCAGTAACTCTGTTGCTTTCGGTTCTGTAGCGTAGTAGTCGTTTTCTTCTCTCGCTTCGTTTGCGTAAGTTCTCGCACCCAAAGTGGCAAATGCGCTCCTTGTGTTGCCAGTCCAATCTTTATTCATCACTTTTCACCTTAAACATTCTCGTTTCAATCGCCTTATTGCCCAGCTGCACCAGCAGCAGCGCCACCATACCCAGCGTGCAGCTTTCGTAGTTGCCCCAGGTTTTTGCAAAAAAAGCAAGCCATAATGTAACCAATACCCAAACGGCAAAGCCTATAACGGCACAGATTCTGCCCACGCTATAAGCATTATCATTCTTCTTTAACATATTAATTAATTTACGCATCTTCTTCACCTCTGTTTTTCGGCGGATAGTTCTGCAATTCATTAATCTGTTGCATAAGATTGTCGATTACGCCATTATCGCCAAGCGCCTCGTAACTCCGATAGCAGGCGTCGATACTCTCTTTGGCATAGATAGGTATCCATCCTCTATCCTGGACATAGTGATTATAAGCCTGAATAATTCTGTCACGCAGCAACGCTTGCAGTCCCGCTTTCAACGCATCATTTTGTTTCTTCTTTTGCCGGTACATAGTAATAAGCAACGTTATTACGCCACCAGATATGACGTTAATAATAGAGTTCAACGCCGCATCCAAAGATTGTTCTATCATTTCACTACACCCCTATAAATTAAACTTCAAACGTCACAGCTTCTACTTCTGCCGCCGTAGTTGCTTCCTCAACTTTTTCTTTCGCTATACGATATGCAGTATGCAATTTGTTTGAGCGCACAGCCACGGCGGCAATAATCATCTTTAAATCGTTGGCAGTTACCGGTGTATCGGCGTTATCTGCCGTGGTCCAATCTATTGTAGCTCCTTCGCCTTGCAGTTCCAACGCAATAATCGCAACATTAATGCGGTCACGTGCTTTTTCATCATAATCATAGAGATTTCCATTGTATTCAATCGGTTGAACCTCTGCGGTATCACGTTGGTATTTTAGCTCGGCAATCTTGCGTTGTCTGAGAACTTCTAAGGGTTCTTCTTCATATACAACAGTTACGCCTAAGCCAGCCAGAGATTCATCACTAAGGGACAGAGGGATAAATACACCCTCATGCCCCAGAGCTTCGGACAAGTCATAAATGTTGTTGTATTGGTTATCTTTATATTTGTATTTAATAGTTGCCAATCTTTAATCACCTCATTATCCTATTGACAAAATTCTGATTCTATATGTGCCTGTACTCGTAAATATGCTTTTTACCAAGCGGTAATTACCTGTAGCTGACATTCTCTCTAGTGTGTACTTTACACCATTCACCTCAACAGTAACAGTTGGTATAGTATCTGGTAGGTTATTAGTAAAAGTTAGTAGAGTTACATTATAAGGGGTAGTATAAAATGCAGATATTACATAGCGTTTCCCTTTGTATTCAATATATGAAGGGGTAAGCGAGCCGTACTCGGAATTATAACCATAATAATATCTTCCAGATGTTAAAAACTGTGAACCTGCTTGCATTATCAACACCTGCGCAGTATCCCCCCACCAAACATAAGTCTTGTTAACATAGATATACCTCCTAATCAAAATGAAAAATTACGGGAATTGTTTTGCCGACATTTTGTCCCATAATAAAATTTCTATTAAGTCCCATTATATTCACCTCACGATAACTTAGATGCTTGCACAATGCTAGTCAGATTGCCACTATTATCTTTCAACATCAAAATATTTAACAACAGACCTGCGCTTGTAATAGCTACGTCACTAGCACTACCGATGTATTTAAGCGTTCCTGCATTAGTAATAGTCAGCGAATAATCTGCATTTGCAGCAAAATATGCAGTAAGTACGGATGATTGACCATTACTTAATGCCCCAGTCAAAGCAGCAAGGTTGAGCGTAAATGCACCTGTCGCAGTGCAGAATATTGTAGATGTAGTAGGTGTATCGGATATGCCATTGAGAGCATAAGTAGTGTATCTCTCTCGACTTAGAATAAGGTCATGGAAATTTTGCTGTTCAGTCCATGTGTTAGCCACAGACGTTTTGGCGTACCCATCAAGCGATTGATGTTGCGTCAAATAGCCAGCATCATTTTCTAAAGCTGATACTTTAGTAGGGATACTAGCAGTAACAGTATCAATAGCAGTTTTAACAACCTTGTTCTGAATAGGGTTCGTAGAGGTTGCAGATAATGAGCTATCAACAGTAATATTACCATCTTTACCATCTTTGCCCCTAGGCAACGTAAAATTCAACACAACATTACTAGCAGTCCCACTATTAGTAACGCTTGCACTACTACCTGCTGCACCTGTAGTTACTGTGCCTACCTCAATAGTTGCGGCTGTGCCATTGTCACCTTTATTACCTTTAGGGCCTTGCAGACCTTGCGGCCCTCTCTCGCCTGTTGCGCCTTTAGCACCTGTATCTCCCTTAGGGCCTTTCAGTGCGGCTAACTGCTCCTGCGTGAAGTCGGCATAAGTGAAAGCATCGCCCTTATCGCCTTTAGGGCCTTGAATGTTGCCGCAGTTAATCCATTCTGTGCCAGACCACGCATAGAGATTAACGCCTACCATATAAGCGTCACCATCGTTTCCCTTAGGATGTGCAGCAATTAAGGCAGACAACGCATCATATCTGCCCTTAATGGTAACAGCTGTGCCTTGCTCGCCTTTGTCACCCTTTGGGCCTTGCGGCCCTCTCTCGCCTGTTGCGCCTTTAGCACCTGTATCTCCCTTAGGGCCTTT
>OLXA01000110.1_pt1 | contig 54461 bp, 47 predicted proteins | sample 1644551 | NCBI WGS metagenome assembly OLXA01 (sample SAMEA103958150, study PRJEB25191) | human gut metagenome | biome: human-associated habitat [ENVO:00009003]; feature: intestine environment [ENVO:2100002]; material: feces | place: Germany | collected 2013/2015 | reverse complement strand
GTGGAGCACAACATTTTCAAGAATTGAAAATTTGTGGCCACGGGACGGTTCTTGCCCTCTACCGCTGCGCTCAAAACGCATTTTCAACAAATGTTTCCGAATTGTTAAGAGGCAAAAATAAGTAGAGGTGGTGCTGCTCATGTAATGGGGTCACCGTTTGCTCCGAACGAAGTTCCTGCCCCTGTTTGTGCAGCGGCGTTGACGGAAAGTCGGTATCACGTCCGGTCGGCTCATGAAATTTTCAAGGTACGTTTCCCATAAAGAAAAATACCGCCCACGCAGCGCAGCGATGGATTTTGTCGGGTGAATCGGCGGCAAAATAGATCGGGTGTGTTGCGGGGCGGTAAATTCTTTCGTGGACTTTCCCTCACTGAAGTGGTGGGTCTCACGGTGATAACCAACCACTTTTGCAGAAGATTTGCAATCAATCTACAAGTTCAGTGGGATTTGTGATAGAGAATATCATGGTTCGTAGGGTACGTCAAGATGATTCCGAAGAAATTATTTATGAATGGAGACAATAGTAAGACTTCTATTATGAATATGATACACTTTACATCATGAAAGAATTTAAGCTGCACAAAGATGATTCAAGCGGATGTGCAATATGCACAATAAGTTTTCTACAGCAAAATACAGATGTGGTCATTTAGCTCTTTTACCAGACAACTTTTTTTGTAAAATAAAAAAATTTGTTGACTTGAAATTGCTTGAAATGTTATCTTGTTGGTAACAAAAGCACGGTGAAGTGCTTGCTACCACACGAAAAGGCAAAACAAAAAAGGAGAGTAAAATGATGAAAAAGCGTATTGCGGCGTTGGTCACCGCCGGTGTCCTTGCTTTGTCGATGCTTACCGGCTGCGGAAGCAAACAGGAGAGCTGGAAAGTTACCTGCCCGTGGGCACCGTCTGGTGTAGCAGCGATGGTCAGCCAAAAGGCTGCTGCCAAGTCCCCTGATTATTCTGATAATAAAATCACACTGGTTGCTGAAGCCGTCAAGGGCGATGCTGCTACTGTCAACACTTGGGTGTCCAGTACTAAGGCAAATGATAAGGAACTGGTCTTCGCCGGTGAGGGTCTGTTCGCCATTACCGAGACTCTGGATCCGGCCAAGCTGCAGTTCAGCTACGACGATTTCGAGTTCGTGGAGAACTTGTACTCCTCCGTCTTCGTCCTGTCCGCTGATTCTTCACTGAACCTCAAGAATCTGGACGATCTGGAGGCCTATGTCAAGGCAGGCAACCCCGTATCCGTGGCCGTTAACGGCGCTACCGGCTCCGAGGCTTTCCTGGCAGCGGCTCTGTTCGGCTCTATGGGTGCCGGCGACCAGCTGAAACTGACTCCGTACCAGTCCGCTGCGGAGGCTGCACAGGCTGTAGCTAAGGGTGAAACGAACTTCGCGGTCTCTCACCAGTCTCAGATTCTTGAGAGCTACCAGCAGGGCGGCGTTGATGTGGTTTGCGCATTCGATGACAAGGCTATCGAAAACGGCCCCTTCGCAGGCGTTGAGGGCGTTGGCTCCAAGGGCTACCCCTACTTCCGCAACCGCTGCTTCGTCATGGCTCGCAAAGGTACTGACGCCGCAAAGGTTGCCGAGCTGAAAGAGCTGTATGATAAGATCCTCGCCGATGATGAGATGGTCGAGTGGCTGAACGACACCATGCTGCTGGAAGTCGATACCATGACCGAGGACGATGTGAAGGCTCACATTGAGAACGTCAAGAGCATCGTCGAGCAGTATAAGGACATCGTGGCAGGCTGATAAAAAGTCCTCATAGCGACAAAAAGCTGAAGCAGGGGGAAGGGGATGACCCCGTCCCCCTGCTTTTATATTTAAAAAGGAGTGGAAACAGGTGAAAAATCTGATAGAACGCATCGAAGCAAGACTGGATGACTGGGGCGCGAAGCTCGAGAAGAAGAACATCGAGTACCCTGTTGATTTGATCTGCGGCATTCTGTTTCTGGTCATTGGCATCGTGCTGCTGCTCATCATGCCGCAGCAGGTGCAGATCTCGGAAAAAGACGTTGTGAATGGCCGCGCTTTCCCGACGATGCTGATTTGGCTCATGCTGGCCATGAGCGCCCTTCTGGTGGGCCGCGAGGCATACAACATGGTGATGCACCGCCCGACCAAAACTAAAACGCTGAATCTTTTGGTGGAAACAAAAGCACTCGTCATCGTCCTCATTCTGGTGGTCACTTATCTGCTGGCAGAGGTCACGGATCTGTTTGTTGTGGGCGCTGTATTCTGCGCACTGGCATTTCTGGTCTTTTTCCGCTGCAAGAAACCCCTTTACTATGCCATCACAGTTTCAATGGCTGTGTTGATTTGGGTCGTATTCCACTTTGTGCTGAATGTTAGTTTCTGAGGAGGCAGAATATGGGTTTGTTTGACTTTATCGGCCCGGCCTCCGGGCTGCTTTTCACCCTCGAAAATATCATCTGGATAAACCTCGGCGTCTTTATTGGCTGCGTGTTCGCGGCCATCCCGGGATTAAGTGTTATCCTCTGCATCATCCTATTCCTGCCTGTCACTTATACCATGCGTGCGATTCCCGGCATGATGTTCCTGTTGGGCATTTACTGCGCAGGTGGCTATGGTGGCTCGGTATCGGCTATCCTTATCAACACGCCGGGTACGCCCCACGCGGCGGCTACTATGCTGGACGGCTATCCGCTGTCCAAAATGGGCCGCACTAAGGCGGCGTTGAAAATTGCACTTTATGCATCTACCTTTGGCGGTATCTTCTCTGCGTTGGTGCTGCTCTTCCTCGGCCCTCAGGTCGCAAAAATTTCGGCACAGCTCGGCACGGCGGAGTACTTTATGGTCTGCCTGTTCGGCATGACGATTATTGCAGGCGTTTCTGGTAAGAGCCTTGTCAAGGGCATCATCGCCGCCTGCCTTGGTTTGCTTATTTCCTGTGTGGGCGCAGACCCCATGACCAGCTATGACCGCTTTACATTTGGTATTCCCCGTCTGTATCTGGGTCTTGACCTTGCCGTTACCCTCATCGGTTTGTTCGCACTGGTGGAAATCATTGGCAAGGCAGAGCTGAAGCGGAATGAGTTGAACCTTCACGCCGGAAAAATCGGCAATGATGACGGCAAAATCACAAAAGATGAATACAAGCGGATGTTCCGACCAGTGCTGATGGGTTCTATCATCGGTTCCTGTGTTGGTATCGTACCTGGCACGGGTGCGTCGGAGGCCTCGTGGTTCTCCTACAACACTGCGAAGAACCTGTCCAAGCATCCCGAGGAATTCGGCCACGGTTCTGTGGAGGGCGTTGCGGCTGCTGAGTCTGCCAACAATGCCGTCTGTGGCGCGACCCTGATTCCCTTGCTGACGCTGGGCATCCCCGGCGACGGCTGCGTGGCCATCATGTTGTCGGCCCTGATGATAAATGGCCTGAACCCCGGTCTCTCGCTGTTCACCACCGACGGCGCTATCATGTATGCCATCATGCTGGGCCTTATCCTCGTGAACATCTTCATGTTCCTGCAGGGCAAATACCTGACTAGTCTGTTTGCAAAGGTCGTCTCCATCCCTCAGCAGATCTTGACCCCCATCATCGTGATTTTCTGTTTCGCCGGTGCTTACTCGGTGAACAGCAGCTATTTTGATTTGAGCGTTGCGCTGGTGTTCGGCGTGATGGCGTGGTTCATGCGCAAGCTGGAGCTGCCCGCTGTCCCTGTGCTGCTGGGCATGGTGCTGGGCAATATGACCGAGACGAACTTCCGCCGCGCCCTGCTCATCTCGGATGGAAGTCCCAAAATCTTCTTCAGCAGTGTGTATTGCTGGATTTTTATCGCGCTAATCGTGGTGGTTATCATCGGCATCCTGCGCGGCAAGATGAAGGAAACGAAGAACGCGAAAGTGGAACAGTAAAAGGAGGTAAAGACCGTGGCATATAACATTATTTTCTACTTCAGTGACCAGCAGCGCTGGGATACCTGCGGCTGCTTCGGCCAGCCGCTCAACGTCACACCCAATCTGGACAAGCTGGCAGAGGAGGGCGTAAAATTTGACAATGCTTTCTCTCCCCAGCCGGTGTGCGGCCCTTGCCGCGCCCTGTTCCAGACCGGAAAATACCCCACTGAGACAGGCTGTTTCCGCAATAACCTGATGCTGCCCTCGAATATCAAGACTCTGGGCGAGTATATGGAAAAAGATGCCGGCTACGAAACTGCCTATGTCGGCAAGTGGCATCTGGCCTCGGATGGCGAGCTGGAAAAGAAGCCGACCATTGACCATACCATTACAGCCGTTCCGTTGGAGTTGCGCGGCGGCTACACCGGCTACTGGCGTGCAGCCGATGTGCTGGAATTTACCTCCCACGGCTACGACGGCTATGTGTTCGACGAGAACAACAACCGCATCGATTTTAAGGGCTACCGTGCTGACTGCATCAACCAGTTCGCGCTGGACTACCTCGACCAGTACACCGGCGAAAAGCCCTTCTTCATGACCGTATCCCAAATTGAGCCGCACCATCAGAATGACCACAACCACTACGAAGGCCCCAACGGCTCGAAGCAGCGATTTGCGGATTTTGTCCTCCCCGAAGACTTGAAGGCTCTGGGCGGCAATGCAGCAGAAGAGTATCCGGATTATCTGGGACAGTGCGCAAGCCTCGACGAGAACCTCGGCAAGCTGGTGGAAAAACTGAAAGAAAAGGGTCTGTATGAGAATACTGTTATCCTTTACGCTTCCGACCATGGCTCTCATTTCAAGACCCGCAACCGCGACGCCCATCTGAACGGATACGATGACTATAAGCGCTCGTGCCACGACGGCTGCCTGCATGTGCCGCTGGTCATCTGCGGCGGCCCGTTCAAGGGCGGCAAGGAAGTCACCGAGCTGGTCAGCACCGAGAGCATCCCCAAGACTCTGTTGGCTTTGGCAGGCGTGGATGTCGGCGACAAGATGATCGGCGAAAATCTGCTTGACGTTGTGGAAAAGAAAAATCATAATAGAGCTAATGAGGTCTACGCCCAAATCTCGGAGAGCCGCTGCGGCCGCTGCATCCGCACGGCAGATTATATGTACTCTGTCTATGCCCCCGGTGTCAATGGCGGCGAGGCTGCGGCATCTGATGTGTATGCGGACGACTTCCTCTATGATATGCAGAAAGACCCGTGGCAGCTGAACAATGTTGTCGCAGATCCTGCATACGCCGACGTCAAAGCGGAGCTTCGTGAACGTCTGCTGAACTGGATTCAGCACGCAGAAGGCACCCGCCCCACCATCACCGACTGAAAAGGAGCGTTTGCCCATGCTCTCGGCTGCTGAGAAAAAATCTGCTCAGGTATATCGTTGGCTTCTGGCTTATATCGACGAAAACAAATTTTCCGGGAACCAGCGTTTGCCTTCGGAAAATGCGCTCTGCCGGAAGCTGGGTGTCAGCCGAGAAACGATACGAGTGGCCATCGACCAGTTGGTAGCAGAAGGACTCGTGTACAAGCTCAAGGGAAGTGGGACTTATTTCCACCGGGAAAAAGTAATGACGCGGGATTTGAACACAGATGATGCCCTTTATAAAATCGGCCTTGTCCTGCAGGGACAGGATACAAGTGCCAATTCGGGATTAATCGAAGGGGTTCGCAGTGTTCTGACGCAGGAGCAGGTTGACCTCCATGTATTTCTGACCGATAACAAATTCTGCAACGAACGCCGCTGTCTGGAGACTGTGGTACATCAGAATTTTCACGGTTTCATCGTGGATGGTGTCAAATCGAGCATCCTCAGCCCAAATCTTGACTGCTACAAGGAGCTTTACCGACGTAAGATCCCGGTGATATTCTACAACAACTTCTATCGGAACTTGCGCTGCCCCCGCGTAACGATCAATGACATCGAATGTGCCCATCAGCTGATAGGACGCCTGATGGATGCCGGACACAGCCACATTGCAGGCATCTTCGTGTACGACAACTACCAGAGCGTAGAAAAGTTTCAAGGCATGGCGGAAGCGATGCGAAATCGTGGTTTGGAACTGAACGATGATTACATCAAGTGGTGTATTTCGGACGAAGCCCACAACGAAAGCTATGTCCGTTCCATTGAAAGATTTCTGAAGAGCATCCCTAAATGCACCGCTATCGTCTGCTGCAACTACATCATCTATCGACTGGTCATGAAAACTCTGCAGAAAATGGGGAAGACTGTACCCGAAGATTATTCGCTGGTCTGTTTTGATTATTCCGAAGAAACTTATCGGCAGGAGGATGTTACCTGCTCCGTGGAGCAAGGCTTCGAGATGGGACGTCAGCTTGCGCTGCGGCTTATGGAGATGATTTCCACCGGCGAATGCGATGACCGGAACTACACTTATGTCATGAAGCCCATCCTCTACGATGGCCATTCCATCCGGAAGATCAAAAAGGTAAAATAAAGATTCTCCCGGAGGCAGTACTGCTCTCCGGGAGAATCTCTTTATCGGTTTTGTTGTGCCAGAAAATGTGCAGCAGTATGCAGGCGCGGAAGCACATAGGCAAAGAACTGCTTATACGCTGCGCAAAAGCGGTTGCTTCCAGAGGCATCCCAATCTCGCTTGCATCCGCCCCGGCAGAGCAGCTGATAAGCACATGCTGCGCATTCCGCCGGGCGTTTGCGGCCCTGTGCCAGAAATGTCTGGCTTGTGGGAGAATCAAGCGCATCTTCAACGGTACAGTGGCTCAGATTTCCCAGCTTCCACTCATCCAGAACATAAAAGTCACAGGGATAAAGGCTTCCGTCACCTTCTACGGTAAGATAATGTCCACAGGAACCGGAGGAAGCGCAGGAGGTAGGCGGCATTCCCAGCAGGATACGCAGATAGTCCTCAAAATTGCGAACGCTGATATAATTGCCTCGTTGCAGCTGCTGATACCAAGTATCAAAGACGCCGCACAGAAAACGACCATAAAGTTCCGGCGTTAGAGAATATGCCTGCCCTCCAATCGTATCAAGTGGGTCAAGACATGGGATGAATTGCAGATTGTGCTGTCCCAACTCGCAGAGGCTTTTGAAGGCTCGCTGCGGCTTTCTGGCCAGCTGTCCGGTCACAACACAGAGCAGATTCGTTTCGACCCTGTAGGCATCCAGCAGCGCAAGCGCATGAGTTACTTTATCCCATGTGCCCTGCCCAGCTGCGTCCAGCCGATAGAGATCATGGTTCTCCTGTGTGCCGTCCAGAGAGAGGCCTACGAGGAAAGAGTTGGCTTTGAAAAAGGAAGCCCACTCTTCATCCAGACAAATGCCATTGGTCTGGATGCTGTGGAACACAGAGATATTGCGCTGCATGGAACGCTCCGTTTCCAGAAAGAACCGGAAGAAATCCAACCCGGCAAGAGTCGGTTCGCCGCCCTGAAACAGAAAATGGACGCTGCCGCCTTCCTCTGTGGCTGCAAAAGCCTTTTCAACCAGTTCTCCTGCCATTTCATGGGAAAGCAGTCCCATATTTTTGCAGGCTCGGCTGTTGGAAACATCGTCATAAAAGCAGTACCGGCAACGCAGATTGCACAGGCTGGACGCTGGCTTGACGAGAAATGTATTATGTTTCATAGAGATTCCCTCCGTGCTTCGCAGTTCTTAAAACAAGGATACCGGAAAATACGGGCTTTCGCAAGCAGTAACAGTTAAAAGCTGTTTGAAATAGTAAGAAAACGAATATAGTTGTCCGAAAATCAAAAAAAGGAGAAGAAAACTTGTATGGATGAAAATAAAACATACGGTACACGGTTAGCACGGCTTTGGAAGCTGTTTTTGAGTACGCTGTACATTAGCAGCTTTACCTTCGGCGGCGGCTTTGTCATCGTGACCTTTATGAAGAAAAAATTTGTAGATGAGCTGCACTGGATCGATGAACAGGAAATGCTGGATATGACAGCGTTGGCGCAGTCCTCTCCGGGCGCAATCGCGGTCAATGCTGCAATTCTGGTAGGCTGGCAGGTAGAAGGCTTGATTGGAATGATCGTGGCAGTGTTGGGCACCATCATCCCACCTATGGTCATTCTTTCAGTCATTTCTGTGTTCTACAATGCTTTTGCCACCAATCGCTATATCGCGTTGTTACTCAAGGGAATGCAGGCTGGTGTGGCGGCGGTCATTCTGGATGTTGTATTCGACCTCGGCGGCAAGGTGCTGAAGACCCGCTCATGGGTGTATATTGCCCTGATGGTCGCAGCGTTTGTCGCAAATACGGTGTTTGATGTCAATGTGGTGGTGGTCATCCTTGCCGCTGCAGTATTCGGCGTGGTGCTGGCTCTGGTCCAGTGGAAAAAAGGTGGTGCAAAATGATCTACTTACAGCTTTTTCTCAGCTTTTTGCAGGTGGGTATGTTCAGCGTAGGCGGCGGCTATGCGGCCATGCCGCTGATCCAGAGCCAAGTGGTGGAACAACATGGCTGGCTGACGATGCAGGAGTTTACTGACCTCATCACGATTGCAGAAATGACCCCTGGTCCCATTGCGGTCAACTCGGCAACTTTTGTTGGTTTGCGTATCGCGCAGGTACCCGGAGCCATCATTGCAACACTAGGTTGCATTACACCGGCGCTGTTCTTTGTTTCACTTCTATCCTACATCTATCGTAAATACAAGGATATTTCTCTGCTGCAAAGTGTTCTGGCCTGCCTGCGTCCGGTCATTGTAGCGCTTATCTTTGGTGCAGGTCTTTCTATACTGTCTATGGTGGTGTTCGGAGAGAGTGCAAAGACGCTCGCCAACGTAGACTGGATCGGCATCGGCAGTTTTGCATCGGCATTTTTTGTCCTACGGAAGCTCAAGTGGAATCCCATCCTGACCATGTGCCTGTGCGGCGTGGCCGGGCTTGGACTTCACATTTTGCTCGGAATATAATCTTAAGACAATTTGTCTGTTGGAATCATGAAAATAAATCATTGGGCTTGCAATCAGGGCAGAACTGTGGTATATACATTATACGAAACATTGCTTAAGATGAACGTTCCACCGTTCAATGATGTGTAAAGTGAGGTGCCTGCCATGACCGCCGTGATCTATGCCCGCTATTCCTCGGACAACCAGCGCGAAGAATCCATCGAAGGCCAGATCCGGGAATGCACGGCTTATGCCGAGAAAAACGGCATCACCATCGTCAAGCACTATATTGACCGTGCTATCTCCGCCAAGACGGACAACCGCCCGGAGTTCCAGCAGATGATTAAGGACAGCGACAAGAAGCTGTTTGACATTGTGCTGGTCTGGAAGCTGGACCGTTTTGCTCGGAACCGCTACGACAGTGCCCGGTATAAGACCCAACTGAAGAAGAACGGCGTCAAGCTCATGTCTGCCACCGAGATCATCTCCGAGGGGCCGGAGGGCATTATTCTGGAATCTGTGCTGGAAGGTTATGCCGAGTATTATTCCGCTGACCTTGCCGAGAAGGTCGTGCGTGGACAGACCGAGAACATCCTGAAAGGCCGCTGCAACGGTGGCCGTGGAACCTTTGGGTACACGCTGGATTCCGAGCGGAAGTTCCACATCGACCCTCTCACCTCGCCTTTTGTGCTTGAATCGTTCAAGAAGTACAATGAAGGCTCCACTATGAAGGAGATTCGGGACTGGCTGAACGAAAACGGCATCAAGAACCCGGTGGGCGGTGCATTTACTTATAACAGCGTTGAACATATGCTCAAGAACCGGCGGTACATCGGAGAACTGAAATTCCGGGATGTGGTCGTGCCGGATGCTATCCCGCCCATCATTCCACTGGAACTGTTTGAGGATGTGCAGAAGAAAATCGCCAAAAACAAAAAAGCCCCTGCCCGTAGAAAGGCAGAGGATGACTATCTGCTCACCACCAAGCTGTTCTGCGGCTACTGTGGGGCGTTGATGTTTGGCGAAAGCGGCACAAGCCGGACGGGTGAAGTCCACCGCTACTATAAATGTGCCACTGCCAAAAAGCACAAGGGCTGCAAGAAAAAGACCGTCCGCAAACAGTGGCTGGAAGATTTGGTAGTCAACCAGACCATGCAGCTTGTGAAAGACGATGCCGCTATGGAATCCATCATCGCCAAGGTGATGGAACTGCAAAATAAGGAGAACACCAACATTCCACTCTATGAGAAGCAGCTTCGGGATGCGGAATCTGGTATCCAGAATATGCTGAACGCGATTCAAGCTGGAATCCTGACCAGTTCCACCAAGGAGCGGCTGGAGCAGCTGGAAGAAACCAAGCGTGAGCTTGAAGCCCGCATTGCGGAAGAAAAGCTGGCGAAGCCGAAAGTGACCGAAGAATTCATTCGGTTCTGGCTGCTGCGGTTTCGCAAGCTGGACATGAGCCTGAAAGACCAGCGGCAGGCGCTGGTGGATACGTTTATCAATGCGATTTATCTGTATGATGATAAGGTTTTGATAACTTTTAATTATAAAGAAGGAACACAGACCGTCACCTTTGGAGAAGCGACAGAAGTTGCATCCGAGGGAAATGGTTCGGATTTGGATTGCTTTACTGCACCAGAAAATGCCGTGAAATCGAAAGATTTCATGGCTTTTTGTTTTTCTGGCAGAGTCTGCACACTTTTGCACATCTCCTGCACACTTTACAAAAAAGCCATGTTATCTTTGAAGTGCCCCCCACCCCCACAAAAAAAGTTAGACAAAAATAAGAATTAAGCGACCTGAACGGTCTGAATCCTGTATTGCACAGGGCTCAGGCCGTTTCGTTTTAATTTGATTCGGCGGTTGTTGTAGTAGTCGATATACAAAAACACCCCATTTCCTAAACAGTATACCATACTGTCTAACAAATGGGGTGCAGTTCAAAATGAGCAGCGGGCTTTTTGATTTATTCGTGATCGATGTTCTCTTTCGAGCGCTTATAGAAGCCAAACACAAGCAGGCCCGCGCCAGCAAACATTAGTAGGAAAACAGGCCACCATGTCTGGCCGGTCTGGATCAACTTGGGCGGTTTTGCAGAAACAGAGGGAGTCTCTTGCGTTTCTTTTATGGGAGATTCCTGTGGATCGCTTTCAGTCGAGCGTTCTTCCGTTGATTCATCTGTTGATTCCTCCGTCGGTTCTGTTGGAGGTACGCTTGTAGTCTCCTCCGTGGAGGGTGGGTTGGGTTCATTCCCGGTGGTCCCTGGAACAATCGGCGGCGTCACGATCTCCTCTTGCGGGGGATCCACAGGCGGGATGGGGTCAATGGGCTCAATCGGTTCGGGATACAGAGGGCGTTCATACGTATTGGTAATGATGAAACCACCCGCATCGCTGCGCTCAATCAAGGTCTCATAACCGGGCACAGCGTCTTCTGTTACGGAGTAGGTGCCTTCGGGCAGGTCCTCAAAAATATACGTCCAGCCCATATCTGCAGTCAGGTCTGCTTCTTTGACCTTTGCATCGCCGTTCCACAGAGAAACATGGATGCTTGCAGGGCGTTCCCACTTGTAATCGTTGACCCATTTCTTTTCCACCGGGACAGAGATCGTTACAGCGGGCACATCCGGCGTAGGTGTGGTCAAATAGGTATTGGTAATGATGAAGTTTCCGTCTGCATCCTGATAGTAGGTCGCTTTATATCCTTCTAGCGGCTGCTCGGTCACCGTGTAGTGATCCGGCGAAAGCGGAAGATCGGTGAAGGTATGCTGCCATCCATTTTCGCCGGTCAGCTCTGCTGTGCTTACAATATCCCCGGTGTCGCGTTCCTTCAGGTGAATCGTCACGCCGGAAGGCTGGGTGTCCTCATAGCCCGGATTATCCCAGGCTTTTTTTACCGAGATCGAATAGGACAGGGAGGTCGCTTCGCCGATGACCACGCCGCCGTTGGCACCAATACCGCCACCTCCGTGCGAAGCCTGATTGCCTGTAATGATAAGCGATCCCGTTGCAGGAATCGACACACCGTCCGAAACAACGGATTTCAACGCCAATCCCTTTTTCTCATTCTGTACCCCTGTCACACGCTTGGCGTACTCAACCGTATTGTATCGGGTTCCCTGCCCGGATGTACCGCGATTTCCAGCGGGAGCATACAGGAAGCCGTCGCTGAACCACTGGATCACTTTGCCATTGGGAAAATAATCCGGCAGGGTAACACCGCCGTTTCCGCCTGCACCTGTCGCAACCTCTGGCGAAGCGAAGTCGTCGCCTGCCGATGCTGCCGTATTCCCATAGATCACGGCACCATCCTGCATATACAGCTTCGCATCACCTGTGGGGCAGAACCACAGACCGCCGCCTTGGTCCGCAGTATTCCCCGTGATCAGAGCGTTCTCAATGTGCAGGGTCGTATAGATTTCGGTATTGCCCTCACTGTAGACGCCGCCGCCATCGTAGGCGGAGTTGTTCTCGATTCGTCCTCCCAACAAAGAGACATAATTCGAGCAGGAGTAAATGCCGCCGCCGGAACAACGATACCCCGATGCTGTATTGTTCGAGATGGTACCGCCGTTCATCGTAAAGGCAGTGCCATGTTCTTCCGTTGGCAATTCATCCATAACTGCCACACCGCCACCGGCTCCGCCGTATGCACAGTTGCCGGTAATGGTGCCTTCGTTCAAAACAAACTCTGCGGAGTACTTTACAAAAACAGCACCCGTAGGTGTGGAATACGGCGTATACGAGTGGCTTTCATTGTTGCTTAGGGTTCCGCCATTCATCGTAAAACGGGCTTTTGCGGCATTGCTGGAAGCCGTAAGGTAAACAGCTGTTCCACATTGGCCGCTGTTGTTGCAGATGGAGCCTTCATTCATGGTAAACGTGCTTGCACCCAGCAGCAGTACTGCGGGGGAGGAGGAATCGCTGGAAGGGGTATTCGCGATGTTGTCCTGAATGGTGCCTCCATTCATGGTAAACGATGCGCCTTCTGTGACTCGGATCGAGGCGCTGAGTGCACCGCGGATCTTATGGTTCTGGATGGTGCCGTTCTCCAAAATGAGTTCTGCACTTGAGCCGTTGTCCTCAATGACACCCATGTCGTTCCCTTCCAGAGTGGACTTTTCGATTACAACATTGCCATCTATCGTCGTTTTGCCATGATTAACAAGAATGCTGCCGGTATTGTTCCAGCCGCCCAATGTCAGCGCGCCGGTCAGCGAAAGCTCACCGCCTTCTTCTACCACAAACAGATTCGTGGGTTTCTCGTCCTTATTGCCAAAAAGGTTGTAGTTCTCATTTGCATTTGCAGTGATTTCGACCCGCTGCCCTGCGGCTATCCTAACGGGTTCATCCAAACGAATGTCTTTTTCAATGGTGACTGGCGTTCCATTTGCCTGATTGACCGCCTGCTGTAAGCTCAAGGCATCTGCTGCAGCGGAGACTTTGTCGTTGTCAGCCGTCAGAGACGGGATGGTATATGTGACGGTAACCCCATCGATTTTCGGGATGGTCACATCCTCCTGACGATTGTTTACCGTGATCGTTTTTAGATTTGTACAACCAGCGAAAGCATTCGCAGGGATATCCTTGAGCCCTGAGCCGATCTGAATGGCATTGACCTCTTCACATCCACTGAATGCACTCGCACCCAGTTGAGTCAGGCTATCCGGTAGTGCAACGGTGCCGCTCAAAGAGGCCTTATAGAACGTGTAAGTTCCGATGGAATTCAGCGTCTCCGGCAGCGAGATGGTTGAGATATCCGCCCAGATAAACGCCCAATCCCAGATCGATCTCAGCGTGGGGCAGGTAATGACCGAGGTGATATTAGGATCATAGCAGAATGCATGTCCCGGGATTACCTCCAGATTGCTCAGGTCAATCTCCCCGGACAACGCATCACACCCTTGGAAAGCGCCATATCCCATGGTGGTAACGCTGTGAAGGTCAACCGTCTCCAATGCCGAGCAGCCGTAAAATGCACGGTCTCCAATGGACGTGACCTGACTTAGATCCGGGATTTCCGTCAAGACTGTATCGGCGATTTCCTGATCCTTCCAGTCTGTAACGCTTCCAAAGGCACCGTTGCCAATGGCTGTAATGGTCCCCTTGGCCGTCACACGCTCCAAAGCGGAGCAGCCTGCAAACATACTGCTGGGGATCGTTGTAATGGAGGCCGGAAGCTCGATCGATTTCAGAGAAGTACACTCGCTGAAGGTGGAACCCTCTGTGATCACAATGCCTTCCGGGAGCGTGATATCCGTCAGCGCCGATGCGCCGGAAAAGGTGCCCGTCCCTGAGAGTTTTTGCAGGCTGCTGGGCAGATGGATGGTTGTCAAGCTCTTGCAGCCGGATACGACCGATCCCGAAGCAATCTCCTCCACGCCTTCATCGAAGGTCAGAGTCTTCAATTGCTTCATGTTTTGCAGAGTCGCATTGAAAACTTTGACACTGCCCGGAATGGTGATCTCTGTTACATTTTTGAAGCCGGATAATGAGCCCCCAATGTCGGTCAGGGTATCCGGCAGCACCAGCGCAGTATAGTTGTTATTGTCCGAAGTTACACCGCTCCAATAGGATAAGCGCAGTTCGGTGACCGTATAGGGGGTCGGCTCCGGCACGCCGTCAGCGTCTGTGTAATAGATCGTACTTGGAAGGATGCACTCGGCTTCGCCGGAGGAGGTGGTCAGCTTCCAGATTTTTGCCGTGTGATCCGTGTAGAGGTCCACCATGTACTCTGTACCAGACGACACATCGGTGTATGCGTAGTCTTCGTGCGCCATGGTTTTTCCGGCAGCCAGCAGCGCAATGTCGTCATCCATTTCTTCTTCTGACGCATCATCGTCATAATAAGAGAACGGATCTTCGGAAGCGATGGCGGCCTCCAATTCGCTGTCGATCTTCGGCGTTTCCTCCCACGAGTCCGGCACATCCTCCTCGGTTTCTGCATCGGAGGGGCCTGCTTCCCCCGGGTTCGTGCCTGACTTTGTTTCTTCGTCCGGGTCTTCCCGGTCGTTCCGATCTTCGGCAGCATCCGTGTTTTGCACTTCGTCCTCCGGCTCTGTCTCCTCGATTGAATCGGCCGCCCTATCAATCTCGGTGTCGCTCGAATCGTTGGCATCTTCTTCTGCGATGACTTCCGCTGCGGTGTCGTCTACTTCTTCGTCCAAGTCAAAGAAGATGATGTCGTCAAAAAGCTGTTCCGAGGAAGAGTAGCCGGAAGAGTAACTGTCGTCTGTGAAGTCGGCAATGTCCTCCCGGTCTTCGACGAAGTCGTCGTTTGTTGCTGCCATTGCAGGGAAAGCTCCCATCGAAATGCTCAGTGCGATACTCGTTGCGAGCAAGCCTGCGAGCAACCGTTTTTTCATTGCGGTATTCCTCTCTTTTGCGTTATCGTTGTGTTCGTGTGCAGCAAACCGTATGCTACAAGGAGGAGTATACCACCTCAAAAAAATCGTGCAACATGACTATATGCAATATTTTTTCATATATAACATATCATCGATTGAAATTAAAAAAAAAAATAGCCAACAAACGTCTATTTCGCAAAACAGACTTTCGTTGCAAAACTAGGGCGATGAAACGGTAAAAGCAGCATAAAGAGAAACGGCAAAGCAGATAAGAACCGCTTGGTTGCTTTGAAAAAGGCAACAATCAATCTTCCAGCCTGCTGTGGTCACAGCCGAGGCAGAGATAGCGCTCCGTCTCCCCTCTCAGCACCATCTGTGCGTACTCCAAGGGCTTATTATACAGCAGCCAGTCCAGCTCTGCCCGCTGTGCCGGGGTGTTGCCGTACTCATCCTCGACGGCGATGCAGTCGATGGCAAGAGTGGTGCCATCCTCGAACCGGGCTTCTACCCGGTTGGTGTCCATGTTGTAGCGGCAGGAAAGCAGTTTATTCATGGTGAACCTCATTTCTATATCAAACGGTGTCTGTTCGGATGTCCTAAACCCTGCCATAGAACCGGTGTGTCATGTAAGATTGTTGTTTGGATAAAACTGGAATATTTTGCACAATAAATACCGTTGAAATCCAGCTTTTGGGGCTGTGCGAAACAGCCTGTTTTGCCAGGCTGATTTTAGCTCTGCACACTTTTGCACATTTTCTGCACATCGCAAGGATGGATAACAGGTGCAAAGGCGTGCAAGCAATGCAAAGGATGCAACAGAATAACAACGGCAAAATAACGGCAATTCGATTAAAATGACGTTTTGGCGTCAAATGATGAAATGGACAAAATGTGCCATTCGGTTCCTACGAATCAGTAGGCCGGGGGTTCGAGTCCCTTCCATCGCACCAGAAAATGCCGTGAAATCGAAAGATTTCATGGCTTTTTTGTTTTGTAAACCATGGCTGCACGGTTTTTGCACGGTCGGTGTTATCCATGTCCGATTATGTAGGGCGCTGTATTGCATTGCAATCAGTGCCCTTTTTTGCATCAGGTGAGCAGTGCCAGGCGCAGCTTTGCCTTCATTTCCGGGTCGGCATGTTCGATCTGCCTCTGACGTTTTACCGCCTCCTCGTTGGTGGGAAAGCTCTCCCATTTGTCGCAGCTCTTGCCGTGCTCGTCCTGATAGGTGTACTATTTTTCAATTTCCTCTTGCAATTTTCGATTGCAGTTGTTATGATACGGGCAGGGAAAGAATGTGTAAAAAGTATCCTGCACAAGGCTGCAATGCGATTTTTACATGAAGGGAGCAGACGCATCATGTATGTGGATTGGGAGTATTACAAGATCTTCTATTATGTGGCGAAGTATCAGAACTTTACCAAGGCTGCGCGGGTTCTGGGTAACAATCAGCCCAACATCACCCACTCGATGAATCGACTGGAAAGCCAGCTGAACTGCGTGCTGTTCATCCGCTCCAACCGGGGTGTGACCCTGACACCGGAAGGCGAGATGCTCTACTCCCGCATCGCTTCGGCGGCGGTGCAGATCCAGGATGCCGAGGAGGAGCTGAGCGCCAGTGCCACGCTGGAGCACGGAACCATCAGCATCAGCGCCACCGAGACGGCGCTCAACATTTATCTTTCCAAAAAGCTGCGGGATTTCCACACCGAATATCCCGGCATCCGGCTGCGCATCTCGAACCACTCCACGCCGCAGGCGGTGCAGGCTGTGAAGAACGGTGAGGTGGATTTTGCCATTGTGAGCACCCCGGCGGAGATCGAGTCGGGGTTGAAAATGGTGGAGCTGAAGCCGTTTTACGAGGTGCTGGTGGGTGGCAGGACCTTCACCGCGCTGGCAAGTCAGAGCCTGACCTTGAAAGAGCTGCGCAGCTATCCCCTCATCTCCCTCAGCGACGAGAGCGTGACCCGCAGCTTATACCGGCAGTTCTTCCTGGATCACGGCGCGGTCCTCAAGCCGGATACGGAAGCTGCCACCACCGACCAGATGCTCACGCTGGTCAAAAGCGAGCTGGGCCTTGCCTTTGTGCCGGAACCCATGGCGAGGGATAGCCTGGAGCGGGGCGAGCTGGTGCAGCTCCACCTGCAGGAGATCATCCCGACCCGTTCGATCTGCCTTGTTTACGACCGCCACCGCCCGCTGAACACGGCGGCGCGGAAATTCCAGCAGATGCTGACCAAGGCAGACCCGCCCCGCCCGGCCGCATCGAAGCAGACCGAGAGCATCTCTTTTGTGTCCCAATAAAATGCTGTCGAGATGAGGCAGAGTGTTCGCGGCACTGCCCTGGCTTCTGCCGGTTCTTCTAAGGCATAAAATAACCCCGGAGCGTTTGCTGTGATACATCGCTCCGGGGTTTTGTGATGTTGTGGGTTACTGGCCGCAGGAGTGCCCGCCGCAATGATGCTCACCGCAATGGTGGCCCTCGCCGTGGTCGTGGTGGTCACAATGGGCGTTGGGGTCAAAGCGGAGCTTTCCGGCCAGATAATCTGCTACTGCCGCGTCTGCCGGGCCGCTGATCCCGCCGAACAGCTGGATGCCTGCCTGTGTAAGGGCGTTCTGTGCCCCGGGGCCGATGCCGCCGCAGAACACCACATTGGCATTGTGCTGGGCCAGAAAACCCACCAGTGCGCCGTGGCCCTGCCCGTTGGTGGAAACGACCTCGCTGGCCGTCACCTGTCCGTTTTCGACCTCGTAGAACTTGAACTCTGCCGTGTGGCCGAAGTGCTGGAATACCATACCGTTTTCATAAGGAATTGCGATCTTCATGGGGGATGTCTCCTTTTTTCTTTTCTTTTATTATAACATAACACAGGAGACAATAAAACCCCGGAACACGGGGCGATTTTGCGGAGCTTTCCCTCAATTACAGTTCTCCCGTTTTCAGTTTGTCCAGCACCTCGTTCAGGCTGGTGCATTCCATGGTATACAGGCCGCGCATCTCATCGTCGGCGGGGAGCAGATCGGGCACCATGACGGTGACAAAGCCCCCGGCGGCACCGGCGCGGACACCGTTGTAGCTGTCCTCCAGCACCAGCGTGTGGGCGGGGTCGGTGCCCAGCTTTTCCGCCGCCAGCAGGAAGATCTCCGGGTCGGGCTTGGAATGTTTGACCTGCTGGCCGGATACCAGCGCCTTGAAGTAGTGGGTCAGCCCCCAGTTGTTCAGGTTGCCCTCGATGACATGGACCCGGCTGGAGGAGGCCACCGCCATGGGGATGTGGTTGGCATCCAGCCAGGCCAGCAGCTCGTCCAGCCCCGGCTTTTTGGGCACCGGTTTCTGGAACTCCTCATCGGCCACCCGGTGCAGGCTGTCGATGATGGCGTTGGCATCGCAGTCCTCTCCGTAGAACTGCCGCACGATGTTACGGGAAGTTTCGCCCGCCGTGCCGCGTTCAGCCTCGGCAAGGCCTTCCTTGTACTCCAGACCCAGCGCCGCCAGCGCCGGTTCCCAGAAAGTGGCCCACATCCGCTCGGTGTCGAACATCAGGCCGTCCATATCAAAAATTACGCCGTTGATCATAATGGATTGGTTCCCTTCTTGATGAGATAATACTTTGTTTAACCTCTCAGCCGTCGCTATCGCTCGGCAGGCCCGGGTTGCGGCTCCCGGCATCCAATTTTATGTCTTGCTGGCCGCGGCCCCAACAGCAATGCCCTTTATCCGCCACTGGCGGCGGTTGTTGCTGTTGCTCCTAATAGGGGAGCCTTTGGCAAAACTGGAAACCTGCCCGGACTGCCAAGGCCTCCCCTACTAGGGGAGGTGGCAAAACCGATAGGTTTTGACGGAGAGGTTTAACAGCAGGGGCCGCTGTGGGGAGAAGCCCTGCTTACAGCAATAATATCACAATTTGCGACAACTTACAGCCCCCAAACATGAAAGATTTTGCGTTTCCTTGCAAATCCGGCTCATACTACTATAATAGAAAACAACATTCGGCATTTCAGGTGCGGGCGCGTGCCGCGCAAAATCTGCTGCGTGAGATCAGAAAAGAGGGAAATATATCATGTTGGATATCAAGATCACTCGTACCACTTCTCCCAAGGAGAAGCCTCAGGACGAGACCAAGCTGGGCTTCGGCAAGAAATTTACCGACCACATGTTTGTGATGGATTATACCGAGGGCGAGGGCTGGCACGATGCCCGCATCGTCCCCTATGCACCCTTCCCGCTGGACCCGGCCACGGTGGTGTTCCACTATGCGCAGGAGATCTTTGAGGGCATGAAGGCTTACCGCACCGCGGATGACACCATTCAGCTGTTCCGCCCTGATTGCAACGCAAAGCGTTTCCAGGATTCCGCCGACCGTCTGTGCATCCCCAAGATCCCGGAAGAGGATTTTGTGCAGGCTGTTGAGGCTCTGGTGGATGTGGAGCGCGACTGGGTGCCCCACACCGATGGTGCTTCCCTGTACATCCGTCCCTTCATTTTTGCAAATGATGTGGGTCTGGGCGTGCACGCTTCCAAGCACTATATCTTCTGCATCATCTGTGCTCCCTCCGGTGCTTACTACGCCGAGGGCATCAACCCCGTCCGCATCTACGTTGAGGATGAGTACATCCGTGCCGCCCCCGGCCTGACCGGCTTCACCAAGTGCGGCGGCAACTATGCTGCTTCCATCAAGGCCGGTGAGCTGGCCGAGGAGCAGGGCTATGCACAGGTGCTGTGGCTGGACGGCGTGGAGAAGAAGTACGTTGAGGAAGTCGGCAGCATGAACATCATGTTCAAGATCGACGGCAAGGTCTACACCGCTGCAACCGTCGGCACCGTTCTGCCCGGCGTTACCCGCCGCAGCTGCATCGAGCTGCTGAAGGACTGGGGCTATGAGGTCATCGAGGGCAAGCTGGCCATTGCGGACATCATGCAGGCCGCCCGCGAGGGTAAGCTGGAGGAGGTCTTCGGCACTGGTACCGCCGCAGTCGTCTCCCCTGTCAAGGAGCTGGTCTGGAAGGGTGAGCACGCCTATATTGGCGATGGCAAGATCGGCCCTGTGACCCAGAAGCTGTACGATACCATGACCGGGATGCAGTGGGGCAAGATCCCCGATACCAAGGGTTGGATCGTTCCGGTTGAGAAAAAGTACTGATCCTTCCCGCGCTTCTCTTTGTTCAGAATTTTTGCAAACGCCGCCGGGTGGGAATACCGCCGGGCGGCGTTTGCCGTATCATGGTTTTGTTCCCCGATTGCTTTTCCGCCTGCACAGTGCTAGACTATGTGCAGAAAAACAGAAACGAGAGGGAACTGGAATATGGTCAAAAAATGGAGCGTCAGCTATCCTGCGGTGAACGGTGTGGAGCAGCGCCGGGTGTATGTCTACCTGCCCACCATGTACGAAGCCGACCCGGAGCGCCGGTATCCGGTGCTGTATATGTTCGACGGCCAGAATGTGTTCTTTGATGCGGATGCCACCTACGGCAAGAGCTGGGGCGTGGCGGATTATCTGGACTACACCGATACCCCGCTCATCGTGGCGGCAGTGGAGTGCAATGCAGGCCCCAACAACGAGCGCCTTGTGGAGTATTCGCCCTACCGCTTCGATGACCCGACCTATGGCCACTTTGACGGCAAGGGGCAGGCGACCATGAGCTGGTTCATCCACCGGTTCAAGCCCTTCATTGACCACAATTTCCGCACCCTGCCGGACCGGGAGCACACGTTCATCGGCGGCAGTTCCATGGGCGGCCTGATGAGCCTGTACGCCCTGCTGCAGTATAACGATACCTTCAGCCGCGCGGCAGCCCTGTCGCCGTCGATCTGGGTGTCTCCTGAAAAGCTCAGCGGTCTGGTGGGCCGCGCAAAGCTGGAGCCCGGCACGGTGCTCTACATGGACTACGGTTCCCAGGAGATGGGCAGCCACGAGGGAATGCGCAGGGAATTTGCCGAGATGTGCAGCAAGATCATGGTCCGGGGCATCCACCTGACCAGCCGCCTGGTGCCCGGCGGCACCCACAGCGAAGCCAGCTGGGAAAAGCAGCTGCCGTTCGTGTTCCATACTTTGATGTACGAGTTGGACTGAACCTCTCCGTCATCCCTTCGGGATGCCTCCTCTCCTGATAGGAGAGCAAAGCGGAGCGCCGGAGAGGTTTTTATATAGAGGAGGGAAATTACATGGAAACACAATACTTCAAGGATTACAGCCCCGCACTGGGCCGGGAGATGGAGTGCAAGGTCTACGGCCATGCAGGCCGCCCCATGCTCTTTATCCCCTGTCAGGATGGCCGTTTCTTCGACTTTGAGGACTTCCACATGGCCGGTACGCTGGCTCCGTGGATCGAATCCGGGCAGATCATGGTCATCTCCATCGACACCATCGATCAGGAGACCTGGTCCGACACCAACGGCGACCCCTACTGGCGGATCCGCCGCTATGAGCAGTGGATCCGCTACATCGTGGAGGAAGTCGTGCCCAAGATCCAGTATATCGCCAAGGAGCGCAACGGCTGGGACGGCCTCCCCGGCGTGATCGCCTTTGGCTGCAGTCTGGGCGCGACCCATGCCGTCAACCTCTACCTGCGGTTCCCCTATCTTTTCGATGGTTGTCTGGCCCTCAGCGGCATCTACACCGCAAAATACGGCTTTGGCGATTACATGGACGAGGTGGTCTACCAGAACTCCCCCGTGGATTATATGGCCAACTTCCCCACCGATCACCCCTATATGGACCTCTACCGCAGCAGGAAGGCGGTCATCTGCTGCGGTCAGGGCGCTTGGGAACAGCCCGATACCACCCGGCAGCTCAAGCAGATCTTTGAGCAGAAAGGCATCCCTGTCTGGGTGGACCTGTGGGGCTATGATGTCAAGCACGACTGGGATTGGTGGTATCAGCAGGTCGTATATTATATGCCTTATATTTTGGGTTAAACCTCTCAGTCTCGCTGCCGCTCGCCAGCTCCCCTAGTAGGGGAGCCCTTGGCATGTCGGGCAAGTCTGAGCGTCTGTGATGAAATGGCGGGCCCTGTCTTCTTTGGCAGAGAACGTAAGTGTGAAAAAGGAACGAGCAACAATGAGCAACTTTATCTTTATCTCCCCCAATTTCCCCACCAACTACTGGCAGTTCTGCCGGGAACTGAAAAACGACGGCATGAACGTGCTGGGCATCGGTGACCAGCCCTATGATGAGCTGAAGCCGGAGCTGAAGGACAGCCTGAACGAATACTACAAGGTCGGCAGTCTGGAGAACTACGACGAAGTCTACCGTGCGGTGGCGTTCTTCGCCTTCAAGTATGGCCGCATCGATTGGCTGGAATCCAACAACGAGTACTGGCTGGAGCGGGATGCGGCCCTGCGCACGGACTTCAACATCAGGTCCGGCTTCCGGACTGAGGATATGCCCCGCATCAAGTACAAGAGCAAGATGAAGGAGTATTACCAGAAGGCCGGCATCGCCACCGCCCGCTACCACATGGTCGATGACTTTGAGGGCTGCAGGAAGTTCATCGACGAGGTGGGCTATCCGGTGGTGGTCAAGCCGGACAACGGTGTGGGTGCCTCCGATACCCATAAGCTGTCCAGCGATGAGGAGCTGAAGCGCTTCCTGCTCTACAAGAGCACCTATCACCCCGACCTCTCCTACATCATGGAGGAGTTCGTCCGCGCCGAGGTCAACAGCTACGATGCCATCATTGACGGCAGCGGCAACCCCATCTTTGAGGCGGGCAACGTCAGCCCGGTGTCCATCATGGACATCGTCAACGACAACGATAACTCCATCTACTATATCATCAAGGATCTGCCCGAGGATACCCGCGCCGCCGGACGTGCCGCCGTCAAGAGCTTTGGTGTGAAGAGCCGGTTCGTCCACTTTGAGTTCTTCCGCATGACCGAGGATCAGGCCAGCATGGGCAAAAAGGGCCAGCTCGTGGCACTGGAGGTCAATATGCGCCCCTGCGGCGGCTTTACCCCGGATATGATCAACTTTGCCCGCTCCACCAACGTGTACAAGATCTGGGCGGATATGATCGCCTTCGGCGGCACGGATATGCCGGTGGGCGAGCACTACTACTGCCCCTTTGCAGGCCGCCGCGATGGCAAAAACTTTGTGTACAGCCATGAGCAGATCATGCAGAAGTACCAGAAGAATATGCGGATGGTGGACCGCATCCCTGATGCCCTTTCCGGTGCCATGGGCAACCAGATGTACGTTGCAACCTTCTCCACCCGCGAAGAGATGGAGCAGTTCTACTCCGATGTTCTGGCCGTGAACGACCCTGTCAACGCCAAGGTGCAGAAGGAGCTGGCCGAGGTGCTGGCACTGGGCGAGCCCACCACCACCGCCCTCACCGAAAAGCCGAACCTCTCCCCCGCCGTGAAGCCCACCACGGCTGTGACCAAGACCCCCATCCGCGCCATTACAAAGACAGCACGGAAGAGAAAGTGACCAGAAGCTAGAGAACAGCCCCGGGACGTTTCACATGGGAACGTGCCGGGGCTGTTGTTATATTGCTAAAAAATGGTCGCCTGTTCCGGGCAAAATGTCAAATATCTTCAGATTGGTTGACAAGATGCCCGGAGGGAGGGTAACATGTGGGTGTGAAGCATATTTTTGAGGTGCTTCGGAACAAAAAACAGGAGACTTGTATTATGAGATGGTACAAAAAAGCCGCCGCCGTTCTGCTGGCGGCAGCAATGGCCGTTTCCATGATGACCGCTTGCGGCACAACGGGCGGCGGCAACGGTGGCAATGGCGGGAATAATGGCAGCAAGCCCGGCACGTCTGAGGGCGGCGATGAAAAACCCGACAAGCCGGGCGCTTCTGTGATCCCTGCTGATCCGGCAAAAGTTACTTGGGACACTTCTCTGACAAAGAAATGTTATAATGCCGTCAGTGCGGACGACTTTAAAGTCAGCGGTCTTCTTGGAGGGGGTGCTTTTGGGTATGCCACTCAGGGAAAAAAGCAGTTTGTGGTTAATCAGGAAGACCAGAATACGATGATTGCTTTCTATACCCCAGATGGAGAGAGCCTTTATTTGACGAGTTATAAACTCACAGCTGACACCACTGTGAATAATCTTACTTGGACGAGTATTGAAGAGTACGGGAAAAGTGAGGGCGCGAACGACGAAAAAATCGCAATAGAAAAACAGGGGATTCTGGATGAACTGAAGGAACCCAAGAATCTGATCTACATTGCTAACAAGGTTGTTCCGCTTACCTTCTCTGCTGAAAACTATACGAATCCTTTCGCTCAGGAGTTCTATCGAGAGAGCATCAAGGCTAATGTGGATGGTGTAGTCTATACATATGAGTTCTACTATGCGGCAAAAGATATGGCGGACGGCAATGGAAAGGTCGTTTATAAAAAGGGCGACATGACCAGCATTCGCCGAGTCAATGGTGGTACATCCACACAGCTGGTTGTTTCTACTCAGCTGTCTCGCTGCGACGCAAAAATGTTCCCCAAGGTCAACTAAAAAACGAGTTAAGGTGTACCTTTGCCCCGGCTGTCCCCCGACAGCCGGGGCTTTTCGTTGTTCCTTTTGGCAAAGTGTGATATACTGTTCCCAAAGAAAGAGAACGAGGTATTGCTGTTATGAAAATTCCTGCAAATGGCTTCACCCACGCCGGCAAGTTCCATGCGGACGACGTGTTTGCAACGGCGCTGCTGCAGATCATCCGGCCGGACATCAGGATCACCCGCGGCTTTGTGGTGCCGGACGATTTCGACGGCATCGTGTATGATATCGGCTTTGGCATGTTCGATCACCATCAGGAGCCCCGCGAGTACCGCGCCAACGGCATCCCCTATGCGGCCTTCGGCCTGCTGTGGCGGGTGCTGGGCCCGGGGCTGGTGGGGGAGCGTCAGGCCCGGCTCATCGATGAAAACTTTATCCAGCCTCTTGACCTGAACGATAACACCGGCGAGCAGAACAGCCTGTGCGATGCCATCGGCTTCTTCAACCCGGTGTGGGACTCCAAGGAGGATCAGGACACCTGCTTCTTCAAGGCGGTGGCTGTGGCAAAGCAGATCCTGGAAAACCAGATCGAGAGCGCGAACGCCGTGAACCGCGCCGACGAGAAAGTGCAGCAGGCCTATAAGAACTCCCGGGACGGCATCGTGATCCTGCCCTGCTACCTGCCCTGGAAGAATGGCCTGTACAAGACCGATGCCCTTTTCGTCATCTACCCCAGCCAGCGCGGCGGGTGGAGTGCCCAGTGCGTGACCGACCACAAGACCAAAAAGCCGAAGCTGCCCTTCCCCCAGAGCTGGGCGGGCCAGCCGCAGGAGGTCATTGAGCAGAAGAGCGGCATCGAGGGCATCAGCTTCTGCCACGCCAGCCGCTTCCTCATCACCGCAAAGGACAAGGAGACGGCACTGACCGCCTGCCGTCAGGTGCTGAAAAACAACGGGAGACTGTGATATGAGCGGGGAAGCGGAGAAGACGGAGCGGGCCTATGTTTATATGGTGCGCTGCGCAGGCGGCCAGCTCTACACGGGCTGGACAAATGACCCGGCCAGCCGCCTGCACGCCCACAAGAGCGGGAAGGGGGCCAAGTGCACCCGTGCGCTGGGGGCACAGCGTTTCGCGTATCTGGAACGGTGCACAGACAAATCTGCCGCCCTGCGCCGGGAAGCAGCCCTGAAAAAGCTGACCAAGGCGCAGAAGGAGGCCCTGTGCGCCGAATGGGCTGAGAAGAACCTGCCCCGGCTCTCGCTGGCCACCCGGGCCGATGCGGCGGAGATCCTGGACATCTACAACTGGTATGTCCTGCACCATACCGCCACCTTTCAGGTAACGCCCTCTTCCCTGCCGGAGTATGAGGACTGGGTGGACAGCACCCGTACGCTGATCCCTCTGCTGCTGGCCCGGGATGGGGAAGGTAAGCTGCTGGGCTACGCCTGTGCCCACCGCTACCACCCCCGTGAGGCCTACGACTGGGCTGTGGAGAGCACCATCTACTGTGCCCCCGATGCCCGGGGCTTTGGTGTGGGGGATACCCTCTACCGCGCCCTGCTGGATATTCTGGACGGGATGGGTTACTGGAATGTCTACGCCCTTGTGGCAGACCCCAACCCCGCCAGTGAGCGTATCCATGCCCGCCTGGGCTTCACCTGTGTGGGCCGTGAGCCCCACACTGCCTATAAGTTCGGCTGGCTGGGCCTGTCCACCTGGTGGCTGCCCCTGCGCAGGGGCAATGAAAAGCCGGAGCCCACCCACCCGCTGACACAGGAACAGGTGGAGGAGATCCTGGGAAGATATCAGGCATAAAGAAAGCGTCCTTCGGGGCGCTTTTTTGCAGTTCATATATACATTTTGAATGCATAAAAATTGAATATAAACAAATGATACTGTATAAACATACAAAGTGTAACAAATCCTGCCGCAAATGCGCGGCATGTTTGGCAGTTTTCAGCATTGACGGAAAAGCCGCGCTGTGTATAATAAAAGCATCAACCGCGAATCAAAGACAGAGGATGCGAAGGGAAAGTGCGCATCAGGGTACAAAAGTGTATTTTTATTAAAAGGAGCGCGTTTATTATGAAAAAGGAAAACATCAAAAAAGTCGTTCTGGCCTACTCCGGTGGTCTGGATACCTCCATCATCATTCCCTGGCTGAAGGAAAACTACAACAACTGCGAAGTCGTCGCCGTTTCCGGTGACGTGGGCCAGGGCACCGAGCTGGACGGCCTGGAGGAAAAGGCCAAGGCTACCGGCGCTTCCAAGCTGTACGTCCTGGATCTGAAGAAGGACTTTGTGGAGAACTACATCTTCCCCACCCTGAAGTTTGGTGCAAAGTACGAGGACTACCTGCTGGGCACCAGCTTTGCACGCCCCTGCATTGCAAAGGCTCTGGCCGATATCGCCATCAAGGAAGGCGCAGATGCCATCTGCCACGGCTGCACCGGCAAGGGCAACGATCAGGTGCGTTTTGAGCTGACCCTCAAGGCCCTGTGCCCCGATATGGCCATCATTGCTCCCTGGCGTGAGTGGGACATCAAGAGCCGTGACGAAGAGATCGACTACGCCGAGGCTCACCACATCCCCCTGAAGATCAACCGCGAGACCAACTACTCCAAGGACAAGAACCTGTGGCATCTGAGCCACGAGGGCCTGGATCTGGAGAGCCCCGCCAACGAGCCCCAGTACAACCACCCCGGTTTCCTGGAGCTGGGTGTCAGCCCCGAGCAGGCTCCCGACACCCCGACCTATGTGACCATCCACTTTGAAAAGGGCGTTCCCACTGCCGTGGACGGCAAGGAGATGGGCGCTGTGGAGCTGGTGGAGTACCTGAACAAGCTGGGCGGCGAGAACGGCATCGGCCTGCTGGATATCGTTGAGAACCGTCTGGTGGGCATGAAGAGCCGCGGCGTGTACGAGACCCCCGGCGGTGCCATCCTGTACAAGGCCATCAATGTTCTGGAGACCATCACCCTGGACAAGGAGAGCGCACACCTCAAGGAGCAGCTGGCACAGAAGTATGCCGACATCGTCTACAACGGCCAGTGGTTCACCCCGCTGCGTGAGGCTCTGGATGCTTTTGCCAACAGCCTGGCAAAGACCGTGACCGGCGATGTGAAGCTGAAGCTGTACAAGGGCAACATGATCAACGCAGGTGTCACTTCTCCGTTCACCCTGTACGATGAGCAGACTGCTTCCTTTGGTGAGGACGAGGATTACAACCAGGCAGATGCAGCAGGTTTCATCAACCTGTTCGGCCTGTCCATCAAGGAGCGCGCAAAGCTGTCCAAGAGCTGGCCGAAGATCGAGGACTAAGCGGCTGATCCACCGGGATCACACAAAGCCAACTTTCTCTCCGGTGTGTTCTCTACACTTTCACAACGGAGTTCCAAAACCGGCATAGTTGCCGGCGGCACCGCCGCAGGAGCGTTTTCCCCTGCGGCGGCTTTGCCGTTTTTAGCTGTTTTTATTTACAAGATAAACATCCTCGCCCTCTCAGGCCGCTTCGCGTCCAGCTCTCCCAAAGGGAGAGCCTCTGGCGAAACCGTAAACTTTGTGTGGATTGCCAAGGCCTCTCCCTTTGGGAGAGGTGGCATTGCGCAAGCAATGACGGAGAGGGTGAGCCGCCTATCAGTAAAGGAAAAAAATATGGCAGAACAACTCTGGAAGGGCCGCTTCTCCAAGGCGGTCGATTCGCGCGTCAATGATTTCAACTCCTCCATCCGCTTTGACCAGCGGATGATCGCGCAGGATATGCGCGGCAGCGGGGTCCACGCCGCCATGCTGGCCAAGCAGGGCATCATCTCCGAAAAGGACTGCGAGGATATCCTCAGCGGGCTGGCCTCCATTGCCGACGATCTGGCAAGCGGTGCGCTGGAGATCGACCCCAACGCCGAGGATGTGCATACCTTTGTGGAGCAGACCCTGACCGCCCGCATCGGCGATGCAGGCAAGCGCCTGCACACCGGCCGCAGCCGCAACGATCAGGTGGCGCTGGATATCCGCCTGACCCTGCGGGACTACAGCCACACCCTGCAGGCTTACATCGTGGAGCTCATCAAGGTCATCTGCAGGAAGGCTGCGGAGAATACCACCGCTGTCATGCCCGGCTACACCCACCTGCAGCGCGCCCAGCCCATCACCTTTGGCCATGCGCTGATGGCCTACGCCTCCATGCTCCTGCGCGACCTGCAGCGCTTTGAGGATGCCACTGCCCGCATGGATGCCCAGTGCCCGCTGGGCTCCGGCGCTCTGGCCGGTACCACTTACCCGCTGGATCGTCAGTTCACCGCCGAAAAGCTGGGCTTTGCCGCACCCTGCGCCAACAGTCTGGACGGCGTTTCTGACCGTGACTTCTGCATCGAGCTGGCCAACGCCATCTCCATCTGCATGATGCATCTGTCCCGCCTTTCCGAGGAGATCATCCTCTGGTGCAGCTGGGAGTTCAAGTTCATCGAGCTGGACGATGCCTTTACCACCGGCTCCTCCATCATGCCCCAGAAGAAGAACCCCGATGTCACCGAGCTGATCCGCGGCAAGACCGGCCGCGTCTACGGTGACCTGAACACCCTGCTGGTGATGATGAAGGGCATTCCTCTGGCCTACAACAAGGATATGCAGGAGGACAAGGAAGCCATCTTCGATGCGGTGGATACGCTGGAGCTGTGCCTCAAGACCGTCACCCCCATGCTGGACACCATGAAGACCCTGCCTGCCAACATGCGCCGCGCTGCCGCCAAGGGCTTTATCAACGCCACCGACTGCGCCGACTACCTGACCAAGAAGGGGATGCCCTTCCGGGATGCCTACAAGCTGACCGGCTGTATGGTCTCCGACTGCATCGCAAAGGATAAGACCCTGGAGGAACTGACCCTTGACGAGTTCAAGGGCTACAGCGCCCTGTTCGAGAACGATATCTATGATGCCATCGACCTCATCAAGTGCTGTGAGGGCCGCACCAGCTACGGCGGCCCCAGCGAGGCAAGCGTCAACAACCAGATCCGGCTGGCCATGGACCAGCTGGCCGCATGGGAGGCGAACAACGCATGAGCGTAAAGGTCTTTATCGACGGCTCCGCAGGCACCACGGGTCTGCGCATTGCCGACCGTCTGGCCGCCCGGCCCGAAATTGAACTGCTCTCCATCTCCGAGGAGGGCCGCAAGGATGTGAACGAGCGGGCAAAGGTCATCAATTCGGCTGACCTCGCCTTCCTCTGCCTGCCGGATGCCGCCTCCAGAGAGGTCATGCCCCTGCTCCGCCCGGATGTCAAGGTGCTGGATACTTCCACGGCTTTCCGCACGGATCCCAACTGGGTCTACGGCTTCCCGGAACTCAGGGGCCAGAAGGAAAAGATCAAAAATGCCTGCCGCGTGGCGGTGCCCGGCTGCTATGCCAGCGGGTTTATCAGCATCATGCGGCCTCTGGTGGAGCTGGGCCTTGCCGGAGCGGGTGATTTTTACAGCTGCACCGGTATTTCCGGCTATTCCGGCGGCGGCAAAAAGATGATCGCCGATTACGAAAGCCCCGACCGTCCGGCCCACAGCAAGCTGGATGCACCCAAGAGCTACGGTCTGAGCCTTGCCCATAAGCATCTGCCCGAGATGCAGAAGATCAGCGGGCTGGCAAACCCGCCCGCCTTTGTGCCTGTGGTCTGCGATTATTACAGCGGGATGCAGGTGCTGGTGCCCTTCCAGCCGGTCTGGGGCGGTGCCGAAAAGGTGGCCGCAGGGCTGGCGGAGTATTACAGGGATGCCGCCACCATCAAGGTACACGCCCTGAACGAGCCGCTGCCCGAGAACGGCCTGTATTCCAACGCCATGGCCGGTACCGACCGCATGGAGCTGTACAGCACCGTGAACGCCGCCGGGGATCAGATGATGCTGGTCTCTCTGTTTGATAATCTAGGCAAGGGCTCGTCCGGCGCGGCAGTCCAGTGTATGAATCTGATGCTGGGGCTGCCGGAGACCCAGGGGTTGGAATAAAAACTCCCTTCGTCTGCTCACGGTGTTCGCATCCACCTCCCTCGAAGAGGGAGGCTTTTGCAGCTGACGGTTACGCAAAGGCTCCCTCCGTGAGGGAGCTGGCACGGCGAATGCCGTGACTGAGGGAGTATTTCTTTGTGGGAAAGGAAAATCGTTATGCAGTATCAAGAAGTTGCGGGCGGCATTTGTGCCCCCAAAGGCTTTGCAGCGGCTGGCGTGCATTGCGGCATCCGCGCAAATCATAATGAAAAATACGATCTGGCACTCATCAAGGCGGAGGTGCGCTGTGCCGCCGCCGGTGTTTACACCACCAATAAGGTCTGCGGCGCACCCATCAAGGTGGACCGCGCCCACCTGAAGGACGGCTATGCACAGGCCATCCTTGTGAACAGCGGCAACGCCAACACCTGCGCCGCCAACGGCGTGGCTCTGGCCGAGGAGTGCTGTGCGCTGGTGGGCGAGGCGCTGCACATCCCCGCAGAGGATGTGCTGCCCGCTTCCACCGGTGTCATTGGCCAGCCCATGGTCATTGACCCCTTTGCCCGGGGAATCCCCGCCGCCGCCGCAAAGCTGGCGGCAACTGCGCAGGGCAGCACCGATGCGGCCACGGCCATTATGACCACCGATACCCACAAAAAGGAGTACGCCATCCAGTTTGAGCTGGGCGGCAAGACCTGCACGGTGGGTGCCATTGGCAAGGGCAGCGGCATGATCGCCCCCAACATGGCCACCATGCTGGCCTTCTACACCACCGATGCCGCCGTTTCCCCCGCTCTGCTGGAAAAGGCCCTCAAGACCGTGGTGCCCGGTACCTACAACCAGATGAGCGTGGATCTGGATACCTCCACCAACGATACCCTGATCATCATGGCTTCCGGTCTGGCCGGAAACCCCGAGATCTGCGAAGAGAACGCCGACTACGATGCTTTTGTGGCGGCCCTGACCGCCATTGCTGAGCACATGTGCGCCGAGCACGCTGGTGACGGCGAGGGTGCCACCCACCTCATCACCTGCGAGGTGACCCACGCCCCCGACCTGAAAACGGCCCGTGCCGTCAGCCGCAGCGTGGTCTGCTCCAACCTGTTCAAGGCTGCTGTCTTTGGCCGCGATGCCAACTGGGGCCGCATCCTCTGCGCCATCGGCTACACCCCCGGCGATTTCTCCATCGACAAGGTCTGTGTCTGGCTGAGCAGTGCCGCAGGTGAGGTCTATGTCTGCGAGAACGCCGCCTACCACCCCTACAGCGAGGACGAGGCTGCCAAAGTTCTGGCGGAGCATGATATCCTTGTCAAGGTGGATATGGGTACCGGCGATGCCAGCGCCAAGGCATGGGGCTGTGATCTGACTTATGATTATGTGAAGATCAACGGGGATTATAGAACTTAATGGAACTCCTCCAGTCGCCTGCGGCGACAGCCCCCTCACGGAGGGAGCCTGAAAGCCTCCCTCTTTGAGGGAGGTGGCATCGCGCAGCGATGACGGAAGGAGTTCGTCTTGGTGAAAAACGAATGCCGGAGCAAGCGTGCTGGCGGCAAGGAGAGTATATGAAGAACGAAGAAATGGCCCTCCTGTTTTCGGAGGCGACCCCTTACATCCAGAAATACCATGGCAAGACCATGGTCGTCAAATATGGCGGCAACGCCATGATCAACGAGACGCTGAAAAACGCCGTGATGAACGACCTTGTCACCCTGACCCTGCTGGGGGTGCGGGTGGTGCTGGTGCACGGCGGCGGCCCGGCCATCAACGAGATGCTGAAAAAAGTCGGCGTGGAGAGCCATTTCAACAACGGTCTGCGCGTGACCGATGACGCTGCCATGGAGATCGTTCAGCAGGTGCTGGCCGGTAAGGTGAACAAGGACCTTGTGGCAAAGCTGCGCGGCCGCGGCGTGGGCCTGTGCGGCATGGACGGCCAGATGCTCCGCTGCACCGAGCTGGACCCCGCGCTGGGCCATGTGGGCGAGATCATCCATGTGGACCCCACCCTGATCTCCACCCTGCTGGACGGCGGCTATATCCCTGTGATCGCAACGGTGGGCATGGACGATCTGGGTCAGGCCTATAATGTCAATGCCGACACCGCCGCCGCACAGATCGCCATTGCCCTCAAGGCCGAGAAACTGGTTTCCATGACCGATATCGCCGGCCTGCTGCGGGATAAGGACGATGAGACCACCCTTATCCCCGAGGTGGAGGTCAGCGAGATCGAGGGCTACAAGGCTGCCGGCATCATTGCGGGCGGCATGATCCCCAAGATCGGCGGCATGGCCGATGCCATCTATCAGGGAGTCCACGAGGCGGTCATCATCGATGGCCGCGTGCCCCACTCCATCCTGCTGGAGCTGTTCTCCAACCGCGGCTCCGGCACCCGGTTCTACCGCCGCAGCCATCAGGAATAAGGCTTGCTGAAAATTATATCGGGCGATATAATAAAGATGAATAGGCTCCCCCTTTGGGGAAGCTGGCGAGCGAATGCGAGACTGAGAGGGCGAGGACGCTAACCAAGGAGGGTATATCTATGGATTCCGAAAAAGTCATCAAGCGGGACAACGAATATGTCCTGCACACCTATAACCGCAATCCCATTGCTCTGGAAAAGGGCCACGGCCTGTATGCCGAAGGCCCTGAGGGCCAGAAGTATCTGGATTTCACCAGCGGCATCGGCGTGAACAGCCTGGGCTACTGCGACCTGACCTGGGCCGAGGCTGTCTCCGAGCAGGCCCACAAGCTGCAGCACACCTCCAACCTTTACTACACTGCCCCCTGCGGCAAGCTGGCCAAAAAGCTGTGCAAGCGCACCGGCATGAGCAAGGTATTTTTCGGAAATTCCGGTGCCGAGGCCAACGAGGGTGCCATCAAGGCTGCCCGCAAGTACAGCTTTGACCACTACGGCAAAGGCCGCGATGTTGTGATCACGCTGGTCAACAGCTTCCATGGCCGCACCATTGCCACCCTGACCGCCACCGGTCAGGAGGTGTTCCACAACTACTTCGGCCCCTTCAACGAGGGCTTTGTCTATACCACCGCCGGTGACATCGAAGGCCTCCGGGAACTGGTGGACCGCCATACCTGCGCCATTATGCTGGAGCTGATCCAGGGTGAGGGCGGCGTGATGGCGCTGGACCCTGAGTATGTGCAGGCCGTGCGTGCCCTCTGTGATGAAAAGGACCTTGTCCTCATCGTGGACGAGGTGCAGACCGGCGTGGGCCGCACCGGCACCTTCCTGTGCTGTGAGCACTACAACCTCAAGCCCGATATCGTCACGCTGGCCAAGGGCCTGGGCGGCGGTCTGCCCATCGGTGCCGTTCTGCTGAACGAAAAGACCGCCGAGGGCATGGGCCCCGGCAGCCACGGTTCCACCTTTGGCGGCAACCCGGTGGTCTGCGCCGGTGCCAATGTGGTGGTGGATCGGATGGATCAGAGCTTCCTGGCCAATGTCAGTGAGCGGGCCGTCCAGCTGCGTGCTGGTCTGGCCAAGCTGCCTATGGTCAAGAACCTTTCCGGCATTGGCCTGATGGTGGGCATCGAGTTCTTTGGCGGCATCCAGGCCGCGGACGTGCTGGCCGCCTGTCGCGAAAAAGGCCTGCTGGTGCTCACGGCCAAGAGCCGCCTGCGCCTGCTGCCCCCGCTGACCCTGACCGCCCACGATGTGGAAAAGGCTCTGGGCATCCTGAACGAGGTGCTGACCGAGATGGAGCAGAAGGCTCCAAAGGAGCAGGCATGAAACATCTGCTGAAAATGAGCGACCTCTCCCCCGCTGAGCTCCACCACATCCTTGATGTGGCGGAGGAGCTCAAGGCAGAGCAGAAGGCCGGGACGACCCCGGCGCTGCTCAAGGGCAGGAGCGTGGCGCTGATGTTCTCCAAAAATTCCACCCGCACCCGCACCAGCTTTGAGGTGGGTGTCTACCAGCTGGGCGGTCTGGGCAATTACATGAACGCCGCCACCGAGCTGCAGTCCGGCCGGGGCGAGCCCCTCAAGGATACCGCCCGGGTGCTGGGCCGCTACTACGACTGCGTGGTCTGGCGCACCTACCGTCAGTGCGATCTGGAAGAGTTTGCCGAGCTGGCCGGTGTGCCCGTGATCAACGGCCTGACCGACTACGCTCATCCCTGCCAGGTGCTGGCCGACCTGATGACCATCCGGGAACGCCGGGGCACGCTGGAGGGCCAGAAGCTCTGCTTCATCGGCGATGGCTGCAGCATGGCAAACAGCCTCATCGTGGGCGGCCTGCTGGCAGGGATGCGTGTGACCTGCGTCTGCCCCGAGGGCTACCGCCCTGCCGCCGACGTGCTGATGTTCGCCCACAAGTATGGCGAAAAGTTTCACCTGCTCACCGACCCCGCCGAGGGTGTGAAGGATGCCGATGTGGTGGTGACCGCCGCATGGAATACGGCCCCCGGTACCCCCGAAAGTGAGCGCCGCCTGCGGGACTTCGCGGGCTTTCAGGTGACCAGCAGGCTGATAGAGGGGGCAAAGCCCGATGCCATGCTCCTCCACTGCCTGCCTGCGCACCGGGGCGAGGAGATCTCCACCGCTGTCTTTGAAGAGCACGCCGACGAGATCTTTGACGAGGCCGAGAACCGCCTCCACGTCCAGAAAGCCGTGTTGGCCATCCTGTTGGCCGGTCTGTAAAAACGAGAAAGAACCCCGGAGCTGCAGGAAACTGCAGCTCCGGGGTTCTTATGGTTTCTCTCAGGGTCTGCGGCTCAGGCCGGGGCCCTCATCAGACCCTGCCAGCGCCCTTGTCCAGGATCTTATTGAACTGGAGGAAGAAGGTGGTGGCGGTCACGGCAGCGGCGATGATGTCACTGACGGGCTCGGCAAGGAACACGCCGAACACGGGGTTCGCGACCACATGGGGCAGGATGAAGATGAGAGGGATGAGCAGGATGAGCTTGCGCAGGCAGGCCAGCAGCAGGCTGACCTTGGCCTGACCCAGCGCCATAAAGCTCTGCTGGCAGGCGATCTGGACACCGGTGGAGAAGATGCCCGCCATGTAGATGCGCATGGCCCAGGTGGTGTAATCGATCAGGGAGGCATCCGAGGTGAAGATGCCAGCCACTGCACCGGGAACCAGCATCATCAGCAGCCAGAAGATGGTGGTGTAGCTCAGGCAGAGGGTCAGCTGGAAGCGGAATGCCTGCTTGACGCGGTCTTTCTTGCCTGCGCCGAAGTTGAAGCTCATCACCGGCTGGCCGCCCTGGCAGATGCCCGAGATGGGCATGGTGCACAGCTGGGAGGCGCTGGTGATCACGGTCATGGCACCCACGGCCACGTCACCGCCGTAGCGGGCCAGGCTGGAGCTGAAGCTGATGGACAGCAGGCTCTCGGTGGAGAGCATGACGAAGGTGGAAATGCCCAGTGCCAGCACGGGCATGATGATCTTCCCTTCCAGCTTCATGTCCTCTTTGCGGATCTTGAGGATGGTCTTGGGGCCGGTGAGGAAGCGGATGACCCAGATGGCACCCACTGCCTGGCTCAGCACGGTGGCAATGGCAGCACCCTTTACGCCCATGCCCAGCCCAAAGATGAGGATGGGGTCCAGCACGATGTTGATGACCGCGCCGATAACGGTGGTCAGCATACTGATCTTGGCAAAGCCCTGCGCAGTGATGAAGGTGTTCATGCCAAGCACGATCAGCACGCAGATGGTGCCCAGAATGTAGATGCGGCTGTAAGCCAGAGCGTAGGGCAGGGTGGTGTCACTGGCACCAAACAGCCGCAGCAGGGTGGGTGCGGCGGCGTAAAAGACGATGGTCAGGACGACCGAGAAGAGCAGCAGCATGGTAAAGCTGTTGCTGACGATCTTTTCTGCCTGCTTCTTGTCGCCCTGGCCCATGGCGATGGCGGTGCGGGGCGCGCCGCCGGAGCCGATGAGCATGGCAAAGGCGTTCAGGAGCATCAGGATGGGGGTAAACAGGCCCACGCCGGTCAGAGCCGCCGCGCCGATCCCCGAGATGTGGCCGATGTAGATGCGGTCCACGATGTTGTACAGCAGGTTGACCACCTGCGCCACAACGGCGGGGATCATCAGCTGGAGCAGGAGCTTTTTCACGTCACCCGTGCCCATATCCTGCTGTTTTTTCTGCGTTTGTGCCATGGAAAGTGTCTCCTTTGGTTTGAGCGAGACGGAGAGGGCTGCCCTCAGAACGTCAGGCCGAAGTTCATCTCGTAGTAGTTGCCCGCGGCATCACGGTAGGCGTAAGCCTTGCCGTTCTCGTCCTTCATGCTGTCGGGCATGTAGGCATCCTTTGCAAAGCCGGGCACGTCGTTGGGGCTGATGCAGACACCGTCCGCGTTCACAGCCAGCACCTCGTCGCCCTTGGGCAGGGTCAGGGGCAGTTTGCCAACGGGAGCAAAGCGGCCGAACATCACATCCAGCGTTGCGGAGGGGTAGGTGTCAAAGCCGACGGTCAGAGCGTCGGAGACCTTCTCCACATTGCCGACCTCCCAGGCCAGCGGGCAGTTGATGTTGGAAACGACCTTGCCGCCGTGTGCGTGGACCGCAGCAGCGATACCGGCCAGACGGTTTGCGCCCACCAGAGTGGTCTCCTTGTGGGTCTCGGTGGTGGGCTTGCCGCTCTCATCCACGTTGCAGACCGTCTTGTCCTCGCAGATGTCCAGCTCCAGGTAGCCCGGGGTGGCGTTGAAGTATGCACCGGACTGGGGGCTGACCATCAGCAGGGCCACCTGGGCCTCATCGGGGGTGTCCACCAGAGTGACATTGCCCAGCATCTCGCGCAGGGCCTTGGTGGCGGCCTCACCGGCCTCGGCGCTCTTGCCAAAGGCCTCAGCGTAGACCTTGGTGCCGTCCTTCAGGGGCAGGGTGCCGTCGTTCTTCAGCAGGACAACGGACTCGCGGTGCACGCGGGAAGCTTCCTCCCAGTCGGCCTTGGTGGCAACGACCTCGGCGGCCTTCCTGGGGTCGGCGTAGGTGTCCTCGAACATGCCCTGACGGAACAGCTCGGTCAGGGTGCGGCTGACAGCGCGGTTCAGGCTGGCATCGGTCAGCACCAGATCTTCCTTCTTGAAGCCGGCGGGCACCGCGTGGGTGTCGTAGTAGTCGTTGGTGCCGCGGGCGTAGCTCTCCTCGCCCAGCTCGTTGTCCAGCAGGCCGGAGATCAGGTCCACGCCGCTCTGGGTGACAGCATAGCCGATGCGCTCGGGCTCGTCCAGCATGTCAACGCCCCAGCACATATTGTGAACAATGCCGGTGTCGGAGTTGATGTAGCCCTTGAAGCCCATCTGGCCGCGCAGCAGGCCGTCGATGAACACCTTGTTGTAGGCAAAGCCGTAGGGCTGGAGCTCGATGGGGTTGCCGTTGAAGTCCTCCTGCGGAGCGCTCTTCTCGGCGCTGGGCTTGGAGTAGTAGGGCATGATGGACTCGGCATTGTGGCGGATGGCTGCACGGAATGCCGGGATGTGGTACTTCTGCAGGGAGCCGGGGGTGGCGTAGATGTTCCACTGGCCTGCTGCATAGTGGGGGTCAAAGCCGTTCTCACGGGCACCGCCGCCGGGGAAGTGCTTCACAGTCATGGAAACACCCTCGGGGGTAACGCCGTTGCTGCCGCCCTGGATGCCGGGGATCAGGTGGTCGAAGATCTCTTCGATCAGCTCGGGGTCCTCGCCAAAGGTGCCGAAGGTGCGCTGCCAACGGGGGTCGGTGACGCAGTCGGCCATGTACATGTAGCCCTTCTTCAGGCCGCAGGCGTTCCACTCGCGGCGGATGGTGTCGGCGAACTTGTCGATGATGTCGATGCGTGCGGTGCCCTTGACGGCAGCAGCAATGCCCAGGGTGCCGGGATAGGTGGCAAACACGCCGGTGGCATCGTTCATGCCGAACACGACCTCACCGTTCTCGTTGCGGCTGTTGGACATGACCTGCATGGGAACAAAGTGATCACAGGTCTCGGTCAGGTACTGCAGCTGGTTCAGGTAATCTGCCAGATCCTCGGGCGTGGGGCTCTCGCGCAGGATGACGTGGCGGTTGAAGCTCTTCTTGACCATGTCAGAGGTGCTGGGCAGGGACTGGGAGCCGAAGATGCTGTCGGAGACGTTCACGGGTGCCTCGTCCAGCAGGCCGCTTTCGTCCGCCACGGGCTTGTGGCCGTTGGCTGCCAGACGGGGGGAAGGATACTTGGGGCCCATACGCCAGTCGGAGGTGAAGATCTGGCCGATCTTCTCGCTGGTGGTCAGGACCTTGACATAGGCCTCGGCGCGCTCAGCCGGGGTCAAGCGCCAGTCGTTGACTGCGCTGACGGTGCCGGTGCCATCGATGTCCTTGAAATACAGGCCGTCCTGCTCGATGACCTTGCGCTCCACGGTGCTGATGGTGGGGCCGTTGGGGTTCTGGTAGCGCTTTACACGCTCGGATGCTTTCACTGCCATAGTGTTTTCTCCTTTTCTTTTGAACGCAGCGGCCCATGCCACAGAGCCGCAGATGCTATACCTATTATAATAGGCCGCCGCGCGGAACAACTAGAAAATTTTTTGGATATTTCCGCACTTTCCTTGTATTCTTTTTTTGCGCGCGGTTGGAATACAAGTCTGTTTTGTGGAATGTGCTGTACTAGTATCTTGCAATCATGTGCAAAATGACGAACGCTGTTTTTTAAAACTGTTGATTTCGCCCAAGGAGAGTAAAATTGTCCTGTTTTACCTCAAAATTTTACTAACAGAAATTTGACGGATAGTTCATAATGTATACATAAAAATCCCCCGGTTCGCGATGTGGCAGCCGCAGCCCACGGGGGACCGAATGAAAGGCCGGAGTGAGTGGCAGCACACCGGCCGCAGAATTGAAAGGAGAGCTTCTCTATGGCAAAGGTCAAACAGCCGCTTGAAGAAAACGGCATCCACAGAGCGAAAATGTGGGAGATCATGATGTACGCTCTGAACAACACCTCCACCAACACCTACATGCTGGTGGTCGGTTACATCAGCTACTTCCTGATCGGTATCGTCGGTCTGGCATCCGTGCTGGCCGGTTCCATTGTTACCATCATGCGTGTCTGGGACGGTGTCACCGACCCGTTCGTTGGTATGATGGTCGATAAGACCAACGGCAAGTTCGGCAAAAACCGTCCGTTCATTGTCATCGGTCAGATCATCATGTTCGCCACCACCTTCGTGATGTTCAACTTCATCCCCAAGATGGGCACTGGTGTCCGCTTTATTGCGTTCATCATCATCTACATGATCTACATCATTGGCTACACCTGCCAGTGCGTTGTCACCAAGTCTGCTCAGACCTGCCTGACCAACGATCCCAAGCAGCGCCCCATCTTCGCAATGTGCGATACTGTGTATAACATTGTTCTGATGAACATCATGTCCCCCATCATTGTCACCGATGTCCTGGTGCCCAAGTTCACCCTGACTGCCGAGGCCAACGCTGCCGAGATCGCTTCTCTGGTGGCACAGAACCCTGCTCTGGCAGGCATCGTGGAGAAGTCCGGCGGCAGCCTGTCCGCTTTCTACAACCCCGGCCTGTTCACCACCATGCAGCTGATGTTCGGCGGCCTGTCCGCTGTCTTTGCAGTCTGCGCCATCATCGCCCTGTGGCGTAAGGACAATCCGAAGTACTTCGGTCTGGGCACCACCCAGAAGGTCGGCATCAAGGATTACGTTGACACCCTGGCTCACAACCGTGCCATCCAGATGCTGGTGGTCTCCGCATCTACCGATAAGCTGTTCATGTCCACCAAGAGCAACGCTACCGTTATGATCTGCCTGTTCGGCATCATCTTCGGCAACTATGCCGCATACTCCAGCTACTCTCAGATCACCTCTATCCCCATCTGCCTGATTTCTCTGCTGCTGATGAACAAGATCGCTCGTCAGATGGGCCAGAAGGCATCCATGCTGGTGGGTACCTGGGGCGGCATCATCGGCTCCATCGCCATCACCCTGTTCCTGTTCTTCTTCAACCCCAAGGGCGATGCTTCCAAGTTCTCTCTGCCCGCATTCCGCCTGATCCGTCCTGACACCTGGGGCACCCTGTTCACCGGCTGGACCACCACCGCTTTGATCTTCGTGCTGCTGGTCATCGCATGGTCCGGCGTGCAGGCACTGTCCTCCTCCATCGTTATCACCATGACCGCTGACTGCGCTGACTACGAGGTCTACCGTACCGGTAAGTACGTTCCCGGCCTGATGGGCACCCTGTTCAGCTTCGTGGATAAGCTGGTCTCCTCTTTGGCTGCTACCGTTGTGGCTCTGTTCTACTCCATGGTCGGCTTCAAGGACGCTCTGCCCGACACCATGACTCCGTACTCTGACGGCATCTTCTGGGCAACCATCGGCTGCTTCGTCCTGCTGCCCATCGTTGGCTGGCTGTGCAACGTTGTTGCCATGCACTTCTATCCCCTGACCAAGGAGAAGATGGAAGAGATCCAGGCTGAGATCGGCCGCATCAAGGCTGAGGCTGCTGCAAAGCAGGCTTAATGCCAACCATCTCCCTGCGGAAATTTTGAATCCGGGACAGCGCCGCTGTCCTGCATCGTAACCGGAAATGTCCTGCGGCGAGCCATCCTCTGCCGCGGGACTTTCTGATACCCTGAGACCCGGAAGGAATACCACTATGGCAGAAGAAAACAAGCTGAACCAGACCCCTGAGATCACCCCGGCCCCCTCCGCTGAGGCCCCGGAAAAGGCCCCCACCACCGGCGAGCTGCTGGGCGATGTGGAGCACTACGACGAGGAAAAGGACGATTGGAGCACCGGCTATTACGGCACCGGCAGCCGCCAGCAGGTAACGGACGATGTGTTCCACAAGCTGGAGACCGGCGAAGAGTTCACACGGGATGACTTTATCAAGGCGGAGCTGGCGCTGCAGGATGCCAAGCTGGAAGCCGGCATCGATCTTGAAAAGGAGAAGAGCCCGGGCCTCATTGGTAAGTATCACGATTGGAAAAAGAACCGCGTAAGGCACAAGGTGAACAAAAAGAAGTACCTTCTGCTCTGCCTGTTTCTGGGCTGGTGCGGCGGCCACCGCTACTATGAAAAGCGGTATGCGCTGGCGGCCTTCTACACCCTGTTCTTCTGGAGCGTGGTGCCCTTCTTCCTCTGCGTGACCGACCTTCTCATTGCACTGCCCATGCAGGCTGATGAGAACGGCGACATCCTGATCTGACATCTTCCTCTATTCATTCATTTACCTCCTAGCGCCAGAAAGGGCCTGCGGCATTTGCCGTGGGCCTTTTCTGGCGTTTGCAGGCCCGTTCTCCGGCGCAGAACATAGTGGCAGCTAACTGGCGTTGTGCTATACTAGTATATCAATTGATTGTGCAATAAGCACAATAGAATTTTTCACATTCGTGAAACTTTTCCCATAATCGTAAAATTGACCTGTTTTACCTTAAAATATTACTAACGGATATGTAAAAAAAAACGTTCATAATATAGACATAAAGCTTCGGAAGGGTTGGTACGCAGTGGCAGCTGTAAGCCCCATGGAGAAAACGGAGAATGTTCCTGTGTGAACAAAGGAGAGAATGAAATGGCAAAAATCAGAAGCCTGCCGGATAAGTTCTATGATAAGGACTATGAGCACAACGGCATCCACCGCGTTCCCCTGTGGCGTATCGCAGGCTACGCGCTGAACAACACCGCAACCAACGTTTATCTGATGATGATGAACTACGCTACCTACTACCTGATGGGCTGGGTCGGCGTTGGCATGATGGTCGCTTCCTCCCTGACCATGATGATGCGTATGTGGGACGGTGTTACCGACCCGTTCATCGGCTTCATGGTCGATAAGACCAACGGCAAGTTCGGCAAGAACCGTCCGTTCATCGTGATCGGTCAGATCATCCTGTGCGTCACCAGCTGGGTCGCATTCCATGTGACCCACAAGCTGCCTCAGGCCGCCCGCTTCCCCTTCTACGTGGTCGTCCTGATGGTCTACTACCTGGGCTACACCTGCCAGTGTGTCGTTACCAAGTCCGCTCAGTCCTGTGTGACCAACGACCCCAAGCAGCGCCCCATGTTCGCTTCCTTCGACGGTGTGTATAACACTTTGGTGTTCGCTATCCTGGGTATTATCATTCCCCGTATCGCCAACAGCTACAACGATGTGGGCGGTTACGCATCTCTGGAGTTCTTTGACACCCTGTGGAAGATGACCGCCATCATGTCTGCGATCTTCACCACCATCGCTGTGATCTCCATCGCTCCCAAGGATCGTTCCGAGTTCTTCGGCACCGGCAAACCTGTCAAGGTCGGCCTGAAGGATTACTGGGATACCCTGAAGAACAACCGCGCCATCCAGATGCTGGTTCTGTCCGCATCTACCGATAAGCTGGGTTCTTCTGCAAAGTCCAGCGCCGTCATGGTCGCCATGTTCGCCTGCATCGCCGGTTCCAACCTGCTGCAGAGTAATGTTACCGGTCTGGTGACCATCCCCAGCACCATCGTGTGCTTCCTGTTCATCAGCTTCTTTGCTACCCGTTTGGGTCAGCGCAAGGCCATGCTGATCGGTTCTGTGGGCGGTCTGATCACCAATGGTATCCTGGCAGCTCTGTGGCTGTTCGGTGATCCCACCACCATGACCTCCAACCCCGAGACTGGTGCTCTGAACTGGGGCTACTTCCTGATCATCTATCTGGTCTTTACCATCATCACTGCTGGTTTCCAGGGTATCTCCGGCAACATCGTTATCCCCATGACCGCTGACTGCGCTGACTACGAAGTCTACCGTACCGGCAAGTACGTCCCCGGCCTGATGGGCACCCTGTTCAGCTTCGTGGATAAGATGGTCTCCTCTTTCGCTCCCATGGTCGCCGGTATCATGTTCAGCATGTGCGGCTTCACCGATCACAACCCCGTTATGGGTGACCCTGTTACCCCGGGCCTGCGTATGGGCGTTGTCTTCTGCGCTTACGGCATGATCATGCTGGGTCTGGTCTGCAACCTGATCGCTATGAAGTTCTACCCCCTGACCAAGGAGAAGATGGCTGAGATCCAGGATGAGGTCGCTCAGATCAAGATGAAGACCATGGCTGAGAACGCCTAATTGGTACTTGCAATTTTCTGCGGAAACCTGTAAAATCAAATAGGAAAACCGCTCGCCCTTGCGGCGGGCGGTTTTCTGCTTTTGGAACAAAATTCAGACAAGAGGTACATCGTAAATGGAAGAAAAGACACAGTGGGTAAAGGACCCGGATCATGGGATCATCTGGAACACCATCGACCACCTGTTATACTGGAAAGAACACCGTGAAAAGCACTGTGTCAGCCGCAAGAAATATATGCGCCTGTGCATTCTGGGTGCGTTTGGTGCCCACCAGTTCTATGCCAAGCGCCCGGTGCTGGGCCTGCTGTATCTGGCAACCTTCTGGAGTGGTTTCTCTGCCGCTATGACCATCGTGGACTTCATCATTGCCGTGCCCATGAAACCGGACGAGGACGGCAACATCTGGCTGTAAAAAGCCCTCTGGCGGCCTGCTGGGCCGGAAAGGAAAACACCCTATGGATAATGTCATGCAGTTTCTGTTCAACACCAACCACGAGCAGCCCAGCATCCCGGTCTGGATCCTGCTGATCGTGATCGCGGTCGTGATTCCCAATTACGCCAGATATCGGATGGAGCAGAAGCACTCCAATGATTCTGTTCCCACCCAGAACCCTGCCCGCTCTGCCCTGCGCAAGAAGAAGCGCAGCAAAAAGCGCTGAGCCACAGGCTGGGGCAGCATGGTAAAGACGCTTTGATATTTCATGATTTCCCATAACCGAAAGGGCCCTGCAAATGCCGCAGGGCCCTTTTGGTTTGCAAGAGAGTGTGGGAGATGAGAAAATAGATTGACGGCTGATAGCAAATGTGCTATCATAAGGCTGAGGGATAAGCCGCACATAGAAGAGGAACATGAATGTATACAGTCGAATTTTACGAGAACGACAGAGGCGTTTCCGAACTGTGGGACTTTTTGGAAGAGCTGCGGATAAAAAGCGCATCCAATAAGGATGCGCGAATACAGTATAAACAGATCGTGTTGTATATCCAGCTGCTGCAGGACAACGGAACACGGCTTTCCGAGAATGTGACGAAGCATCTGATGGATGGCATCTGGGAGCTGCGTCCGGGAAATAACCGGGTATTCTACTTCTGTTGGCGGGGTGACCGGTTTGTGCTGCTGCACCAGTTTCGGAAGAAATCGCAAAAAACGCCGCGGCGTGAAATTGAACGAGCAAAAGCAGAACGTGATGATTGGCTTGCAAGAAAGGGTGAGTGAATATGAGGACCTGGAACGATTATAAGGAGCATGTGGCAGCTGCTGACCCGGAAATTGCAAAGGATATCCGGGAAGCGGAAGCAATGTCTGCAATCGTGAAAGCAATGGTAGAGCAGCGCAATGCGATGGGATTGAGCCAGCGGGAGCTGGCAGCGAGGTGCGGCATTCCGCAATCCTCGGTGGCACGGATCGAATCCTTTAAGACGATGCCCAATCTGGATACCCTGCTGAAGATCTTCCAGCAGCTGGGCTTGAAATTGACCATCTCGGCGGCCTGATTCATCTTGCCATTTGCCGCATACAAAAACCGCCCCGGCGGCTGCTTTGTGCAGTGCCGGGGCGGTTCGTTCGTTTTTGGTGTTCAGATGCAGGAAGTACTTACTTCTTGATCTTGATCAGCTGTGCGTTCAGGCTCTCGATAAAGCCATCGGGCATGTTGATCATCTTAGCCATAGTCTCAGGGGTCATGCGCTTCATCATATCCCACATGCCAACGCCGGGCTTGACGTCAAAGTTGGTGGCCAGCTTGACAGCCCTGGTAGCGAGAGCCAGAGCCTCTTCGTTCTTGGAGAGATCTTCCATGCTGTCCTTGATGCTGTAATAGCCCTCGGGGAACTCCATCGGAGCCTTCAGATCCAGGCTGCCGACCTGCTTGAACCAGTTGGCAACGCCCTCCTGACGCTCGTTGAACTCAGGCAGAGTGTAGCAATCAGGCTCCTTCTCGACCTTTTCCAGCGTGATGGAATCCTTCACGTCACCGGCAACGGCCAGGATGGTGTTGAAGCCCTCTTCCAGAGCAACATTGAACTTGAACACGCGGTGCGCAGTCTGCTGGCCGACTTCCTTACCGTTGACGTACAGCACAACGGTGTCCTGGTTGGAGTAGACCTTGATCTCGGTGGTCTCGCCTGCGCGCTGTGCATGGCGGCGGCCAGCGATGTGGACCATGGGCAGCTTGGACCAGTATGCCTGGTAGACAAAGTAGCTGTCCTTCTTAGTCTTGCGGTCAATGGTCATCAGGCCCTTGTTGTTGCGGCCTGCAACGCCGCCCTCGTTGCGGGCAGCACAGCCAAAGTCGAACATGTTCCAGCAGTGGGTAGCCCACACCCAGGGACGATCCTCGAACACCTGAGCCAGATGCTCGTGGTACAGTGCCTGATACTCCTCGGTGTAGTCCTTGCACTGGGGATCGTTGCTGTGCCAGTTGATGATGCCCTCGGTGCCGTACTCGGAGATGCCGATGCAGATGTCGGGGTGCTCGGCGTGGAACTTGTCCAGCCAGGGGCCGTTCTGCTCCATCTTGCCGCCGTACCAGCCGAAGTAGTGGTTGTAGCTCTCTACATCGGTAATGTGATGCATGGGGCCGTCAACAGGGGTGTTGGAGACGTGGGCAATGGTGGTGAGACGGGTGGGGTCCAGCTCACGCACCAGCTTCTGCAGGTCGTGGTGGTTGTCCACCAGCTCCTGGCAGATGCCGCCGATGAGGATCTCGTTGGACAGGCCCCAGAACATGATGGAGGGGTGGTTGTAGTTCTGGATGATCAGTTCGGTCATCTGGTGACGGCAGTTCTGGTGAGCGGAGGGGTCCTTCTTAAAGACGCTGATGAAGGGGATCTCAGCCCAGACGGCGAAGCCCAGCTCGTCACATGCGTCGTAGAAGTCCTGGCTGTGCTGATAGTGGGCCAGACGGATGGTGTTGGCACCCAGCTCCTTGATGAGCATGGCATCCTCGTAGTGATCCTCAGCGGTCAGGGCATTGCCCTTGTACAGACGATCCTGATGGCGAGCCACGCCGCGCAGCGGGGTGGGCACGCCGTTGATGGAGAAGCCGTCGCTCGGGGTCACAGTATAGCTGCGGACACCCACGTTGGCGTAGATCTCGTCAAAGGTCTCGTTGTTCTTCTGCAGGCGGGCGGTCACGGTGTACAGGTTGGGCTCATCCATGCTCCACAGCTGGGCATCGGGAACGTACAGGGTGACCTTGGTGCTGTCGCAGGGGCGCACGCCGGAAGCAACTTCGTTGCCGTAGCAGTCCTCGATGCTGTACATCACAGTGTAGGCCTCTTCGCCGTTGGTGACCCAGCTCTCGATCTCAAAGGTGGCACCGCCGTCCTCGGTGGGCTTGGGGGTGACCTTGATGCCGGGGCCGCCGAAGTAGTCCAGGTCAAAGTGGGTGCCGGGCACGCTGATCAGGTTCACGCCGCGGTACAGGCCGCCGTAGAAGGTGAAGTCGGCGGAAGCGGGGTACATGGAGGGGGTGTCCTCGTTGGAGACCTCGATGGTCAGCTCGTTGTCGCCCTCGTGGCACAGGTCGGTGACATCGGCACGGAAGATGGAGAAGCCGCCCTCGTGGGTGGTTGCCACCTGGCCGTTGACCTTCACGGTTGCGGCCAGAGCAGCTGCCAGCACCTCAACGTAGGTGCGGCCGCCAGCTAGAGGCTGCTTGGGCTGGGTAAAGGTGCGGGTGTAGACACCGGTGGTGCGCAGATAGCTGCCGTTGCCGTCCATGCCGTCCACAGCGTTCCAGGTGTGGGGCAGGGTGACCTGCTCGGTGGGACGCTCGCCCTTGGGGAAGGACAGGGTCCAGTTTTCGTTCAAGGAAATGATCTCTCTCATCGATACTGCTCCTTCTGGTTTTCTTCTTTGTTTCGGCGGCCTGTATGGCAGAAGAAATGCCGGAAACAGGCCGGTTGTTGATTTTAGTATAGCACATCAGAGGGGGGCAGAGTTTGTACAATCTTTTGGCAAAATAGTAATATTTTGTGAAAATCCAGACGATGATTCCACGATTTTACAATCTGGCCCTTGGAAACGACAGCACAGCATGAAAAAGGTGCCCCGAAGCAGAGAGGAAAAGGAGGTTGTACTTCTCCGCAGAGGGCGGCAGCGGCTTCCGCTCATCCCTGACCAGAGGGCCTCTTTGGCGCTGTGGGTCCCTCCGGCAGAAAGTGTTGACGGAACGGCGGCTTTTTGCTATAATTATAAAGCTATGAATATGGAGATGTATCGAAGTGGTCGTAACGAGAACGACTCGAAATCCAAGTGGATGCTTCGCCGGATGTCTCCATATCACACGAGGGAACGTCAATTTTGATGTCCTGACAGGCTTCAGAACCTGTCTGAACGATGCGTTTTCTAACAATATTCTAACAGCAACTGTTCCAAGTTTCAAGGCCGATTTGCGATATACAAATCGTAAATTTGCCATGAAAATATACTTGGAGATGTATCGAAGCGGTCGTAACGAGAACGACTCGAAATCATGTTTCCACTTTGGAAGTCCAAACTGCCGAAAAGCCAGTAACCATGCGGGTTTGCGGGCAAGTTCAAATTGTGAATTGGGGTCTGTTCTATCCTGTTGTTCTTCCCAATTTCCACGGCTTGAATTTTGCGGGAAAATGGCTATAATGAGAGCAGCCATCTGACAGCCACTTTGAGAGGTATGTTTTGGGGTTCCGTAGTTACCGCTATCGTCCCTGATTTACCGTCATCATCCAAGTTGGTGTAATGATTCGAAATCAGGTTTCCTATGCGGAGTGCCAAACGGCTGAAACCCTTGGAACCATGCGGGTTCCAGCCGAGTTCAAATTGAATAATGTTGCTTGTTCTATCCTGTTGTTCTTCCCGATTTCCACCGGCTGAATTGGTCGGCGGGTCGGGACCAGGGATATAACATAAATTTGGAGATGTACCCAAGCGGTTGAAGGGTCCGCACTCGAAATGCGGTAGGTCGGCTCAAAACCGGCGCGAGAGTTCGAATCTCTCCATCTCCGCCATGAGGTCTGCCAGCGAAAAGCTGGTAGACCTCTTTCCTTTTTATGGAGAAACCGCCGATAGGTTTTGCAGCATGGGCGCCACAATGTCCTGCTCAATGGCTGCGGCGGATTGTTTTTTCGTGGCATATTGCAGATGCCCGTAAATATCCACCGTTGTTGAAATCTCACTGTGTCCCAGCCATTCTTTTACCTGTTCCATCGGAACACCGTTGGCCAGCAAAAGCGAGGCACAGGTATGGCGAAGATCGTGGAAACGAATGTGCCGTAAATTGTTCTTGGCAAGCAACTTCCCAAAGGTCGAGGACACATAGTTGGGTTTAATGAGATTGCCAATCACATCGACACAGACATATCCCAGATATTCTTTGTTGTAGGCGCGCCCGCACAGCTTGCGATTTTCTTCCTGCTGTTTCTTGGCCTCCAGCAACCGTTCTTTCAAAAAAGGAATCAATGGATAAGTCCGCAGACTGGATTTGTTCTTTGCCTTGTCCTTCTTAATCGTGACCCGCTCTCCCTTTACATTGCAGGTTGTTACCGTATGCCGAATGGAGAAGCAGTTATGGTTGAAGTCAAAGGCACTCCATTTCAAACCGATAACCTCACTGCGGCGCAGGCCGTAAAAAGCAGTCAGTAGAACTACCAGCTCGATCTTATGCCCCTTGATAACTTCAAACAGATTCAGGACTTCCGAATCCAGGTAGTAGTCACCCTTGAAGGGTTCAGGCTTGGAAATGATAATCCGGTCAGCCGGATTGCTTGGAATCAGATTTTTGTCAACCGCATAATTCAACGCCCCATGAATCAGAGCGTGGTAATGTTTAACGGTGGTCGGCTTGACCCGTTCCAATTCTTTCTCATAAAAAGCGAGAATATCTTGTTTGGTAAGGTCACAAAGGGCGACAGGATGCTCTCGGAAATACGGGGCGATGGGGTTGTTAAGCTGTTGTTCGTATCCCGAATAGGTCGAGAGTTCAATGGGCTTGCTGTCCATCACCCGTCCGGTAGCAGACTTGTACTTGTACTCAAGCCACTGGTACAGGAAATCCACAAAGGAAATCGCTGCGGATGACGGGCCAGACGGAGAAGCCGACTGCTGTGAGGCCGTAGCCTCCTGAAGCAGCTTTTCCGTCCATTCTTTTCGGATGGTGGGAAGCATATTGTTTGCCCAGGTCTTATTGCCCTTGACTTTCTTATGGGTGGGAATCCATTTGGGCTTTCTCTTACCGTTCTCATCGGTAAGGTTTAGAACCCAATAGAGATACCCTTTTTTCTCGGCCACATGGCCGGAGATTAGTTTGCTGTTTTCTTGCAGGTGTACCGCTGGCATACTGATCTGTTCCTCCTTTTGCGGTATTGAGTTCACCTACCAATGACACCTTTATTGTATCATCGGACAGAACAAAACTCCAGGTAAATCCGCGTCAGAATTGTTAACTTTCTGCGTCTATCCGGTGAAGATCGACACCATAGCCTGCTACTCCGCAAAAGTGGAGCAGGTGATTTTCAAATAACGAAGAATGTGGGCTTTGGGGATGCGGTAAGCCCGTCCAATTTTAAGGTACTCAATTTTCCCATCTTTAAGTAACTTGTACCCGGTTTTTGTACTGACGCCAAGCGCCTCACACATTTGACCAATGTCCATCACATCCGGGTAGTCTTTTAACATCAATCGGTAGGCATCTCTGGGAGAGAGTAGGCCGCCGTCATTTTCATACATTGTGAGTCCTCCTTTCGTTGGGGTATCCTATGCCGATGCTGATTGCCAGGGCTGCATCTACCTCCAGCATTTTTTCTTTACTGATACGCCCAATGTAACCACGGAGCCGCTTCCGGTCTATTGTCCGCAGTTGTTCCAACAGAAGCAGAGAGGTAGGCGCAAGCCCCGGCACATTCTCAAGTAGGATATGGGTAGGCAGACTGTTCTTCGCTTTTCTGCTGGTGATGGCTGCTGCAACAACGGTAGGACTAAAGTGATTCCCCACATCATTTTGGATAACAAGGACAGGGCGGATGCCGCCTTGCTCGGAGCCGACCACCGGGTTCAGGTCTGCATAGAACAGATCGCCACGCCGGATAGCCTTTCGCATAAACTGACCTCCTGAATATTAAGTAAGCCGGAAAACGGGGCAGGCCATAAGACCTGCCCCATTTCCGGCGAAATACAAAATCCGATTTGTTTTCTTGTTATGTGCCATTTGTCCTTGACACCCCGCACATATTGGGAAGTCATCAGTGACCGGCAGCGAACCGGCCCACGGGAATCTCACCCCTCCGAGGATCTCTCCGAGCTGCCCCCATTGCGTGATCCTGCAACCAGATGGTTTCCAAATGTTATGGACTACTCTGATCTTAAGCAGGGCTGTGGCTGGACAGGAGTACCATTATGCCCCTTTCCGGTCATGGCCGCGCCGGGTGCTGCCCGGTTTTTACAGGCTGCCGTTACTCGCTCATACAGGACAGGATTGTATGCAAGACCAATTATGATAATCAGGTGGGATCTGCTCATCATGTCCGTATATCATGGCGCGGCCCCTGAATCGGCTTTAGCTCTTCGAGCTGGAAAGGGGGGATGTTACTGATGAATGAGTATGCGGTTGTCAAGGTACAGGTGAAAGAAGAACACTCGAAAGAATGCCTTTCACCTATCGTCCTGAAACCGCAGGGGTGTCAACCCTGTGCCGCAAAATATTTTTTAAGTTTGGCAATCGCCAGGTTTATGGACTTGGCAACGGCTTGATGGCTTGTCCCTTCCATGCGACCGATCTGCCGGGTAGAGAGTCCCTGAAAAACATGAAGCCGGAATCGCCGTTTCTGAACCTCGGTCAAAGCGCCCACTGTAAAAAGCTGCTCCAGGGCTTTCCAGGCATACTTGCGGTTCTGTATGTCAACAACTCGTTCTTCCCATTCTTCATCCAGAGCGCGAGTGGCACAATGCTCCGTTTCCTCCAAACCGTGGATCGAAACATCCTTGCGGGTCTGGGCGCTCTCTGCCCGATCCTGCTCATAGTAAATTTGATCGGACAGGGCTTTCAGCTCTGCAAAGTCATGTTCCGTTTTGTCAGGATTCTCCTTCAGATAATCCTCCAGTGTGATTTCTATGATTTCGTTATGAAAGCGATAAACGATATTTGGGCTGTTTTTGTTTATCGCATAGTCGCTTTTGCGATAATTTTGCACCTCTGTTACCTCCGATTTGTTTTTTGTGGAAAACAAATCGGAAGTGGTGGTGCTCGACACCAGTGACCAAGTAGTCGAGAACAAATCAAAAAGCGGCCGAATCTGTAACTCAGTACAAATTCGACCGCTCCAAGTCGTTTATTAAAAAGTCCGCAGAAAAAGCATCTTTTGGCAGGTGGAGGCTTTTCGCTTTTAGAACAATACTCCCGGCCACCATACTTCCATATAAAGATGATTTTCTTTGTCTTGTAAGCCGTGTGTCGTGGTGCGTAAAGACAGCGGAACAGCATAATGCGCTTCTTGAGGTATTGCATAGTGCATCAGACTCCTGTCCATACAAACGGACGGCACACCGGCAGCATCACTCCCTTTCTTAATTCAAATATATGTATTTCTACCGACAGGTCAATGCTGCCGAGCCGAAATAAACCTATTCAGTTTAAGATCAACTCTGCATTGTCCGGTCATCAGCGATTATTCTTTTTTATGCGGATAAAGTCAGTAATCAGAAGTATCAAACCGATTATTCCAATCGCAACTATTACATAGCTTTCATGTAAAATTCCATGAAAGCCAAGAAAGCCACTAAATCCGGTTAAATGGACACCGTTTCCGGTCATTCCCGAAATAGGAAAACGAACAGAAAGTCGCCATAATACAAATATAATCAGCGCCGATATTCCAAACAAACTTCCTCCAAGCCACGTTCTCCATGACATTCGCTTGTTTCCTTTCAATGCAGATTCTTGTGGTGGGGTCGGCTCGGTAATATTGTCCTTTAACAAATAGTCAGTAGATACCTTAAAACATTCACTTAATGAGACGATTTTTTCCAGTTCAGGGGATGCCAAGCCGTTCTCCCATTTTGTGATGGCCTGCCTTGATACTCCTATTTTTTCTGCGAGTTTCTCCTGGGACAGTCCCATCTTTTTTCGTTCCCTTTGAATCTTTTCGGGTAACTTCATAGTGAACCTCCTCACTTTCATTCTATTTTTTCTGTGGTAGCCACTCTACCACCCCACCTATGTCAATTCGGCAACCAGTGGTAGCAATAAAAAAATTATGAAATATTGCAGAAAAGCTCACCGAAACGGTGAGCTTTTCTGCGATAATCAATATTGTGGGTAGCTGCCTATTTTGGTTCTTCCCACAGATGCCCACACATTTTCATAGAGAGAATCTATCCTTCGTTTTTCCCAATCGCATCCGCTAATTGACCACTGACGGCATCTATGTAGAGATATACCCCGTCCCGATCACAGTGGTACAGGTTAGAGTAGCTTGTGCTCTCATTCGGGCTGATGGGGTTGGGCTCTACCACTTCAGTGGCCTCCAACAGACCGACTCCTGACTTTGCAGCAGCAGAAAGTGCTTTTTTCAGCACAGCAATCTGTCCATTGCTCCAAAGCCCCTCCAGATCTTCAAGGACTTTTGGGTCCTGCTCCATGTCTTTGAGAAGTTGTATAACTTGATCTGGAGACAGATATACACCGGAGCAATAGTTTTCGATGATTCGGTTCTGCATGGGGTTTGGAAAGGAAACAGGAGTGATTTGTTCCCATGAGGTGAAGTACCGCGCATATTCTGGCTTTTGTTCCACCAGGAACGAAAAGGCACTACCTCTGGTGTAATAATAATCTCGGAAAAAACCTTGGATTACTGCAATATAGAAGCCGTGGCTTTTGTCAAACAGCTCGTTAGATTCCGTTTCAGCCCCAACGCGCAAGGTATTCAGATATTTTTCGGCATAGAAATCCTCCATTCCATGCTGCGCGGCAAGGGCCAGCACTTTTTCCTCCTGTCCCTGCTGTATCCAGGTTAAGGGAGTAAAATACCATTCCCGCATTTCCTCTGGTGAAATCGGGTGAAAACTCACATCGTATCCCACTAAATCCGTCCTTTCACTCCCACTCAAAAGGCTCTTTTAAGTGGTGTTTTTCCATGATTTGCTTTTCTAAAGCGAAATAGGCATCCATATCCTCTGGCTGCGCTGGAATACCCTTTTCCCACCAATAACCGTTCCCATAGTAGAAAAACATAGCCCAGTAATAAGGCAGGTCATGGCTGAATATCGCCACATCCATGGCATTGTCCACTGGCGCTGCCAACGGTGAGCGTTCCACTATCTGGGAGGCTTCCTCATAAGAGATCCCCACCAGCTCCACCAGCAGGTGCTTCACCAGTTCGCAGAAGCTGTACTGGTTGAATATGACCTGACCATCCTCATCTTTGAACACAAGTCCATCACGCAACACTTTTGGGACAATACCTCCTTCTTCATCGCCCAGAACATAATCCAAATCTCTGCATGATCCCTAACAGCACCTCAGCTTCACGAATCTCCTCATTGAGTAGGTCATCATAGTCATGTTCCAGCTGCTCAGCCCGGTCAGAAATCCAGCTAAACTGCTCCTGCGCCTGAACATACTGCTGATGGACGAACTGATATTCACCCAAAAGGCAGCGCGTTTGAGTTTCGCTGACGGTATCTCTGTTTTGACAGGCAAGCGCCGACAACAAACTTTCCAGGGCTTTTTCCTCAAGTCCTCTTGATAACTGCATTTCTGCTTTTTGAAGATACAACTGTGTTGTCATTTGAGTAGCCTCCCGTCAATCCCACCAGAAGTACCAAACAGTGGACTGCCGCAGCACATCGGCCAGAGCGCC
>OLXA01000012.1_pt1 | contig 126006 bp, 159 predicted proteins | sample 1644551 | NCBI WGS metagenome assembly OLXA01 (sample SAMEA103958150, study PRJEB25191) | human gut metagenome | biome: human-associated habitat [ENVO:00009003]; feature: intestine environment [ENVO:2100002]; material: feces | place: Germany | collected 2013/2015 | reverse complement strand
ACTCGAACCCCTGACCTACTGCTTAGAAGGCAGTTAGTCAAAATGTCTACTTTTGGCTTAAACACTACATTTTTTGAATTCAAAATTTGAATTTGACAACAGTTTGACAACAGTTGTGGCTTTGAAAATGTTGTCTGTTCTCAACTCAACAGTGACTATTATAACGGATGGAACGAATAAAGTCAAGAGTTTTTGAAAAAATTTATGGTAAAATTTTATGAAATTTCAAATTTTTCTTTCAAGTAAAATAAATTCTCGACCTTCGTTCGTTTCAATCCACTTCTCAAGGGAACTTTCTCTAACCACATACCTGTTCCCCACCTTAATCGAAGGAAAGCCTTTTTGTCTAACCATTTTATATGCAGTGTTTTTACTGACACCAAAAATTTCCATAATATCCTTTGGAGTAAGCATTGGTTTCATATGAACACCTACCTAACTAATATTAAATTGTTATTATTTCTATTTACTTTTCAATCAATTTCAATACGCTTTTTAGCGTTGCTTTCTTGCCGTTCAACTTAAATTCATACCCATTTTTGTTCATGCTTTTAAGCTGGCTTTCCGTTGGCAAACAACTTGCATCACTACACATAAATTTGCCTTGTCCGTCTTTATAAACCTCAAACAACATTTAATCCGTTCCTTTCTCTATCCTCTTTAATAGCATCCATTTTATCCTCTCGGTCAATGTAATCCATAATTAGTTGTACAGCTTTATCATACCCCTTTTGGTTGCCTTTGATAATTTCATATGGGATATTCTTGTCAATTAGCATTGATTCAATTCGTGTACCTATATTATTTGCTTCAATTTCGGTTTGTAATCTGCCATTTGGATTATATTTTTTAACAGGCTTAACAAAGAAGTTTAAGTTATCAAAGAGAGAACTAAACGCTTCGGCGGTATCGTTTACACACTTTTCAATAGATTTTGAGGGGTAAAAACCACACTTTTCAAATGAGTTATAAATTTCGGTCAATAGGATTGGCGAGTCAGTTACAATTACTCTAACCTGATTTCTCAGTCTCCAAAATCTTTGTGAGTGTAAACCAAGTATATATAATTGGTTAGTTAAGGCAGTATCATTATGCTCCCATACTATATCTTTAGCCGTTTCAGTGACAAGTTCCGTGTCAATACCCCTCATTTTTAACTGACTAAATATATAAGCAGCCCCTGTGGATTTACCACAGGAGGGCTGACCATAAAGATTAACTACAATCGTTTGTTTATTCATTTGATACACTCTCCTTATCATAAAAAGGATCATATTCCTTGGAGTCTGCTTTGTTTGCCCATTCTACCCATTTGACAACCTTATCACGCAATTCATCGTCAAGTAAAAATGGTTCTCTTACTAATATCAGTTTTGGATTTCGCTTCATTATATTTGCGTTATCTAATATTTCTTCATAATCTACAGGACAACTCAAGTTTTTGGAATATACTCTATATCCATGAGAAGTAAGCCTTTTGGTGCAACTTGCTTCTATGAAACGAAATGGTTCTGTTAGATGTGGATTGAGTTTTAAATCATACTGTGCAATATATCCAATTTTCATTATATTATCTCCTTTTTTCTTGTATTGATTCGGCGTATGTGCTAACTTTCCAACCATTTATTATTTAGATAATAAAACCCTATTGTGAGACCTACTATAACAATAATCCAAATAACCCAAAACGAAATCAACTGCCATTCGGACTCCAAACTGTTAATTGTCTCTTTAATGTTGCTATCATAGTAAAAGTGTACATTTGAGATTGAATTATTTTCAAGCAAAGCATAAAGTGTACCTCGACATTCGATAGGAGAACCATAATACACATATCTGACATCCCCTACTGAGTGCCACCATTCGTTGCCTTGATATACAGTCGTAATTTCTCGTTCACTTGGAAACTCAATTGTGCCGTAATCGAAACTCGCACCACAAAAGCTAATTGTAGTGGCATTTTTCACTTCTTGATTTACATAATCCCAAGTATAATATGTTTCCGTTTCGGTATATGTTTCAGTCTTGCCTTGAGCGTTTATACGAGTTTTGGTTACTGTACGGGTATGCCGTGTATATCGTTCTTTAACTTTTTTGACATGTGAGTAACTTCCTTCAATCTCATCAAACGAAACCGGATCTAAAGCACAAAGGTCACTATATCCAAAAGCATTGCCTATGTTTGTTTTCATGCCGTGACGAAAAACATTTTTATCATTATTAATTTGTAGTGCTGTGTTGTATTGTTGATAATCGTCCATCAAAGCATTGCTTATGTTCGACGAAATCAAGAAGCCTAATGCAAGCATTACAGATATAATAACCACGCTGAACAGAATTTCTCTTTTAGTTATAAGTTTATTAGTCATGTATTATTCTCCAAACAAATTGGTAGGGGCGTTGTCTGATACTTGATAGTCTAAATATGTATAGTCAACTGTGTCATATCCAAGTAGAGTAAGAATACTTTCATTAGGGAATCGTCTTACATATTGCTTATAGTTTTTAACAAACTTATTATAATTACTGCGATAATTCGCTATTAAGTTTTCGGTGGTTGACAATTCTGCCATTAAGTCGTTGTAGTTTTCATTGCTTTTAAGTTCAGGATAATCCTCAGCGATAGCTGAAATCATAGTTTGAATTTCATCGACACTACTATCGGATGTAACTCCTCTTGCTTTAATTACATCCATTAGCGTATTGTACTCATGCTGATCGTATTGCTTAACACAGTCCACCAAATTAGGGATAAGGTCTGCTCTACGCTTCTCTTGTACTTTGATGTCTGATTGAGCTGTGCTGATTTGTTCCTCATATGAGATTGCTGTGTTTTTAACGCTATTCAAGCCAAACACACACATTATGCCAACAGCTACAATAATAGCAACAATAATCAAACCAAGCTTTATATTTAATTTCTTTTTCGTTTTTTTCTGCATATACATATCTCCTATTCGCTCTATATTATTCTGGCTTTTTGTCGTGGGCTAAATTAACTTTTTCCATCTCTTCTGCATAAAAATGACTCACCGAAGGGATTGCGTTAAACTTATCCACAAAGGCATTCCAATTATTCTGAATCTCCCATTCGATAACTTTCCATAAGTTAGCAATTTCAGCGATATTCACTTCTTTATTGTCAATTTCTACAATTGTATTTCTTTGACCACAATCTGTCTCCCAAACCCAATACGATATCCAAGTCTCACCGTATTCATCAGGCTTAAGGTTTAAACCTTTTTCGAGACAGTCAATAAGTTCATCTTCCATAGTTACACCGTGGTATACAAATGGCGATACATACTCTAAAACCAAATCACTATACTCATCACCAAGATTCAAAATCTTATCTTCAAGTTCATGGATTCTTTGAATCTTGGTAAGGTATCTTTCAAAATCATTATATGTAATCACAGTTATTCCTCCTTACTGCTTGCCTGTCGAACCAAAACCACCACGACTTTTTGTGTCAAGATATTCTACTTCTGTAAACTCAAAATCTGGCTGTTTCTGTGTGATGCGAAACTGACAAATTCTATCGTTCTTATGTATGATTGTATATCTCATTGCAATTACAGGCATACCCCATTGGTCGTTATCGCCCGAATAGGAGTTATCAATTACTCCCATGTGATTTGTCTGAATAATGCCATAATTCTTATAAGTGCTACTTCTTGGCACAATGTGAGCTTCATAGCCAAACGGCAACTTCATTCCTACTCCGAGTGGAATAATAGTAAACTCACCCTTTTTGAGTGTGACATCTTTGGCTGACCTTAAATCAACCCAATCTCCGTTCGGGATTTGCTTAATCTTTTCGATGTTTGTAAAGTATTTAATTTTAATTTCCATATTTAACTCTCCTTAATTATTTTTTATCGCTCATTACTTGACCAATTGCTGAAAGTAAAGTTGCTACCGCAGTCACAATAGAAAAACTCCATGCAATAATAAAGCATCCATCAGGTACTATAATTCCATTTGCGTTCAATAAATAAAGTGATATAAGGCAAATTACCATTCCCATATATTCGTTATCCTTTCCGTGTTAATCAATCACATCCACATAGTTATACAAAATATGCTTTTGCTTTTCTGAATCCAAACCAAATGTAGCATCAAGGTGATAATGTCCCATATACCAATGTTCATAATCCAACTTGTCATCGATGTGCTGCAGGTATTCGGTTAAAGTGTCCGGACTGTACCCCTTATTGATACAACTGGCGATAAATTCGGTTGGAGCACAGTGCGTAATTACACAATCTACCTTCCAGTTATACTTATCAAGATTTGCCAACCCTTCCTGCATTTCAGCTTCATTAGGCAGTTCTTCTTCCCACCAGTCAACATTCTTTGTGCGATACTGTATATCGTGGCTCGATGCACCGCCCATTGTAAAAAATGTTTTGCCATCAATTTCAAACACTTGTCCACGCATTAAATGATAAATATTATCTTCAATCTGATGTACCTTTCCACCCCACTTTTTAGTTATAGGGTAACGATTTAGCAAGGGGAATTTTTCGTGGTTTCCATCTACAAACAAGGTTGTCCACGGTTTGTTATTAAGCCAATCTCGCCAATACATTTCAGAACTTCCATTATTCCACACTAAACCAAAGTCACCACAAATAATAAGGTAATCATCTCGTGTTAGATTGTTGCCCATTGGAAATCGTTTAGAACTCAGTTTGTGTATGTCATATTCACCATGTAAATCTCCAGTAATATAAAACATATATTTCACCTCTTTCCTTTTAAATCCTAAATTTTATTCTTCCCACCATGGTTTGCATGATATTTTTAATCCACTTGTTAATGTTTGAATCATTTGTAAAATATCATTATTGTCAAATACTGCAAATAAATCTGTATCTCTGTATTCCCCGATATTCCAATCGAAATCAAACACCTCTCCATCTTGAGGAATTATACATTTTGCACCAAAATCGCCGTCAGTCACCATAAGTTCTGAAGTTAGCACATCTGGTGTATATCCTGCAAAAACAATACCTCCGTCTGGAAATTGTGCTATTAACGATTCCAACTCACTTTTTGATAAAACTTTCATTCTTTCACCGCCATATATGTCTCCTCAAAGATGTCTTGTCTACAAGGATAAATCTCACCTCTAACACCCTGAACTATGTAGCTATTTAAGTCACACTTCATTTCACCTTTAAGTGTATGAATATATAAACTTCCATCATCTTTAAAATAAAGCAAACCGTCTTTATACGCTTTAATTGCCCATATAGGAATAGTGAAGTCTCCTTTATACTGAAAGGCTTCAATCGGCATTGCTTTCTTAATGTATTTCATATATACCTCCTTAAAAATGACTTCCTATCTGCATACCCCACATAATACCAAAATCTACAAGTACAATAAGGTATGTGTACCAATAAATATTTTGTAATGCTTTTTTGTTTGGATATGTAGTCTTATGTTCGTAAACAGTAGCACCTATGTTAAGTGCTACACATACCAGTAGCACTATAATTGTTATCATATTAACAATAATTCGCATATCATTCTCCTTTTAGTTAATCCACTTAACAATTGTGTTCCCTTTATACCCTTTCTGCCATACATACCAAGCATAAGCTACAGCACTACCACCACCTGCTCGCATTTTATCAAATTCTCCATTTTTAGCACACAAAAGTCTTGAGCTTGATACATAAATTGTCTGTGGTGGGGTGTTATCAAACAACTTTCTTCGTTTCTTACCCTCAAGAAATTGCAGTTTAAGAAACATTGCCACTTTGTTACCTTCTGTAACTGTATCTAACGCTTTCTCAACAAACTCATAAGCATATTTATAAGGTGGGTTTGTAATAATACTGCCGTTCCACGAATTAGGTTTTGATTCTGTTAAAAAATCGAATGTTTCAGACATTCCTCCGTCACGGTAAATCAAATCTGTTGACTTAACATTGTAACCGTGAGCCTCAAATACTTTAGACAAATGGCATTCTCCACAAGCACATTCCCAAATGTCAGGAGCGAAATCTTCTACTTGAAGTAGAAGTTGAGCAGCTTTAGGTTCTGTGGCATAATAATCATTTGTTTCTCTTACTTTGTCTGTATGGTTAGAAGCACCTAATGTTGTATAAATGCTTTTACTATTTCCTGTCCAATCTTTCAAACAATCTCTCCTTTTAAATATTTAGCATAAGTTTTTAATGTGTTTTCAAAAAATCTATCCCATTCGTTTGATAAATTGTATATGTTTGATTTCTTCATCAAGTCAGTATTCAAAAACATATCTTCAACAAAAACAACTGGTGGTATTTTATCGACCAACACAAAATTCTTGATATTGCGAAACACAATCCAAGCTTCATTTCTTAACACAATGCTTCCCCAACTATCAGGATACATAAATTTATCTAAGTAATTTTTGTCGCAATTAAAATATTTCTGTAATCTATATGTAAGCGGTGTACCTATGTCTTTAGGGGCAGGTCTATGCGATTTAGAAAAGAAATCCCTATGTTTTATCCATAAGTCATTATCCTTTACAAAACAATGACACTTGCATTTATTCGGTATAAAGTCAACAATAAAACTCGATTTAATACCTTTTAGTTCTACTGGCTTAACAAGTTTTGGTTCTCCGTATAACCTATATGAATAAATTTCGCAATAAGGCGAGTCAGAAAAGTATTTTTCGCAAACTTTCTGTGGTGTTGACATTTCATATGTACAAGGTAACACTTTACAATCATTAGAAACGAACTGATAGTCGGTATAATCAAAATAACTGTCATCATTACAGTCTTTAATCAAACGAAATCTCAAAACCCCATATACTGTATCTGTTTTGTACCACTCACGATCACAATTATTGTTTCGATGTTGAATGCCTTCTAATATTGCATTTTTCAGCATTTTGTTAATATACGATAAGTAGTCCTTATTCTCATAAAGTGTTACACTTTCAACGACTTCATCTTTAAAACAAGTTATTGCATCCGTTTCGGTTTTGGCATATACGATTGGTTCATACTCTTTATCTTTTAGTTTTAATTTTCATCGTTTCATTAATTGCTGTTAAATGTTCAGCTCCCTTTCTGACAGAATTTCTCTTGCTAATCTCATTGCGGAACTGTGAGCGAATTTACCAAAGTCGTGACCAACCATTTCAACAACATCTTTTTCTTCTTTAAGACAATCATAATAAATGTCTTTTCCAATATTTTTAGCAATTATTCCCATTTCTGTATTGCTCCAATTTTCAGGTATAACTCCATTATCAACCATTTTATGTATAAGTTTACGAACTCTTGCTTTAGTAACAACCGTGCTTACTAAACGCTGATTCTCCGCTTTTTTGGCTAATGCGTCTGTGTCAACCATATGACTTTGTTTGTGTCCTTTCGTTTCACAAAACTGTTCACATACAAGCTTCACATAAAATGGTAATCTTGTGTTTGGATTATTTAAAGTTGTTTGGTTTTTTACAACTACACCTTCTCCGTATTCTCCACCCATTTGTGTTTTACCAATATAAGTTTTCACATCGTCCCAACTCGTAAACCTACCTCTGTAAAAGACAGGAACAAATGTGAGATTAAGTTCTTTTACAATTTTTTCTGTTTCTGTTTGTTTTAAATACTGTTGTATGTTGGTGTCATACACATCATAACAATATGCTTTATGGTATTTGTCATCAGGATATTTTACAGTATGGGGTACAAGCCACTCCATAAACAATATAAGATTACTCCCCAATACCGTTTTAATTAATTCTTTATCAAGTGTTTGAGACCAATTCCAAGCCCCTCTTAGAGTGTTGGTTTCGTTCAATTCCTTTCTACGACTAAATGCTTTGATATTATCACTTTCGGCATCGTAACGAATTGAAAAGTTCGCTCCATCAATTTTCTCTTGAATTACAATTTCATCACCTTCCGAAAACGCATCTAAATAATTAGGTTTAAGTCTCTCAATATCTAAATAATGTTTCTGCTGTATAATAATCAATCCTTTCTCGGTTTTCTTCCACAGCTAAATTTCTCAGGGCAATATCCAAGTGTCTCACATTTTGGTCTCACAACAATAGGAATTAGTGTTGCCCACTCTTCTGAATAGAGTCTTAGCTGCTTTATGTATTCGTTAAAGAGTTCTCTATACTCCCAATACGCTCTCGAACACATTCTCTGTTCTGCCATACTGATAACACTTCTAACATTTCGCTTATCTACAATTTTAGTAGTCATACCCAACGGAAGTAACATTGCAGCATCCTCTCTCTTGACACCACTTTCTTCAAGATTTTTAAGTGTTTGACTGATAGTGTCAATAGCGTTGTTGTACCAAGTTTTCTGTTCTTCAGTCTGTACTGTTTTGGGAACTATGTATTCAAAGTTATCGTAGTTGACATATCTTGTGCTACTTTGAAGTCGTGTAGGACTGCCACCAATATGTGTATACCATTCCCTAATTACTCTTGCTGAGTAACCTTCAATAATTGCTTCAATGTTTACAAATTCAAACACTCTACCGTGATTAGATTTAATACAATCAAGACCTCGTTTGTAGTTTTTTTCGCTGTCTGTAATATCTTTTCCCCAACATATACCTGCTCGTCTGCCCATTAACGAAATTGGATCAATAGTTGTTTCTGGCAAGATTGTGATTTTACCCATTTAGTTTTCCTTTCTATGTATTTTTTATCAAAACAAATTACATCCTTGTTCTATAAATTCAACATTTTTTTGCCTGTACTCTTCGATAGTTATACCAAGTTGTTTGCATAAACATTTAGCACATAAAACTTCTCTATTATCTGGTTTATTTTCAAATCGACCACATAACTTATAAAACATGGCAATTTCGTTTTCCTTCATTGCACAACCACAATTTCCACAAACTCTATTAAAATATTTTTTAGCCATATTTTCTGAGAGTCCTTTAAGTTCGGCATACCATCTCACATTTTCTTTGGTTGGCTGCCTTTTTAGAAAATCATTATTTTTGCATACAGGTCTTTTCCAAGCTCCATCTATCCACTCTTGTTTGGTATACCCTAATCTTTTAGCTGTGGTTATATCATACTGTTGTTGTACAGCCTTAACAAACCATTCATATTGATGTGGCTGATGTATTTTTATTAATTCATCTTCATAGTTTGAAGAATAAGGACAAATTACACATCCAACTCTATTCGAACCATTTAAGTATCTCTGGTTAATTGGTAAATTTTTTATCATTAGCAGAAGCCACACATCTACATTTTGTAAATCTATAATCGGAGCTAATTTAATCCATTTTTTTGGAAAACACGAAGATCCAAATAAAGATTTATTAAAATTATAATCCATAAAAAATTCATATTTTGCTCGTTTAGTGCTTTCAAACTTTCTAACACCTAATACCTGTGCAATTTCTGCTTCTTTGTCAAATATCTTTTGTACCTGTCCTTCTTTGTACACGGAACAACAGGAGCGTCTGAATACTGAAGGCAGTATGTAATTCTTATTTTGTATTATCCATTGTCTCCATCCCATTTTAGGATTTATAATTCTAATATTGGGAATTTGTTTAATCCTTTTATATACATCTGCCGTTTCATTTGAAGAATTAAGAAATACAAATTCATAATCAGGTGTAAAACCAATAATATCTAACATATCATTCCAAATAGCCATTGTGAGTTCACTATCTTTACCACCTGAATGATTTATCTTATATGTCTTTTGGGGATTGTTTTTTACATAATCAGATAGTCTGTCTACGCATTTATTATATAAATTATTTACTCGTTCTTTTTCACGCTCTAATGTATCTTTCAATGATACAGGGGTGTAGTTTTTAAATAAAGACCTGTTATCTTTTAATACAGAAAATTCTCCTCCATTTTCAACTTTAAATTTCAGTAAATATTGTGAAGAATATAAATCCACCCAAACAGTTTTTGTATTGCCACCATATATCCAACATGCATCTGGAAGAGGTGCAATTTGAGGTAATCGTGATTCGATAAACTTTTTTTCTTCGGCAAAAATTGGCTTTGCTTTATATCTGTTAGTTGCTATCTCTGTTGATTGTTTTATTTTACTCATTACACCATCCTCTCTGTATCTGATAAGTTTGAAATAATAATCGTGTTCGTGTTTTTATTATGTATAACTTTGGCATCGGTGTCTAAATGCAAGATTAGAGATTTGCTTTTTGCTCTATAAGGATGAAGAATAATCTGTGTAACAGTGTTAGCAAATAACTTAAAACGAGAACTTCTGCGTTCGAGAACTGATAAATCAATCGCCTTAGTTTCAATATAAACTTCATTGCACCAAACTAACCCATTATCAATGTCAATGTTGTTTACCATAAAGGTGCTGAGTTGCGACAACTCAAAATCTACCGTTAAGCCGTTTTCCCCAATAACCGTTATGTATGGTTTAAATTTAAACATTTTCAACCTCCTTAAAGGATATTCTGTCCGTCAGCATTCTACTTTCAAAACACATCTTGTAAGTACACATTGCTTCGAGTTGTCTTGAATAGATTGCCCTTGAGGGCTTTGGGACAAACGAAAGTTGTCCGTTGTCCCATTTATTAAGAAACACCCTCAGCTTACTAATCCTATCTACGAGTTCTTTGTACTCGGATAAAAGTCTGGTTTTATAGTCGTTCATACGAGTTTACACTTCCAATCTGCCGTGAATTTATGCCAAAAATCTAACGGTTTATTGTACTTAGGAAACTTAATAACACTATTAGATGATAGATACTGAAATGGAGTGCCTGATGCCTCCCACAACAAAGCTCTTTTTCCTCTGAACACACCATCCGATCCATTAGTCAATTCAAATAGTTTTTCTCTCCTTTTAATGGATTCTTCTGCCATTTGGATATTCATAGAACCGCCGCTTTCAAAATAAAGTTTCATATAGAATGAACCGTAGTTAATCCATACAACAGGATTATGTCCTTCTTCTTCTAAGAACAGCAACAATAAAGCTATATACCCTTGTGCTTGGTTAAATTGCTTTGGTCGCAAAGAGACATGTTCTCCTTCTGTTGCTTTAATAAAGGCATTATCAATTTGTGTTTTATAATTTTTGCTACTCATTAAATTTCTCCTTGTTGATTTTACATATTATTTTTAAATATGTGTTCTTTATTTTATCACCCCTCAATTGTCTTTATTTCAAGCGTTGCTTCGTTAGTAAGCTCAATGTAAATATAATGAGCTCTATACTCCAAATAGCTAACTAATTGTGTTGGTGGTGTTTCGTTGGTAATCAATGCCGATATGATAGTCTTAATTGCTTGGTCAAATTCATTCTCTGATATTGTCAGTGATATGCCGGCGTTAAGGTTGTCCTGTACAAAACTAAGCAAGGACTCATAATCAATGTTCTTATGCAAAACTAAGCTCCTCCTTTGACTTATACTTCTCTTTATATGAACCGTGTCTATTTGTGTGTTCAGCAAGCATTTCCCATTTACTATCTTCTACCAATTCGTCAATGAGTATCTCATCATAAACGCCCTTAAAATCGTTTGTAATTAACGAATCTTTATAGATGGTGATTGTGCCTGTTCTAAAGGAAATACGGTCATAGGTTAAATATGACGAAGTATTTAAGTATGTATCGCTCATAATCACCTGTTCTAGAATCGAAACAGCAATTTCGTCAAAATTTCTGTTATCTTTAAGGACAATAAGGTAATTGTAATTTTTGTTACTGCAACGCTCAATTGCTCTTTCAAGAGTTCTATCTGTCAAGTAATAAATCATATATGTCTCCTATCTGTTATCATCATACGAGCCACTCTCTTGTGGCAATGCGGACAATCTGTTATATACGCCAAATCGCCTGAAGTTAATATCAGTTTGTAGTCATCCTTATCTGCGTCAAAAACACACTTACATCTAAGACAATTAAATCTAATTACTGGTGATTTAAGATCGCCTTCTTTGAGAACTTGAATCATTTAATACTCCTTACCATTATTATCATTGTCATACTCCTTCTGTGTCATATATCTCCTATCTGTTACAATGATTCTTCATAGCTCACATTAGTTTTACAACAAGGACAATTTGCCGAAAAAATAAATGTATTGTATGATGTAAAACATTGTTTATAGCTTTCTCTGTCGGCTTCAAATACACACCCGCAATTGCGACAAACAAATCTAAATACAGGTTCTTTTAAATTACCTTCTCTAATAATTTGAATCATTTCATTCGCTCCTGTGTGCAAATTTAACTACCGCACTAAACAGTTCACGCATACAATAGCGATTGTAAACAGCTTCATTTGCTGTATAAAAATAATCTTCTCGGTATTTGCGAATAACATCTTCTACATTGTTTCTTTGTATGTCTTTTGCTTGCAAAAGCTTTCTAAGTCTCTTGTGTGTCATTATGACCTACCCTCCCGTTGATTTTATTACTTCTTGTCTCTCTTGCTTTAGCAAGCTGTTCTGCTAACTCTTTTTTTCTTTTATCTGACATTTTATGTTTTCGTGGCGGTGAAATCTTTAACCAACTAACAGGAATTTCAAACATTGCAGAGCCATCTGTATTTTTATGTGTAATAATTACATTGCTGTCTTTCTCGTTTGCATATTTAAAAAGTTTATTTAGCCATTTTCTTTGAGAAGTAAACACAGTCATTGTTTTATCTTCTTGAAGAAAATTAATTGTTGTTTCTAAATCACTCATTCAATTTTCCACCATTCCGTTGCATTTGCAACATATTAAAATCTTTCTTTTATTAATTCAGTTTGCACGATAAAGATTCAACCTCTTTGCTACACCACGGACAATAAATAAATTCTTTGTAGATTGTTTTGTTATGTCCTTCTTCATCTCGAGTATGTACATCAAGTAATGTATATTCAAAAGCACAACCACAATGGTCACAAATTATTGCCTGTGCAAGAAGAGGCATCCTCTTCATAGTGGAGCTTCCCTCGCTGATAATTCTCAACTTAATCCTCCTTTTTCTAACAATAAGCTTCCATTTTAGACTTACACCAAGGACATATAACATACCCATAAACATCAATCGCACAAGATATAAGATGCGTGTCGTTCACATTAAAACGAAATTGACAATGACATCTCGAACATTCTTTTTCATGCATTGTTTCAACTACTTGCAATTCAGGTTCGCCTTGTTTAATAATTTCCATCGTCACACTCCTTTATTACATTGTGTTTTATATCACTCTCTATCCAATCATATTCTTGAATGTCGTAATACGCCTCAGCACACTCACGAGAACAGAAGATATTGTCGTATTTATCTCGAAAATATGTATAGTCATATCTTAATTTGTTACTACACTGATGACAGACTGCCATAACTGGTGGATCGAGAGCATGAGGACAAGTGGGTTTGCAAGGCAAGTTTTTGCATACATTACACATCTAATTCTCCTCAAAATTAAAAATTCCATAAATTTCTGTGTTACACCAAGGACAAACAATCCATTCATCCCAGTCCTCGTCCTCCCAGTCGTAACTTATGTTTGTGGCATAATGTGTGTCATAATCATCATATTGAAATACACATCCACATTCTGAACAGGATATTGTATTTGGTTTTGATGGTTTGATTTGCAACTCAGGTTTGCCTTGTTTGATGATTTTCATTGTTGTATTTTCACCTTCTTCAACAAACAATCTCAGTTACATCATTTTTGTTATTCAAGATGTCTAATAGGTTAAAAACATCGTAACATTATCTCTTCCTACACTGATTAAAATGGTCAGAATCAACAGAACCGTTATAATCATATTCTGCTGTCCAATGTGTCCATTCATCTAAATTAGTATGGATATCGTTACAAAGTTCCAGAGACAATTCTTTAATATCGATATCTTGACGACTTACACTGTATTGACAATTTTCATCTTCCGTTATGATAATCGTGTCTAACAAGTCAAACACAATCCAATAATTCATACCCTCGGCATCGAAACATACAACTTCGGGGTTTTGATTGCTAAAAACATTGTAGAAGGCATTCAGTAGAACTACAGGCACATCGTCTATATAACTCAATTTGCCTGTCCAATCGCCAATTGTAATATCTGTCCAACCGAATTGTGGCTTTGAAAGCATTAAATCACTCCTTTGTATTTGCGGTCTTGATAGCTTCTAACAACCAAGCAATAACATCTACCGTCCAACCATTTCCTAAGCATTTATATGCTTGATTATCACTAACGACACTAAAGTCAAAGGTGTCTGGTACAGTTTGGAGTTTTTTACATTCTGCAATAGATAACTTTCTAAATTGATACAATCCATCGCTGAGGTTGATTGGATATGTATTTCCTTTAATGTTTACAGTTTTATCTGAAACGCTATAACACAAAGAATTTTGGTTATGCTCTTTTTTTGAATTGAATGGTACTGCATATAACCCTGTTTTAGCTCCAACACCACCTCCATTAGCAGTTAAAGACACTCCTTTATTATCAACCGAGTACAAACGAAAACCTTGACTATTACTTAATTCCCCATTTGGTCTTGGCAAAGCACCAACCTTCTTAGGAGTGAAACCCGTTTCTAATGGTTCTGCTACCATAGTCCTTTGCTTTCTCTCAAGCGTATTCCAAATGACAGCTCCATTGTAACTTTTAGTCAAACAATAAGACTTATCTGTCCATGCTTTTTCACTATCTAAAATATCCTTTACTTTAATTCCAAGATTTGGTGGTTGGTTTATTGGCACTTGCTGATAAGTACCATCATCTTGTCTGCAACCTACCCAATATAATCTCTTTCGTTGTTGTGCCGATAGTAAAGCTGAATTAATCATTATAGCTTCAATGCCAAATGCTTCATCAATGCTTTTGCGTATATCTTTACTCATAGAATAGTTGTTTTCATAGATGAAATATTTGGGTTTAACTGTATTTAATGCCTTTATGTATTGTTGAAACAAATCCCATCCAAGACCGCTGGCTTCGGTTTCACGGTTTTTTCGTTGTGCAATTGACCAATAAGTACAAGGACTTCCCCCCATAAGAATATCAATATTTTCATATTGTTTATAATCAGCATTAAAAACATCACCGTGTTGTTTTATATTAGGAAAATTATGTTTAGAAACTTGAATTGCGTATTTATCTATTTCGTAGGCATCGTAATTTTTCACTGTAATACCTGCTCGTTGCAAAGCAAGCATACCACACGACATTCCATCAAAAAGAGACAATACATTGATATTATTTAAAACTCGTGTTTTATCTGCCATTTTTCACCTCTGGATTTGTTACTGTATGATATTTTGCTATTGCTTGCGTGCACTCACCTACGGTATTTTTTAAATCTATTTCGGATTCAGTTTTAAACTTATGAATTTTATATATTCCAATAACTTCACTCAGCACTTCAGCACCACACATAATCATATCAATGGCGTTAGTCGAAAGGTTTTCGCTATCTGTAACACAAATCGCAACATTCTCTTTGCCATTAACATTTCGTGTTAGAACCATATCTCCTTTATTAAGAGATTCGTTATCTGGAACTTTGTATGTATATCTTTTTGCGTTTTTATCCTGTATGTGTCTTACTTGTACAATATACATTTATCATTCTCCTTCTTAATTCCATTTTTTCTTTGTAAGATAGGTTGGACGGAGCACAGAAGGTTTTAATAAGCTCCGAGTCAATGTTTTTGTCTATAATCATACTATTGTATTTCTTACCTTTACCTTTGTATTTGTCTGTAACCACCTCAATCTTACTATTATTGCTAAATACAAACGAAGCATATCCTTTCGTTATGTGTGTGTAAATCAAATCATCACAATGCGATACAATATGATCACACACAACAGTAAAACCACTTCCATCTTCTTGCATTACGACAAGTACCATTAGCTCATCTAACTTTTGACACTCTTTAATGATGGCGTCAATCTGTTTTCTGCTCACAAAATGAATCATTTATCGTTCTCCTTTTTCATTTCAACAAACATTTGTTTAATTGAAACAATTTAATCTGTATAAATCGTAATTAAGTTACCCAATTTACGATAACCGAAACAAAGATTGCCGCCATCGCAAATCAGAGCCTGTTCATCTTCTGTGAAATTGAACGGATTACTTAACACCTTGTATGTAATGTTACCGTAACCATATCCCTTCTGCGTGTAACACATATAATTCTGCAAATCATCTTGTGTAACATCGTACTTCTTTGTGTAAAAGTTCAGCCAAATCAATTTTGCTTTCGGTGCAAGTTTCTTGTATATTGCAAGATTTTCTTCATGAAGTTCATTCTCATTAGGCTTAAATGCCCACCCTGTATTTATCAATGAATTACCTCCTCAACAATCTTCGTTCTTGGGACATACATTCTTCTACGCTGTTTGTCCTCAATTTTTCTGGTTTCTCCAAGAATTTTTTGCAATGATTTCAACACATCAGAATGTGACTGAATCCATTCTACTAATGGAGCATTAAGTTCTACACTATCTTTTGCTTTCCTGCGGTTCTCTCTAACTTTCATTAGGGCTTTTCCAAGTTTGGCAGTGTCGTGATACGACACATCTTCAAGTTCAAGTTTATGTAAGATATCTTGTGTTTCGTAGTCGTGTAATGATTCATTTTCAGTATTGTTTTGATAATCTTCTGTTGTTTGTGTGAAAAAGTTGATTGTATCTTCTAACTCTTTAGCTGTTTTGATTTTCGTCATCTCCTTTAATAATTTGTGATTAAAACTTCTATTGAACTGTTGCCTGTTTTTACCTTAGTTTGATAGTTGCAATTATTGTAGTCTTTGATTAGATAATGTGTGTTGTAGTTCTTGCTCCACTCTTTGAGAATTGTATTTTCTTTGCCTTTGTGTTCTGTAACATTCGACAAAGCAAATTTACCACCTTTTGAGTTAATAATGTCAAGTAAATTAAGAAGCTCTCTCTCATAATCTTCTGACCATTTACAAAAATAATCTCGTTCATATCCACCAACAGTAATAAGATAAGGCGGATCACAATAATAGAAAGTGTCATTAAATTCTGGCGAATCTAAATTCAAATTATGGAAATCGCTACTGTAAAAACTAATATTTTTCTTGTCGATAGCTTCTATGTATTTTACAAGTTTATCCTCTAACGACTTAGAGAAGTAAGACCTGCTTGCACCAGACGGCATATTAAACTCTCTATTCTTATTAAAGGCTATTTGATAGTTGAATGCGTGAGTAATTAAGCAATATAAAACTACTGCATTTTCTCTATCAAGCTTATCTTTCAGATTTGTATTATAGTAACTTCTTAAATCAAGAAATTCTTGCTTACTAAACTTGTTCAATTTGTATGTATCAATCATTTCTTTAACTTCGTCTACGAATTTGCTATCAAGATTTCTGAAGATATTAACGAGTGGTTTACATTTGTCGTTATACACAACCTGTTGTGCATTCACATTTAGTGAAACTTCTCCACCCCCTCCGAACAAATCTACAAATTTATCAATTTTCTTCGGAAAGAGAGGTAGAATCTGAGGCAGCAATTTGTATTTACCGCCAATATAATTAAAAGGATTTTTCAAATAATTTATATTTATCATCTCCTTATAGTGTTACTACTTGTTCTGATTTCAAACTTTCTTGAACTTTGATTACCCTTTGGTTTCTTGAGCCACACCAAGAAAGTGTGATGTCTCGCTTGGTGTAATCATATTTACCGTCAACAAGAATATCTATATAAGGCAAGATTTCGTTTACAATAAACTTAGATTTCAATATCTGTTCGTATGTATAACCTGTATATAACCATATTGTTTTTCTTGGCAATTTGGTTTTGACCGTTTTTACAATATTAGATATTTGTTGTTGATTTGCTTGCTCCAATGGATGCCCACCTGAGAGCGTTAGCCCCGATATATAATCAGGACTTAACGCTTCAAGTAATTCTGTCATAGTGTCATTAGTAAATGGTTGTCCGGCTGTAAAATCCCAAGTCGAAGGATTTTGACAGTTGTAACAATGAACGGTACAACCGCTTACCCATAGCACAACTCTGACTCCAATTCCATTGGCAATATCGTGTTTAGTGATTTTGATGTAATTCACTCGTTGCCACCTAAATGCACATATCTTTCTTTGATTTCTTGTGTTCTTCCTTGATTCCAGAAGTTAGTTCCTATATACCCACAAGTTCTCCGAGAGATGTTCAATTTACTTTCATCTGTATTGCCACAGCTTGGACACTTCCAAATAAGTTTACCGTTTTCATTTTCTATTACATCAATCTCTCCGTCATATCCGCACGCTTGACAGTAATCACTTTTAGTGTTGAGCTCAGCATACATGATATTGTCGTAGATGAATTGCATAACAGACAGGACAGCTTCTGTGTTATTTTGCAAATTAGAAGTTTCAATGTAACTAATTGCACCGCCCAGACTTAATGCCTGAAACTGTGATTCAAGTTTCAGTTTTGCAAAGGCATCAATAGGCTCTCTGACATTTACATGATAACTATTTGTAATGTAGTTTTTGTCTGTAATACCTTCAATAATGCCAAATCTTCGCTGTAAACACTTTGCAAACTTATATGTTGTGCTTTCAATTGGAGAACCATACAGCGAAAAGCCTAAATCAAGTTGCTCATTCCATTCATCACACTTTTTGTTCATATATCTCATAATATCAAGTGCGAACGGTGTTACTTCCGGATCTGTATGAGATTTGCCTGTCATATACTTTACACACTCATACAATCCTGCATAACCAAGTGATATTGACGAATAACCACCAACAAGTAACTTATCAATGGTTTCACCTTTTTGAAGTCTTGCTAATGCACCGTGTTGCCAAATAATCGGAGCTACATCCGACACTGTTCCTTTCAGCCTCTCATATCTGCACAAGAGGGCTTTATGACACAACTCCAATCTCTCGTCAAAAATCTTCCAAAACTTCTCTTTATCTTTACCTGACGATAAGGCTACATCAACAAGATTGATTGTAACTACGCCTTTGTTGAATCTGCCATAAAATTTGTATTCGCCATTTTCTTTGTACGGTGATAAAAAGCTTCTACAACCCATCGAAGGGAAACAATTTCCTTCTTTTAGCTTTTTCATCACCTTTTCTGAAATGTAATCAGGTACAAGTCGTTTAGCTGAACATTTTGCAGCAAGCTCCGTAAGATACCAATACTTGCTGTCCTCTGTTATGTTATCCTCCTCAAGCACATAAATAAGCTTTGGAAACGCAGGAGTAATCCATACACCCTTTTCATTTTTTACACCTTTATATCTTTGATTAAGTGTTTCTTCGATAATCATAGCGAGGTCGTGCTTTTCCTGCTCGTTTTTAGCCTCGTTAAGATACATAAACACTGTAATAAAAGGAGCTTGTCCGTTAGTCGTTAAAAGTGTTTCTACTTGATATTGAATTGTCTGAACACCTTTGTTAATTTCCTTCTGAAGTCTTTCTTCGGCTATCTCGGCAATCTTATTTTCGTCAGTTTTAAATCCACACTGACTCCATTCTCTTCTCAACTCATCTTTAATGTGCTGTCGGCTAATATCCACAAACGGTGCGAGAGCAGTAAGACTGATACTTTGTCCACCATATTGACTGCTGGCAACCTGAGCAATAATCTGTGTCGCAATTGTACAAGCCGTTGAAAAACTATGTGGTTTCTCAATCATAGTGCCACTGATAACCGTTCCGTTCTGGAGCATATCATCAAGATTACATAAGCAACAATTATAAGTATGTTGTGCAAAGTAATCTTTATCGTGGAAATGAATAATTCCTTCTCTGTCAGCCTCAACAATATCTTGAGGAAGTAAAACTCTATCAGTCAAATCTTTGCTGACCTCACCTGCCATATAGTCACGCTGTGTAGGAATAATAGTGGGGTTTTTATTTGAGTTTTCCTGTTTGATGTTCTCGTTGCTTAAATCAATCAGTGAAAGGATTGCATCGTCAGTAGTGTTCTTCTTACGGATTAAACTCTGCTTGTATCGGTAAAGAGTATATCTTTTTGCCAAAGGGAAACAGCCGTATTTATCTATGTATTCTTCAATTAAATCCTGTATATCTTCAACTGAATAAATTCGCTTACTTCGTCTGAGTTTATCATAAATTCTTATAGCAATATTTTTAATTTCATCATCAGACAATGTTTTTTCGTGGTTCTGAAGGGATTCACTATTTGCTTTTCCAATTGCAGAAATAATCTTGTTACGGTCAAAATCAACTTCTCGACCATCTCGTTTAATTACTTTCATCTAATCACCTATACTTTCAGAGAATATCACCATATGTAAGATTGCTAAAATCAAATAAATTATGGCAATTAGTACAAGATATTCTCGCTGAGTTTTCATCGTGAAGTGTGATTCTATGTGTAAGCTCGCAGAAAGGGCATTTGATAACGAAAGAAAAAGGAAAATGAGAGATGTATGTACGAATAATGTCGTCTTCATTTATGTATGCGACTTTATTTTTTTTACTCGTGTTTTCTTGCCATTCTTTTTTGCCGAGTTTTACACCTTTAGCAAAACCTCTAATGTAATCAGCAGAACCTTCAACTTTGTGTGGATTATCTTCTGCATTTTTTACGAATAAAACATCAATTTTATGTGCGTTTGCGTACTCAATTTCCTTGATGACACCTGTTGAATCGTACCATTTTTCGCCTGTCACCCATATTTCATCACATTCGGCAAGCTGATACAGACAAAGTTCAAGCCCATCTTCATAAGACATATCGTTGTACAGAAAGCCAAACATATGTATCGGCGAAATAAACATATAATTCGGATGTTTCTTTTGCTGTGTTTTAATGATTTCTTCAACCTCTTTGAGATTGTTTTTGTCACCACCGTATTTGTGGCTGACATACACTGTTTTTTCAAATTTCTTCATTCAATTCCTCCTAACTTTATTTATTAGCGTTGCTGTTTACAAGCATATACATCACCACCTTTCTTGTGCAGTATTAATCACGACAGTCTGAGATCATACGGAATGCTGACGCTGGAATGTATGGAGCATTAGATTTGCATGCATTGTACATTTTACAAAATTTCCCCCGTGTGGGGCGTTTTGATAGTCGTGATATCGCACACAATCCATTATCAATAGAATCTGGAAACCAGTATGTACAGGTGATACATCTTTTATGTTTTTGTCTATATTCGTAAGGTGTCATTGTTTTTTACTCCTTATCCGTTTTTGTACTAATTCACCAATGAGGTTTAAGCCTTTGTAACAATCATCGCATAGCTGTATTTTAATTTTTCTCTTACTTTTGACAAGAGTTTTAATCCGAGTAAAGTATTCAGTATCAATCTCTACATAAAACTCCTTCATTTTAACTGTGTACGGATCTGCGATAACTTTGTTACAACTATCACACTGATAAACTCTCATTTACTTTCACATCCTTGTAAAACTCATATCTGTTATCTTTGTTTTCAGCTTTTATTGCAATCGCTAAATCTCTTGTGCTTATTTCGTCTACACTGTCAATACTTTCCATTAATCTGTCAATTAATAAAATTTTTTTCACCGTTTGCAACTGCATCAAGCACATCAGAACTACAAACTGCACTCTTCACAGTCCTCAACAGTCTGATTCCAACATTCAATGCAGTTACGGTCTTTTCTGCAATCATCTTTGTTCATTAGTCCTAAATGATATGGACATACGCCTTTGGGTATTCCAGTATCATAAAGCTGGACATTCGGATAATGTTTCAAAAACTCACTCAAATAGGTTTTTGGCGGATGTTCGTCACTCCACTTCTGAACTATTTCTATTGCTTTTTCGGGATAAGATGACTCAAGCTCTACGCATGCTATTCCTACACCGTTATTTTTAGCACATAGAGGGCATTCAGTCCCATAGCACACTTCGCAAGGTTTACCTTTTTGTGTCATTCTATACCTTTCGGTAAGGTAATTTGTAGTAATATTGCAATCAATCATTTAATTCACCTCTACTAACTTCATCGTATTTTCTCGTTGGCATATTTTGCCTGTCCTTCTACAAACTTGTTTACCCATTCTGTAGTTTCTGGCATTGTTTTGAGTAACAACATACAGTCTTTAACATCTTCCTCGGTGCGATTTGAGATTACATAGTCAACTTTTTCTTCAATATCTTTAAACTCTTTACGGTCGTTAATAATACGCTCCATAGCTTTTACAGTTCCTGTTTTGCTGTCTTTATACCTTTTCTTCATTCTCAAGAATCTTTCAACAGCAGGACAATCTATTAGTACAGAATCAATTAGTTTATCGCCTTTGTAATTATTTTTGAAATCTTCAAATCCTCTCGGATCAATTATGTAAAAATCAGCGTCATCAATTTGCTGTTGAGTTGCACAATATCTATAGCCGTTAAATTCGGTATAAGTCACGATATTGGTCAGTTTATCAAACTCCTCATCTGTCACAAAAATATGTGAGTTTGGAGATTCATTATCTCTTCTTGGTCGTGTCGTATAAGACACAACCTTTTTGCGATTATATTCCTTACAAACTTTGTCTACTAAGTAATCCTTACCAGAGCCTGAAGCTCCGAGAACTAATACAATTGATTTAACAGTCATCATTATCTCCTTTTAGTAACTGCTGAAATAAACATTATCCACCACTGCATACGGTGTTCCAAATGAATGATAATAACTCATTCTGAACGCTGTGACATTATAATCTCTATCACCACTCAATATCCTTTGAGCAACCGAATAAGACAACTCACTCGGATCTCTCGTGTAAAGAATACCTGCCACATTGAATGTATTATAATCAAAAGCTACTGCTCTCAATCCACCGTTGCTATCAGCTAAATTCATTGCCGTTGAACCTACCAACCACTGACAATACTCGCTACAATTACCTGCTTCGCAATAAATTACTCTTGCCAATAAATCTACCTCATCTGACGATGTGTTATATGTATTATTTGATTTTGTAATGGTTTTTGTTTCTGCTTGAACTTCAACTTTTTTTGTTGGCGGTTCTGTAGGAGGAGAGGTTGTTTTAATCTTCTTCTTGTCTTTTTTAGTTTTCTCAGTTGGTTTTACTGTTGTTGGTTCTGTTGTGACATACACGGTTGTAGGTTGCGTTGTTGATTTAACTGCCGTATCTTTAGTGGCTGTATCTCGTGTTGCAGTGTCAGGGGTAGAGATGTTTGGTTCTCCACAAGCCGAAAAGCCAAACATCATACCTAACATTACCCATAAACTTGCTATCTTCTTACCAAATCGGATATAATCACCCTTCCTTAATTTCCCATTTTCTAAATTTATCCACATAATCATCAGTGAAAAACCCTCTGATAATAAGTGTTTGTGGCTTATTTGTGTCTATAAGCATTAATCCAAGTAGACTTTTACCAGACAACACTTCCTTGCCTTGTGCTACTTCAATAATGCCACTCATTAATTCATCTGCTATGTGAAGAAAATCGTCAAAATCATCTCGCTGAAGCTGAATGTGTAACATTACTGTTCTATGTATTTTGTTTTCCATAGCTTACTCCATAACTGAGCCTACTGCCCACTTACTAATTACTGAGTAAATGTCCTTGTCGCACACCCAAGTAATAGTATTCCAATCAGCATTATGTGCTGCTTTGGTTTTTGCTCTTTCGACACCGTTTGCAAGAACAAGACTTGCAAGAAATGATTTGCCACTAATAGACCAATCTTTGCCATTTTCGTCTTTACCGATAAGAGTTACTTCTTCGTCAATCTGACTTACAGCCTCTGTAAAATCAGACACATCCTTAAGTGTAACAAGTTCAATTTTTTGCCTCATTCAATCACCTTTCTTAATTTAGCAATTTATACTTTGTTAAATTCCAATACCCCTTTTTATCTTTGTAAATACCGTCTAAAGGCACATAAATTACATCATATTGTTTCAATGGCAATGATGCAAAAAGATAGTGTTTTAATGTTAAACTTCCTTCTTTTCCAGTACCAACCGAACGATACGAAATTCTTTTTGCAAATTCCTCGTTAGTTTGTTTATTTTTAAGAGGGTAGATATTCTTTACGAGCAGTTTCTGTCTATCTTCAGCTTTGTGTGTGGTTAAATCAATATACCCCAAATATTCTTTCTGTGTTTGAATAATACGTTTATAATTCCAAGACTTGAAATTCATTTGATTTGCAATAGTTTCGATGCCATTTAGTATGTTATCTATGTTTTGAATCGTGAAGGATTCTTTAATAGTGTTATCTTTCTTTAAGTCTGTACTATTATTTTTTACTATGTCGTACAATTCAAAATGCTCTGTTTGTAATACGGACTTCTTAATATTCTTGCGAAATCCCTTGCCGGTAGATGCTCTAAAGAATTGATAAGTTGCAAGTATGTATAATAGTTTCGATTGAACTCCGTAGTGGTCGAAGAAACCTATTTTAATTAAAATTTCTATTTTATATAACCCCACAGAAGTCTCTTGGTCAGAGAGACGAATTACATCTATAAAACTGGTCGGTTGTTGGTTGTAAACTTTAAAAAGTTCTGTGGCGACCTCTTCAGATAAAAACTTAATTGAACCAATACCTTTTGCAATTGCATGAAGGTCTTTGTTAAAATAATAGTTTCCTAACGAAATTCCGAATTTAGGCAATGTAATTTCAATATCTTTTGCTTTAGCAGCTTTTTCTCCCGTCTGTATTTGTACATCATTCTTTGCACAGTTTAAATATGCTGTGCAAAACTCATATGGATAATAGTAGTAATAATAAGCACACAAATAACTAATCATACAGTATCCAATGGCGTGATTCATACCAAATTGATAACTGGCACTGTCTTGAATAATCTGAAGGAATTCTTTAGCTTCCAGTTCTGCAACATTTCTTGGTGAGTTTGATTTATGACAATAACCTTCAAGTATTGACGGCAATGCTTTAGCCAATCTCTTTTCATCTTTATGTCCGATTGCTCTACGCACATTGTCAGCTTCGCTGCCCGACAGTCCGCATATTTCTTGAAGAAACTTAATTGTGTCCTCTTGAAATATTAAATATCCATTGTTTTTATTAAGCAGTTTATCTATAACCTCTGACGGATTTTTATGAGGTATATGCTTAAATAGCTCCTCTCTGTAAGAAGAACCTGATGGTCTAATAGCAGCCGTGACTATTGCCATATCCAAAATACTTTTAGGCTTATATTTTTTTAAACAATCTATAGCAAATGGAGACTCAAACTGAAAAATAGAACCTGTCGTTTCTAACATGCTTTCCCATACATTTTGATCATCCCAATCAATCTCGTGAGATTTTGGATAAGGTAAATGAGCGAATTTGCAAGTTTCACTAATAACTTGCACTGTCTTTAATACAAGCAAATCATACTTGGTCAACCCTACATCATGAATTTCATCCATATCAATCTGAAGAGTACAGTAGCCATCTTTCTCAAACACACCGTAATTGTCAGCTAAAGTAATTGGACTAATAACAATTCCTGCTGGATGTACCGACTGTGCATGCTTAATACCTAACAAGCCATCATAGTAATAAAACAATTTCGGATACTTTTGTCTTGCTAAATCAGGATCGGTGTTAAAACATTGCTTAATTTCTTTGACTTTTTGAATAGAATATTCACACTCACTAAAATCGGTTTTTGGATGGCTTAATTCCCAATTAAGTCGAAATGCTTGTCCTATCAGATCAATAGCAGCCAAATCTTTCAGTGTCGAATATGTAGGAACTCTGGCTGTTTTTGTTTTACCGAATTTATCTATAATATACTCAAACATTTCTGGTCTATCCGATTCTACAACATCAACATCAATATCTCCTACTTCTACTCTGTCTTCATTACAGAATCGAGAAAATACTGTACCCCATTTTTCTGGGTTTAAGTCAATAATATCGGTAACATACGCTGTTCTTGAGCCACCAACTGAACCTCTTGAAAAACCTATTGGTTTTCCTTGATTTCTAAAATGTGAGAGAATTTCACTCATTGAAAGCATAAAACCCGACATACCTACTTTCTTAAAGACTCTCAGTTCTTCAGGTATTGCTTTATCAAATCTATCTTTTTCTTCTGATGAAATAACACCATTATCAAGCTTCTCTTGATATTTTTGATATACCAATGAAGTAAATTTTTGTTCGTCTTTTTCAGCACTGCCATACAAAATAGGATACTTAATCGATGTATCAAGCATAAACTCTTCGACACTATCTGCCATAACATTGGTGTTGTTAATAGCCTCTATATATAAAGAACTCGGTATCGCGTCCTGTGTTGCGAAAGCTTTCACTAATTCATCGTAAGACTTATACACTAAGTCCATCTTATCTTCGCCTTCGTAATGTTGTTTTTTAGCATCTAAGATTACTTGTCTACACTCTGCTTTATAAGAATTAACCGAGTGGGCGTCTGTTGCAGCTATTAGCGGAATATGATATTTCTCAGACAGATATGCTAAATGTCTATTGTATTCAATTTGTTCTTTGCAATTGTGTGGTTGAATTTCGAGATAATCATACCCTTTAACTAATTGTTCATACCATGTATCTTCTACAGGTAATTTATTTAAAGGAGAAGCAAGACAGGCACTTGTTTTGATAATGTTGTCAGACAGTGAAAGAAACTCTTCAAACGAGATTCTGCCAACATAATAAAAATGATTTTTGTCAGTTCTTGACAAACTTATAAGCCGGTTGAGTTCCTTAACACCTTCATAGTTTTTCGCAATAAGAACTGTATGATAATTGTCTCGGATTTTGTCTGTATGATTTTTTGTTAAGTAACACTCAACTGCATGTATATACTTAATACCTTTTAAGTCACAATACATTTTCTTCTTAACCCAACCTTGTATATTGCCGTGTTCCGAAAATGCAATTGCATGCTGTCCCAACTCTACTGCTTTATCAACATAATCTTTGTAATTGGTAGCACTGTCTTTAAGAGAATAGTCTGTATGTATATGGTAAGCAACATAATTGTCGATAATATTAATCTTCCTTTCCGAATACTTCACTTGTTTCGTTTGGATGCGGGAAAGGAATAGACTCTGTGTACTTATTCTTATCCCATGCGTATTGTTTTCCAAACTCCATTTCGTTGGTGTAAAATCTACGAGATGGCGGATCGTACCACATTGGAATTGATAAATTCTCCTGTCCTCTCATCCTGTCTTTTAAAACATCCAATATAACATCATAATTTTTAACTAATTCGTCACCAGTTTGCTTTTCATTGGGTTTCACTCTATATAACGAGAAACTTCGATGAGCGAGATCTAACATACCACCAGAACCACCAATATCATATTTACAAAGGCGAGTAACCTGCTGCCCTTTTCGTGGATGAATAACCAAAATAATAACAACTTGAAATGTGGCTGCAAATTTGGTCAACCAAGACATGAATGCGTTTTGTGTTTCGTTTTTATTGTTGTCGGTAGCTCCAAGATTGATGACTGTAAGATTGTCCAATATGAGCATTTTACAACCATACTTCCTAACACAATCCTCCATTGATTTTTTGATATTATCGACTGAGTTGTCATAATCGTCTTTATAAATATAAAGACGGTTTTTATAATATCCATCAATTTTAGTACGAGCACTTTTGCTAACTTTGTAATATACACTTCCCTTACTGTCATGAAACTGATCGATATTATGTCTACCTGCAAATATAAAATCAATCCAGTTTTTCATCATCGAATTAGGCAGCTCTTTAGAATACAACCAAACAGACTTTTGTTGGTCAAGTGATTGACATATAAACTGTGACAGTAAAGATGATTTACCACTGCCATTAGTACCCGTCAGAATCGTAACTGTGCCATAAAACATTTTCATTAGCTTATTGTCTAACTCTGTAATGCCAGTATAAATACCGTCAATTTGAGAAAGGTCAACATCTTCAATGTCTGAAAAGTCAATAACGCTATCGACAGGCGAATCTTTTGCATCCAGTATAAGTTTTAGCACATATTCTTTTCCAAACCAATACAATGTCTCGTTGAGGTCACTAATAAAAGCTTGACTACCATCTGATTTTGTTACCTTTGTGGGCAACTGTACAATCTTTGTTCGCCAGTTTCCGAGTCTACTTGAAACCTCTTTAATCATTTTTTGTCCCGCTTCATCATTATCTGCACATACAATAATATCGGTGAATTGTTCTAACCAGTCCCAATTATGTTCAATCCAATGAAAGTTTCCAGCCCCAAGCGGGACACTAACTGCATTAGTGAATCCCGCTTCTATAGCCGAAGCACAATCAATTTCTCCTTCACATATTAGCAAAGGACTGTCAACATTAACACGATTCATATTGAACAATATTGGACTTGTATCTGCATCTTTTTGACACCATGTTTTTACTTCACCTTTGCTCTTATCTATTTTATGGCTTGGTCGGTATTTAACCAAAGTAAGCACATCATTCGTGTCGTAATAGTTAAACACTATATTTTCATGAGAGTCTTGTCTAATATCGCAATAGTCAATTGTGCTTGGTGATATTTTTCGTAAACCTAAGTATTCTTCGATTTTGTTTTTTGAGTGACATTCTACAGGTTTTGGGTATCGGTACTGGGTTTTAGTCTTTACACCCATCTCTCCAAACGCATATTTAATGCCTGCCTTTTCAAATAAATACTGAACTGCTTCCAAATATGTATGTCCTTTAATCATATAAGCATCAATAATGTCAGTCGATATACCACATCCGAAACAATGAAAATTATATGTTTTTGGATTGTAAATCCAACTTGGAGTATCTTCTTCGTGGAAAGGGCAACATGCTCTCAAACGACTCTCATCAAAATTTTCAACTTCCAAAATTTGAGCTATTTCAAAAGCATTCTTCTCTCCTAATTTCTCTTTTGCTTTATGAATTTTGTCCTTTTCAATAAGCAAACATAATCACTCCTCAAGAAAATCAAAATCGTCCTCTTCAGTATAGCTTTTAGAACGCTCACAAAACGCCCGTACCGAACAAAGGTTGTTACAAAAGAAATCATCACACTTGTAATTATTGATATTTTTGTCTTTAGCAGCGTACTGTACGAACACTTTATCTAACCAGCATTCTTCTTCAAGAATTTCATTTATGGAAGCCTCAGCCCAAGATAAAGCTTTCTCGTATTCACTCTTGTTAAAATCTACGATTTTCATTTCTCCGAGCTTAAACATATTAAAAATCAATTTTGTGGGATATGTGTGATATGTTTCGTATATGTATTTGGAATACAGGTACAACTGAAAAAGATACTTCCGTAATTCTTGTTCGTTCTTAAAAGCTCCTTTGCTTTTGTGGTCGCAGATAATATACTCGCCATTCTTCTCAAGTATTAAGTCGATAACACCAACAAAGTTATACTCGCCAATTTTGGTTTTAATCTTCTGTTCAACACCGACTACTTGATATTCAGAAAAAGTATCCTCAAAACCTCGAAAATATTCAAGACCTATTTGGTAATACTTCTTATTCATATCAACATAGCGATTTTTAGGGAAATCAGATAAAACCGTTCTTTTATAAGCATTTTTGTACTGCTCTTCAAGATCGAAAATGCTGCTTTGACCTTTATAATAACTTTCTAACAATTTGTGACATAAAGAACCCCATTGACTAAAAGCGTTTTCCTCTTGGGGCTTCCTATCAATATATGATAAGAAGAACATACGAGGACAAGTCTGATAAGAATTTATACTGGAAAACGACCAGTATCGATTTTTTAATTGTTTTAAGTTAATCAAAATGGTAAGTCGTCCTCTGTTTCAGATGTAGTAGATTCTGCCTTTGACGGCGTAGTTATATTTGCGTCATCACCGCTTTCGTCACGCTTGCCGTCACAAAACTCTACATTCTGTATCATAATTTCTACAACCTGACGCTTCTCTTTTTTTTCTGTTTCGTATGTACGAGAAGTCAGTTCACCATCAATTCCAATCTTTCTTCCTTTTGAAAAATGCTTACAAATAAATTCTGCAACACTTCCCCATGCCACGCAGTTAAAAAAGTAATCGTCGTTGTCTTTGCCATAAGACCTTACCGCAATTCTAAAATTAACAACCGACTTTCCATTAGTTGTCGTTTTAAGTTCGAGTCCGGTTACAATTCTTCCAATTTCACATACTTTATTCATATTAAACCTCCCATTGTTCAAGTCGCTCAAGCACAATTTTTAGTGTCTCTATGTCTGTAATTTTGGTCGGATTTTGATGTCCTGACATATCTGCAATAGAAGCATATAATTTTTTGCTATCAACGCCTTTGGACACCAGTTCTTTACAAATAGACACTACTTTGCCTCTAAGCACATCTAAATCAGATACTTTCTTAGCTTTGGTACGCTTTGCTTCATCACTCAGTTCTTCACCATACCAAAGATTCAAACCAAGACCAAATAATGCTGCGTTTTTTGTTAGACATCTCTTGATAGCTTTGTTTACCATCGTAGATTCTACTTGATCGGCTGGTACAGACTTATTACGGTTATCCATAATAGCCAACTGTTCTTCTTGAGTTTCTCCGTTAATGGATAACACTGTTTCAACCCAACAAGTTTTTCCGTCAGTATGGTAAAGATTACCGTTATCGTCTCTAACTACGGTATATGACGAACTTGGAAAATACTCTTTTATGTATGCCCATGCTGATGCCCATGGTAAATAATTCATACCATTTTTTGGCTTGACCTTGCCAGACACATCAATTGATGATAATGTTTGATAAATTGACTTGTTGTCAGAAATAATAATTCCCCCTATATATTAATTTTTTGTTAATTTAGCACAATCATAAGCACCACCTCCTTACAGTTTTATACTTTCTAATATGCAAAACTGACTTAATGATTATTTTTTAAAGGCGAGCTGTACCGCCTTTAAAAATCTTTATTAAACTTTACATAAGTGAATAATACTTATCCTTCCATGCAGTGTATTCCGCCTGTATAGTTTTTAGTTTATCTTGAAAATAAACATCTGTTTCCCCATCGTGTTCGGTATAACTCCGAGAACGCATTAGTTCAGCAAATGTAGGTATGAACCCCTGTTGTTCCAATATGTACTGTCTGTAAAACACTCCACTTTTATATAACGAACCATAAGATAATAATTTCGACAAACGATATGGTTTTGATTTGCGGGTTACACGAGTTCTTAAATATTCTACTGTTATATTGTTAAGACGAGTTGTACCTCTTAACAATTCACAACCTTGAACCCTGTCGAATTTACGAACAATACCATTCCTTGTTGTAGTGGTTAAACATTTCAAAGAACACAATTTGTTGATCGTTATATAAGCTTCAGTTGGAATCTCGTAGAGCGTGCTATTGTATGCAATAATTTTCTTTTCGTTATTGTTATCTATAGATACATGATTGCTTGTAATCTTTATCGTGTCTTCTTTTGGGATGCCCATATAAGCCATCCAGACAAATCCTCTCGACAACAAATCAACATTATCTTCTATTTCCGGTGGAAATACAGCATTGAGTTGAAATTGTAAGTGTTGTGGAGACGAAACCAATACTGTATTAGCATTAATACCCATAGCCTGCAACACATATGAGGATATGTTTGTATCACAAATATGATTCTTATACGCCCAATCTAAGTAACTCCTTAACATCGTGGCATCTCGTTTCCGTGAACCATATGTTTTACTACCTGCTATTTTAACCTGAACTTTCTGAAGATTTTCTTCTGTGAACCGTGAAATGTCTTTTTCAGATTCTTGTTCAAAAATTTCTATACTATTAAACAATGCCGTCGCTAACAGTATATTTTGTTTCGACGATAATGTCGATACAAAAGCCATTTTCGTAGTCTCATTATACATATCATCAGCACCTCGAATAAAATTATATATGTATAATGTATCACATTTGGCATTATTTGTAAACAGAAACAATCGCTGAAAAGTTACATATTAACGCATTTCTCTTTGCACTTCACGATTCCATTCGCAAAAATCATAATACTCCCATCCTTCGATAATGGCAATCTTTTTTATTATATCGTAATCATCATAATAAGTAACACCTGCATCATCTAATATCTGCTGATATTCCTCTCTTTTGCGTCCTCGTTCCGATGTATAATACCCAAACAAAGCGTCTTCAATTTCGGACTGTCTTTCTTTATTGTATCTATGTCTGGAATTCACTCGATCTTTAGCCCATTCGGATTTTGAATGATGCAAAGTGGTCTTCAAACCTTCCGTCACTGTTGCCAAACCAACCAATAATAATTCTCCTATCATATATAACACCTCTTCTTATTTAAGTTTTATCCATATATATCCTACTACCAAAACAACTAAGCAGAGGATTAATTGACCAAAAGTCACGCCATCACCAACCTTTTGTCTGCAAAATCTTGACTTTTCTCCCAAACATGCAGTAGTTCATCAAATGACAAATACGCAATTGCAGAAGAAGCAAGTAAATTTGCTTCTGTGATGCGAGTCATATGATATGAACTGAGTTTTGTAAGTTTTTTGGAGATTCGATCTTTAGAAATAGATATTGGGTTTTCACACAATACTATGCTGTCATACCTAAGACCAGAATTCTTGCTACTAATATACACATGCGTAGGCTGAGATGTCTTTTTTATCGAAGTAGTCAAAGGAAGAACAACAACATTAGGACTGTATTTATTACCAACATCATTTTGAAAAATTACACCCGGTCTTATTCCGCCCTGTGTGTGTCCATCTTGTGGAAAATCTATGAGATATACTTCGCCAATCTTTGGCTTGATTCCTAACATTCAAGCCCTCCTTTCTGGATTTCTTGGCTTTATTATATCACACAGTTCGTAAACGTCAAGTTCGTTTTGCATATTTGTATGCTAAATATTTATCGCCATTGTTAAGCACAATTAGTAATTTTGCACAATTAATATCTATGTATCTTACTCCTGCAAACACTACACTGCTGCTTACAGGTTCTTTTTGATTACTGAATTGTATTACTCTATCATTCAATATCGACCATTTTACCGTATCATATTTTTTGTCGTTGAACACAAAATAATAGTTTTTCAGTACACTCTCCCAATCTTTTAATGCAACTATCATATATATCACCCTTGTATGTAGAACATCTGTTCGATTATTTATTATAACAAGAGAATAAGCTATTGTCAATATAGTTTGTTATATTGTGCAATTACATCACCTACTAAGTAAATATACTGATCCGCCTCTTCAATCGTCATAGTTCAAGTTATTCATATATATTCATTCACCTTTCACTATTATTGTACAAAATTTTCCTATCCAAATTCAACCCACAAAATATGGAAATAACATTGACAAAATTCTCCAAATAGTATATTATTATGTTAGGCTTTGAAAATGGGTAGGCTAACGCTGACCATCTTTCGATAGCTTACTTGGTATAGACATCACCAGATTTTCGCAGGTCGAAGTGATGTCTATTTTTTTATGTATAAAACCTTTGTTTTATATTTCTTCCGGTACATAGTGTTCGTACCGCAGTTTATTTAACAATTCTTCAAGCGTAATTGATAGGGCATATTCTTTGTCTGTCATACCGCCTATAATAGATTTTTTAAGACTAAATCTGCTTACTATCTGTATGTCAGGCGAATCTGCAACAGAGCGAGATGAAATAATAACATAACATTTCAAATCTTTACCATAGAGCCGAATGTCATTTTCTACTCTTTCTATCATCTCAGTATGATTAACTTCGATGGGTTTATCGTTATTGTCAAACCACGGCATTTAACACCCTCCTTATTACTGTCTGAGCATAAGCGTCAGTTTTAGCTTTCTCGTCAACATACTCTTTGTCATCGCACCAATAAATCCGCCAATATACACATTCTGGAAAATCCTCGGAAAATTTATTTGGACAATCTTCATACAACCAATAGAAATTACAGGAATTTAATTCGTAGGCTAAAACAAAATATCCAGAACCATCTTGCAATGTATAAATTCCTTCGTCACCATAATAGTCGTTATTATATAACCCATATGTAGGTCGCTCATAAGAAGCCTTAACACTGCTCATAACATTAAGCATAGTCTTATAGTCTGACACTACTTCAATGATGTTTGATGCTACACATTTGTCAGCACACAACTGATACGAACTGTGTGTTTGAGCAACAACATCATTGGTTCTAAATCTAAATCTATACCGTCTGGAATATTCAAACCATCGGCACTATATGCATAATCACCTACCCACGCAACTCTGCAAGGGGTAAGGTTTTCATACAACAGTTTTGTTAACGAACAAACAAACGGATTACGCCACCAAGAATGCTCAGTTAACTTAGCAGGAGTGTATTCACCGTCAACTTTTCTGTCATAGACGACTTTTTGTTCGTTTATTTCTATTACTGCATAATAATACTGTCCCATAATTAAACCTCCCTATACATTTTCTTTGCGGTTGGTACGCCATACTCTTGAACAAGATTCCAAAGCACATCCAACCCTTGTATATCTATATGCAAAATTTCTGTCGAATCTACAACACCTTGCAACCAAGCTTGTGCTGTTTCATCTGCAATATTCATGAATTTCCCATATATCTTTTTGCCAGTATCGGATTCCAAAAGAGCAGGTAAATCTTTGGAATAAATTTCTTCCCTTGTATATGGTTGTTTCTTTATGATACTTTTTGATCTCCCCATCTTATTACATAACCTTCTTCCGTTTTTTCTTTATACATGAGGTTCTGCAACATATTACTATCCACTCCAAAACGTTCATATAATTCATCGTCTGTCAAATCCTGATCCTTCATAAACAGATTTAATTTGTCTTTTACAAGAATCATTTTTAACAGATTGCTTTCAATACTATTCTCATAAGTTACAAAATACACTTGCTTGAATTCCGTTGAAGTATAACGAATAAAGCGGAAATAATACTGACTCATGCTGGAGTTGTTCCAGTGCAATTCTGGAATAATACACTTATTCACAAAATCAATATTCATACTTGCAGATAAGCTCTGCTGTGTGCTTATTAGAATTCCGTTTGTTGTTTCTTTTAACTCTTTGACAATTTTCTTTCTCTGTTTCAATGTAGTTTCATTTCCAGTAATCACAAATACAGGTCTACCCGGAAATGCTTTTTTGATTTCCTTTGTATATGCATCTACTACTGAAATATGACGCACACCAATAGCAACTCTTTCATCAGAAAATTCGTCTAAAAGTGATAATACGGTTTTGAATTTTTCCGGCATTATTGACTGATTGTACTCTCTCAATGTCTGAGGCGCAGCGCAAATCTTCAAAAGTGCAAGCAACTGATTCAAAATTTTCAACATTGCATCTTTCCGGCTGTTTCCAGTTTTCGCAAACAGATATTCCATTTTATAGAACTCATCCAATGCAACCTTATACAGATGTTTCTCTTCTTCTCCCATTTCACAAGCAATCTGTATAATCTCATAAAGCTGTTTGCCAGTAATTTCTTCAAATGTACGTGTGATAATCGTCTTATCAATCATCTGTTTCAAAATGTCTGCATTAAGAATATCTTGTGTGAACTGAGATACGCCAAATACAGTGATTTTCTCTGGAATATGACTCGCTGCAAATAACTTACTACCCTTACGATATGCTGGATATGGCTGTAAATAATATTCATTTCTCCGGTCTTCCAGTTCTCCATCTTTGTTGCGTTCCATAATATACTCACATTCAGACAGCATATTGATAGAATTGTTGTACAATAATTCAAACTGAGGATAAATTTCAGTGATATTATTCCTTGTGCTTGTACCCGTCATCAGTGTTTTATACCTCAACCGGCGAAAAGCATTTAATACGGCTTTTGTCCGTTTACTGTCCTGATTACTCATATTATCCGATTCATCAAAAATCAAAACGGCTTTCTGACAGATTGATTTTACATATCGCTTGATGGATTTATGATATTTACACATCATATTTAAAGTGATAATTACAAACTGACCTTCTTTGATATTTTGAATATCTGTAAGGTTTTCAATCATAACAAAATCAATACCGTACTGAGCCAACACATCCTGCCAATTGTTCTTGATTGAGATTGCCGTACTCACAATAAATACATTTTTCACATAATCGTGCTGCAAACGATATTTACCTATTGCAATTCCGGCGAATGTTTTACCGCTTCCCTGTTCCCACTGTATGAAGCTATATGGTTTCTGAATAAACAGATTCAGATCCGCTTTCTGAGCATTATTCAGCTTTATAGTTCTTTCATCATCCGTCAATGCGAACTCATCAAGCCACTTTGCTATTTTTTTGTTTGGTTGCATTTCAGAAAATGGCATATTCTGGATATCATACATCTTTCGCTTTTTATTCACGATCTTATCAATCCATTTTGACTGAAAATGCCCCATTGAAAAGCCTTGCAACACAACATCATTTATAGATGTAAAATCGCCATTATACTCAAATGTATAATTGTTTTTAATAATTCTACCAGTTCTATCAAGTTTTGGATTCTGTGAACATAACGCCATTTTTAAATGCTTAATAACATCTTTCGGCTTGATTTTAAGTTGTTCCCATTCGTCCCATTTGATATGATCCGGTTTTTGCTGTGTCTTATATCTATTGACATATTCACAACATTCTGCATACTGGCTGCATGTTTTCGGATTTCGTTTGATATCATACAGAAGTTTCTCAACCTTAAAGCTCCACACTTCATCGTCTTTACTATTTCTTACGGTTTCCAGAAAAATCTTGTTTTTAATCTGTTCTCTTTCTTCTGTAATAGGCTTTAAATACTGCTCCCATACTTCATCGGAAGTAATGCCGGAAAGTATCTCTGTACTATATGGAACTTCTTTCGTATATTCAGATTTTTTCTGAAAGAACACTATTTTGGTCTTGTAGTTCTCAACGCCCAAATGCTTAAAAGTATTCTTGTCAAGCTCTACTTGGCAGATAAAATTAAAATGCTCATTCATTCCGTCAATCATGCCACCATCAGAGAAACTATTAGCACAAAACGACATAGGCACGATAATAGCCATAATTCCAGCTGGTTTTAACAGTTCCGCAGCTTTCAGACAATAATAATATTCTGACAAATAGCTGCTATCATCTTTTCTCCACCTCAGATTATACGGTGGATTTCCCAGAATATAATCAAAAGTAATTTTCGGCTCATAAAAACGAATATCTGTATTTTCCAGCTTTGCATCTGGATAAAGGTATTTTGCCACTCTGTACGGCTTCCCGTCCAATTCGCAACCGTAAAAATTCGATTCAACCGGCGCACAACTAATAAATGAACCATGTCCACAAGTAAGATCTGCTATCAAATCAGTATTTGAAATATGTAAGCAATTATAAATCCATTCAACCAGCTTATAAGGCGTAAAGAACTGTCCTTGCTCAATATCTGCTTTCGCTCTCTGATAATCATAGTAACTATCATAGTTGTTGAACTCTAAACCATGAAGCCCACCTAATCCAGTATATGCATTGAAAATATCATCTTTTGAAATACCTGTTTCTACTTCTGGCAAATCGTTATTTACAATATATTCAATTTTTGTATTGATATCTTCCCTCATTTCCTGTGGGATTACTTCATTTGTACATTTATATTTCATGACTTGTATATCTCCATTCAATTACATTTATTATCGTGCATATAATTCCTCCTAAATAAGTGTATAACCACACCATTCTCTTGCGAATTTACGGCAAAATTCTGCATCTGTAAAAATAACATCAATCCTTCCATTTTTGAAGAGTTTGACATGCTTGACTCCGACCTCTGGTGCTGAAAATCCATTCTGGAAATCATCCTCTTCAAGTCTTATAGAATAAGAGCTATATAGATGATCCAGTGAATAAACTTGTGTTTTTTCTCCATATGTATTAAATGCCAACGCATCAATAAAAGCACATAACCATTCTGTACCACCGAAATTGTAATAATCAAAATATTTTTCTTTACTACAATAACCACCTGTATATGTGAATTTATTACCTTTTACTTTAATTTCCCATGTATCACGATAGCCGTTGTAACATTTTTCTTTCAATTTATCTTTTATTTCTTTGATAGCCTTTTCTTCAAAACTCATACCGCCTAACTGGTTAAAAATCTTGTCAAGCACTGCATGGTAGTCAATGAAATCAATAACAAGCTCTTTGATAGGTTCTGAGTCAGTGTATCTGTAATATTCTCTATCCAGATCATATCTATCAAAATTGTTTTCAAGTTGCACATTATACTTATTTGAAAAGTAACTGAAAATACCGCTTATATAACTATTTTGAACATCAGAAAGCGATTTTGGGACACCAAAATTCCCGACTAAAAAAGAAGAATACTTGTAATTTTTGCGGTCTTCTTCTGAATATGATTCATTTTCTGTCTTATAGATATCATAAACAGACTTGTAAACTGCAATCGCTCGTTTATATAATTCCTCTCTGTGAGTCAACCATGCTTGATCTTCCTTGCTGATTCTATCAGATTTCTTAATTTGAAAGTTTCCGAATTTATCTGTAATTCCCATTTTGTAACTCTCCTTTATGCTTTTAATTTTTAACCTGTACGATGTATTTTTTCTCTTTAAAATACAGGCTTGTATGTATTGATAATAGGTTTCAATCCTTGTTCCGCAAAGTATTCAAGTATAGCATCATACTGCTTTCTATCAAATGATGCCCATTTAGATTTTTGTGTAATACAATGTTCTTTGTATGATATATCAAACAGAACTGTATCAGGAAGGTCATACCATCCATTGTAGATGATAACATCTCCATAAAACCACTTATAATAAAGACCTTTCTTTCTATGCGGCTTGAATGTCATTTTCACAGAATTATCATACTGTGCGTATTGCCCGATTTCGTAACTATGAAATGTTACTTTTGATACCGACATCATACCAAAGTCGCTATACTTTACGATTGTGATTCTCTGTCCTGCCTCAAGATTTGTATTTTTGAATTGTTCCGCTATGCTGTCAACTTCTGTAAGAACCTTATACATAACCGTTTTAAGTTCGGGAATTGTAATTGCTCTGACAATGCCGGCATTCAACTTGAATTTATTTGCATAAATCCATTCTTTCATACAAGTCTTATATAAATCAAAATCTTCATCCTGCCATGTCTTTTTGATTTCATTTTGGCTGATAATCTCGGTGCTGACATCTTCAATAGTTTCTGCAAGTTCAATATTATGCTGATGTTCTTCTTCACTAATACCATAATCTGAATGATAAGTATCAACCTTTTGGCTCTGCTCATCGTAAACATATACATATCTTGCATAATTGTAACCCTGTGGATCAACGATAAGTTTCAGTTCACCATCACAATATATAGCAACGCAATCAATGTTGTACCACTCGACAGTTTCCCGTTCTTCTTCGGTCATCATATCGTAGTCTATTGATGATTGGATTCTACGGTCATCTGTACGGCTTCCGCCCATTCCATCAAAGAATGAATAATCGCTCATCAACTGTTTTTCAAAAAGCGCATAGACCTCTGTGGTAAAATGTACTTCTCTGGAAACCTGACAAGTTTCTTTACACTGTTTTTCATCATAAATTTCAGTGTGGTCAAGGTTGTCATCTTTGTTAGCCTTTAGAATGGCATTCACGATAGTATAATTAACCGTTTTAATTTCTGCGTTCTTTTCAATTCTGTGAATTTTCTTCTGTCGTTCTGCTTCTGCTTTTTCATACTCCGCCTGCCTGATTATACATTCTTCAACACCTTTTTTAATTCGTTCTTCTTCCTGCTTCTTCTGTTCGGCATCAAACTCTGATTTTTTTGCGAGAAAATCTGTTTCAATCTCTGTTTCGTTCGGCTTACATTCACGCTGATTATAGTTGTAATTTACAATGTCATTTTTATAAACGCCGTAAAAATTGACATCAAAATAATCTGTCATGCTGTCGCTGTTGTCATAATTCCAGCTCTGTGCATATGTATAAGCATAATTAACAATAGCCTTCAAAACCTCTGAATCCCGTGAAAATGGGCTTTCAAGCAATCTAACACAAATACTGTTATAATCACTCGTAACCGACCATTTGCACATTGAAAACCTATTCCGTAAATGTTTCCGAATATTGGCAGCAATTTCTTTTGTATTCGTTATGCGGTTTTTACCGTAATTATCTTCAATTCCTTCTGTGCGTGTTAAAGACCATAAGTCAATGTTAGTTTCTGTTTTTGGCTTATACTCAAAACTGCCTTCTGATTCTGAAATTTGATTAGCAAGAGCAACCGTTTCATCGTTTTGCTTTGCATACCAGATTTTCTGTTTTCCACTCCAACGAAATCCCGCTTCTTTAATGGCAGTAATAATATCTGTATTCGGTTTAGTGTCAAAGCGTAATTCAATGCCGTTCTTCTCTGTATTTAATGTAATTAACATAATGTTACCTCCTTAACATGCTGTTTTATTCTCGAAAATGCTACACAATTTTTAATTATTCAAATTTAGCACCACTGAAATACCATCCGGGATGCCGCTTTAAAAGACTTTTTAATTCATTGTCACTATAACCAACGCACCATGCTACAATACGACCGTCTTTATCTTTGACACACGGTTCTATATTATTTTTGTGTGCATAATCTAACCATGTCATAATATTTTCCTCCTTAAAATTCTTCTTTTATGAAATTGATGTAACTTTCTGATGTAACTTTCAGCGTGTTTGAGAGTTTTAGTTTCCTCCCATTCCTTTTCTTCCTATATGGATTCAGTAATTTCTGTAAGTTCTTGTATTACGGCATCAGCTATTTCTTCCAAGTCATCTTCAGAAATAATATCCATATATTTATTTCCTACATACAAGTATTTAGTTCCTGCAAAATCGTAAACATCTAAACTTATTTTAAGTCTATAATCAGACAATGTATCAGCGTCGGTTTCTCGTCCCCAATTATTGGAAAAAATGTCATAAAATGCTATATCTCTTAATTCATCTTGTGTATAATTTTCAGTTTCAATTGACTGTTCTTCAATTAATCCACTTTTTGGATTAGGGAAAATTGCGTATATTTTCATATTGATTTCACCTTCTGCGTGTCTAAACTGACAGTAATATCAGGTCTGATTGTATTAAATATAAGTCCTTGCTCTTTGCAAAATTCAAAACATTTGTTATAAATATAAACTTCATCAAGTTCAATTTCGTCATTGGTTTCTGATTCATCGTAGTAGTCATTTAAAATCCTATCTGCCAACTTAGAAATCTGATTTATTGTAATAGAATCATCAAACTCAAAGCTCATCTGGTTAAGCGTGCCACAATCATAATCCCATTTTTCAAAACAAATAATTTTACTCATTTACAACACCTCATTCTTTTGTTTGCACCAAAAGCAATAATCACCACAGTCATACACAAAACGAACAACATTACCTCTTTTGTGAAACACAATGCCGTTGATGTCACATGGATATTCCCCAGTGTTATAGTTATGAAACCTCTCTTGCATAATACAAGCAATTAGAGCTTGTTTTGCCGATAGTGTAAATGTGTGTTTGTTTACTGTACCATCGTTCAATATCTTGTAAACATCTGTCATATTCATTCCTCCGTATCTAATGAATCTTCATACTCATCAAGAACCTCAGATACCGCTCTTTCTACAACATAACATCTTACTATGCCATCTGCATATGCTGGTTGTCCTGTCAATGTCTGTTCAAAATCTAAACCAAACACATTCACTGCCTTGAATAGCAAATCAAAATTGTGACACAAATGTTCTTCGGCTGTCCAATTTTCAATGTCTGCGAACTTTTTATTTGCTTGCACCAACAAAGGATTCATATATTCAGTTAGTACCCCATTACTAATTATTTCTTCTTTCTCGTCTCTGCTTATATATTCCAGAATTTTTATATTATCTCTAATATAACTTCTGACATTTTCTTTAACTGCTTCGACATAATTGTATTTCTCCATAGATGTCTCCTTACAACAAAAACAGCGAAGATTTTGTCTTCGCTGTTTTATTTCTTATTCATTTGTAAATGCTTCATTATACTGACGCATAAATTCAAGCTCCATCTGTTGAGTTTTGCTTGTTGCTCCTAATTGTGTATAATCTTTCGCAATAATATTGTTCTTGTATACGCCGAAAAAATTCATATTACAATAATCAGAATTTATATCAGTGTGATCGTAATTATAGCTATCTGCATAATAATACGCATAATCAGCAATCGCATGAACAATTTTACTATTTTTCTCCCAAGGTGAAGATTTAAGACTTACATTAATATAAATATCATTGTTTGTGACTTCCCAATGACAATCAGGAAATCTTTGAACCAGATGACTTCGTATTCTATTAGATATCAGTAAATTATTATGTATATGATACTTTTGATAATTGTCTGGTATACTATCAATTTTAGTTAAAGTAAACATATTTACTTAATTCCTCCTTAGATTTTGGCATTTCTAAATATAACTATGGCAGCGACGAGGCTCCTGCAGGAAGCTTGGTCATTGGGATTGCAGATGTAATCGCAGCCCTTGAGTGGCTATTTCAGCGACAAATCGTGGGTTTGTAAGTTCATTTCTGTAGGGAATCTTGGGTTTGAGTGTTCATTATCGCTAACTTGCTGGTCGCAAATTCAACCTGCCCGCATCACCACCTGCTGTATCCTCCATCCGGATGACTCTTCTGCTTCTAACCTTTCTGATACTTTACTTTAAGTAAAGCAGTCTTTCGACAATGCAAATGCCAAAGGGAGAGTACGCTCTCCCTTGTTTCAAATTCTTATATGTATTTACGATTTACAATCCAACCTGTTCGGCTTTGTATTTAGCAATCATATCTTGTGCTTTTTTAATTGCGTGTTTTTCGTTTGGGGCATAAACAGTCACCCAAGCTATTGTCCCCCATCTACTAACATAAACTTGCTCTGGATTGCAACAGTCTATCATCTCAACTATGTTAGTATTAGGGTTATAAGTCCAACAATAGTTTTCTTTACCGTTTTCTTCATCTTTATATACTTCAATACAAGCTTCCTCCCAATCATCAGAGTAAACTTCTTTATATCGCTTTGCTTTTTCGTAATCGGTTGTTACATTACAAATATGATAGTCTGAATATTCTCCTTTTGTAACAATATAAATTTTCACACTTCCACCTCTTTGGTTAATTACGCAATATCTGTTTTTACCTGCTCATTTTACTGCTATAAATGCAATTATTGAAGGATAAAAACGGAAATCACGGTTTTAGCTGTAAAACTATACTTTTATCCATTCATCATTCTTTAAAATCTTCCCTGTCTGTTCCTCATATGTATATGTACCACCTTTCCACATTCTTAAATCGTTATGGGCAGCATCAACTGTTGCCGCAAAATAATTCCAACTTTCATCCTTTTCATATACACCGTTGAACCTATTGCAGAATCCGAAAATTCTTTTTGCAAATCTTCCAGAACTACAAAATGAACCGTACTTATTAGAATGATGCTTCATAAAATTCAAAATATCATCTTCAGATACGGACTTGTCGAATTGTATCCAGAACATTGACTGATTGGTTTTATTATGTCCTTGACAAGACATTACTGTAGATAACCCGTTCTTATTAAAAAACTCCACGAGTGGAATTACTGCTTTGTCCAATCCTTTACTCAGCCACTCTTTTTCACTCATGCTGTATTACTCTCCAATATAAATCAAATTATCAATATATGCTCTATCAGTTCCTTTGAGTATAGGCATATGTTCATCAACATACCATTGAGAATGACCGTCATTTGTCGCCCGTTTAATACAACTGCTTCCTCTTTGCTTATATACACATAATTTATCCCAATCATGTCCTATACTTAGTGTCATACTCTTGATATCTATAGTAGATTTCTTATACAATTCCCTATCGGTAAAATATGCTCTACCGTATGCTTGTATTGAATTTCTCATTGCATCAAGTTGCCGCCAAAAAATATTGTTACACACTTCTTCTTTTGGAATGTTAAATACACGAGCATCAAATGTAGCTCCTTTTTGCATAGCTTTGTAATACACCCGTTCATAATCCGTTGTTGGATCTGTATATGTCCATACATCAGTTATATGTCCTTCGCAAAATCCACTTAAAAATTGGTTAAAGTATAATGTCGCCATACTTGCTGCAACACTACACATTTTTTGAATATTATATTCAAACCATGCGCCTGTTTCCAATGTTTGGTAATCTACAAGCACTATGGTAATTTCATCAGATTGCGTATACCCAAACACACACCCTTGAATATTTTCACAGAGACATTGCATAGTAGTCTGCATAGCTCTAATCATAAAATTATCAAATGGCTTCTGAAACCCTTTAGTAAATGTATGAAAAGCTTTGCCGTCAACTCTGATTATTACAGGAGTTCTTCTTGTGAGATATGTTCTGTTTACATTCTCATATCTTTTCATTCTGTCACCAAGACTATCTTGCATCTATATCGCTCCTTAATATTTAGTTCTTTGTATTTTCCATAACACTTCCACAGTATGGACAATAGTTGCTATACATTGGCTTATGAAAGGCGTCCTTTCCAGTAAACCACTTACAAGCCGAACAGTACACTTCTCCTTTACAATATGATCCACGACTTACCAACCACCTTGCAGTGGTGCGTCTTGATTTTTTAGTATCAATAAATTCTTCGGGCGAATAAACTACACACTTGTTACCCGCACTTCCCGTCAGAGACGGCGAACAAAGTTCGTTCTTTGCTTTGCATATCGTCTCTTCTTGGTTGTAATATTCACAAGTTAAACAACTATGATTTTTCTTTCGCCATTCGTCTGGTGTGACTTGCGCCATTGCGTTTTTTCTTGTCCATTTCTTTAAAAGCTTAAACATTTCGTTTTTAAAACTCCTCTTTTATTTACACCACATAATGCAATGTCTGTAAAGGTACTTTTACCAATTCTAAACAATCTACTTCTGATTGCTTAAATTTATCAATTAACTCATTTTCGTCATCTTCATATGTGAGAATTAAATCACTACATTCTACATAATAAACATTTTTGGTATCATTATACTTAATATTTTGCGGGTAAAACACAATATCACAAATATCTCGAAATTTATCATCCACAAAATTTATAGTTTTACTACTATTACTACTTAAATCAATACTTTCGTTATGACTACGAATTAGCATACCATTTTTATACCTTAAAGCAACATTAAATTTACTACAGTGGTTTGTTTTAATGATGTTTAAATCAGAAATCGTTTCCTTAAACGAATTACCATTATTTATTTCAAAAGCAATAGCTCGTAGGCAATCATAATTCAAATCAACTCGTCTTGAAAAATCTATAACAGGTTGAATTTGGTCATGATACTGCTTGTGTAGTTTATCCGATAAATACTGTCTTATTTCTTCTGCTGTAGGATATTCAAATCTAAAATGGTAATGAAATCTGCCCGGTCGATTTACAAAAAAGTCGCTTATCTTTTGAAGATTATTGCAAGTAATAACAAATAATTTTTTTCCAGCAGAAACTCCGTCAAACAAACTTAGTAATTCAGTTTGAGGATTAGCTTCGCCATCTTTGGCTGTAATACCACCAAAAGTTTTGTCAAACTCATCAAAAAGTACCATAACTTCTTGATCTATGCTTTCAAGATATGAAGCAATGCCTGTAATATATTTGTCAACAACAATAAAAGGAATATTCTGTTCTTTTGCTTTAACCGCTAAAAGTTTTGCAAATAAAGATTTTCCTATGCCTTTATCTCCACTCAAAATCACACCAAGACTTCTATTCATATTAGCAAAAGTTCTCAAAACCTTATCGGATTTTGTTGTATGCACACCGTAAACCTTATCTTCATTGATCTGAATGTCTGTATATTTATCTAAATAGAATCCTTTGAATTTGCTAAATCTAACAATGTAGTTTTGTGCTGGCAATTTTTCGTACACACGCAAAGTATCATCAAAGATTTCATATGTATTTCCTGAACTAATTACTTTCATATTAATCACCCTGTGTATTATTTTTTCTTTTACGCCTGAATGAACGATTTAAGTATCTTTTACACCAAGCGATATGTTTATTTGTATGACAAACATATCGTTTATCACGCACATCTTCTTGAAACCATTTACCTTTATCATTCACCCTCTTGTGGAGACTTTTCTTCATTGTTATCATCACCATCTTTTACATATAAGTCAGTGTGGGCAAAAATAAGTGCCATTACAGTAGCTGCAAAACAACCACCAAATATCGCTCCAATGACAAAACATACAAACTGTAACATTATTCCACTCCTTTACTGCGTATTTGTAACATTATTCTTAGCCTTGATATAGTCCATAACATCATCAATGTCGGCATAAAGCCAAAAGGTTATTTCATCCATTTACACTGCCTCCCTCTCGGTTTTCTTAATCACCTCTCTGTAATCCTGCTCAAGAGCATTCATATACGCTTTTGTAGTTTTTATGTAGATTCAGCCAGAAAGCCCACGGTCTAAAGACCATGGGATGAATGGCGTTAGACTACTTCTACTTGCATCATTACAGTTGATCTTGCTGTAATGCGTTTGCAATTACTTAATTTTGGTGTTTTGTAACCTCTTGGCATTGTGCTAAAATCAATCTTATTTCCATCTATATCCATAAGGATTGCATACCCTGTTGACATTCTTCCTTTGATGAAATAATCATTTCCAAAATAACAAACCTTATCAAATTTTCTAAAACCCCAAATCTTATCTGTAACAATAGATTGCTCAGAACGAATACCTTTAGTCTTTTGAAAATCGCCATCAGAAACGCACTTCTTTTTGTAAAGATTACTCTTTACATTAAAAGCATTTCCTTGTGTCGCAATAATGCAGGCATCATAATAATGTTCTTTGTCTACACCTAAATGCAAACGATTCGCTTTTGTTACATATCCAAAAGTTTCAATAGCATTTGGATATAATCTGAAAAGTTGCTTACAGATAGAGTTCATCTGTGTAGCATATTTAAGATTACCTTTCATTTTGCCTTTCAACTTGAGATTGACTTTCCCACTATGTAAATTTTTGTGACAAGTATGACACAGAGTAATCAGATTGCTCTCTTCATTACTACCGCCTTGACTGCGAAATATTACATGATGCACTTCTAACTTGCTATCCTTATGTTTACCTTTGCAACATTGGCAAGTGTAGTTATCTCTATTAAGTACCATAGCCTTTGTGTTTTCAAAACCATAATTAGTACCTTTTTGATAACCCCAATGTCTGACTTTTGGATTTGCAAGACTTGGATTTTTCATAAGGTGCATATCAAACTGACCTGTTTCAAATACCATTTCTGTAATGGGAAGAATAGACTGAATGTATTCTATTTCCCTTACATGGCTGTGAAGTTTGCTCTGCATTGTGGGACTAAATCTGTCCTTTTTGATAGAATTGGAACGATTTAACCATCTTGCTTTTCTATAACGAGTTTTACGATTTCGTCTATTTCTACGATACTTTGCTCTTTGTGCCATTTTGTCAGTAATATCGTTTCTTACAACAACTTCTGACATATAGACAATATCTCCATTGTTTTTACTTACAGCAGTGCCAATAGTTCCGCTTCCAGTATCTATACCAAGAGTTAAGTCTTGAGTGTAATCTGTTGTTTCATAAATCAATTTAATTGTAAACGGCTCACGACACTTAGCTTTTGCTTTGCCTTGCTTAAGTAATAATCTTGCAATTGGATTACTACAGGGCATTAGTGGTTTACCATCTTGTGAAATCACATAAACCATAAATAAGTTTCCCCTTATAAACACTCTGCCTGATGGCAGGTTATGCGTACTTTACTGCACTGTTACCATACAACTGTTCCGACTTCAACTCGACAATGATATAAAGGCTTTTTGCATACATATCACAAGGCTGTTCTTGCTCTGACCTAACTTAAACATGTACGATAGAGCAACGGTCTGTTGCGTCAACCGAAGGTATCATGACCTGAATATCGTAGGAATCATTTCTGAATCCTGAGTCTGGTGAACTATTTAACAGAAGCCCACTACCTTTTAGGTGGTGGGTAGTTCACTAGCCAATTGCACCGAGTTTCTTTGTGGTTGACAAGCATTGTGGACAAACTGATTCTCTAAATACAGGATTACTAAAAGCTCTGATTGAATAAATGTCGGTTTCAAAAACACAACCACACATTCTACACTCAAAACTGACTATACTGCCATCCTGATGGAACAACTTCGTCACACAATCTGTACCGTTTTTAATAATCTTAATCATTGTATTCCTCCACAAAATGTTCACATTCATCTTTCTAAAACACATTCTTTGGTATTAAACCCAGCAGCACCTTTATGACCGCCACCGCCATACAACATAGCAACCTTTGAGCAATCAACCTTCGTTGAACGCAGAGAATATCTCCATTCGTGACCATTGAAAACAAAGCCAATCTGGTATTCTGTTCGGTGGCAACCTTCGTTACGGTTTATCGCTTTGCCTCTAAATAATATTTCTCTCATTACTCTTCACCATCCTTAATAGGCTGATTCCAGCATTTTACGCACGCATTGTCTGTTTTCCCGCAATCTATATCTTTCAGTCCTAACTCATGTGGGCACATCCCTTTAGGCATTCCAGAATCATTGAGCTGAGCATTCGGAAAGGCTTTCAAAAGCTCGCTCAAATAAGTCTTCTGCGGATGTTTATCCGACCACTTTTGAACTATTTCGATTGCTTTTTCAGGGTAGGACTTTTCAAGAGTTTCACACGAAATACCTTTGCCATTCTTTGACCAGCCCAAAGGGCAGTCATCACAATTAAGTTTACATATATATTTATGTTTTTTTATCATCCTTCTCTTTTCAGAAAAGTAGTCTTTAGTTTTTGAACAATCAATCATTTTTTCCACCTCTATACTATCTTGTTTAAATGTTGAATTTATTCGTGGTTTTTCTCAGTTAAATTCCAATAAAACCTCACTTTTATTTAATATACTCCCAAATATCTGGCAAATTATCATCAGGTATAAATTCCAAATGCCTCCTAACACACCATCAGCCAGAATGGGACTCAGCTGCTCCGTCACAGTTGTGTAAGTAATTGTGAGGAGTCGAAAACTCAACACCTATATTCACATCATTGCCTGTCACGGTACACACTCTACCTACTGCTCCTACATACGGGAAATTAGGATAGTCCGATAATATTGTTGGAAGTATTTTAACTCTATCTCCAACCTTCAACATAAAATCACCTCCTTACAAAATGTATTACCAGACATCACTTTCTGGCACGAGCGATAAGTAATCTCCGTCGCACCACCAACCATCTGAGTGCGGTGTAAACCCTGTACAACCATGTAACCGATTATCATCAAAATCAAAACTTACAGCATACCAATTTACACCTCTATCGTCTTGACTCTCGAACTGTATGATGCCTATTTTGTTAATCAAGAACTGACTATCACAACCGTCCTGTTGTGTTATGCTTGGTAATACTTTTACTCTGTCTCCGATTTTAAACATTAAATTACCTTCTCTCAAATATAATTCCAAATACTGATATCAGCTGTTTCGGACGGTTGAATTTTCTTGAGATGTTTAGGAAAACAACGCCAAGTATTGTTGTCTTCATCTTTAACCTTGATCTGTACTGAATTGCTTATCAAATTATTAGAATATACTGCATTAATAACCGCTGTATGTCCAATAAATATCTCAGGTATTCCAACTATAACAGCAGAAGGCAATATTTGAACTTGATCTCCAACCTTTAGCATAAGAAGCTATTCCTCCTGTTCTAATCGTTTAATTATTAAAATACGACAGTAATTTTCAATCGCAATTTCGGTTGTCTTGGTTTCGATTGTTCGCACAATCTGAGATGTAACCTTTACACCAAAATCCCTCAATACATCAATATGTTCATCACGAATATCTTGTATTGTTTTAACACTCTCGTACACTCTTACCACCTCTTTTTAGGCAAAAGAAAAGTGTATGCAAAAATCTATCGCATACACTTAATTGGTTTATATTTACTTTTTGTCACTCTTATAAAAGAGTGATTTTATGGTGGCGGTTTTGTTTTGACTCGCAACCGCTAAACGAGTTACCACTCGTACACATAGTGCGGAAAATCAATTTCCATACCGTGTTCCTCCGTAATTTCATCATAGCCAACCCACAAAAGAGTAGAGTGTTCCAACAAAGGATGTAGTAATTCAATCTGCTCTTTGTTTAGTATAATTGGATGGTTGGCTGTAACACTCACCATAAAACAATCTCGAAACGAGTCGATGGTAGTTTCTACATTAACCCCATCTATGCCTTCAAACAGTTTCTTCAATCCGTTAATTTGTTTTACACTAACCGGATCAACCACTCTTGCTTTGGCTTTGTTTCGTGCTTCGTTCATCCCCGTAAGGCAATTGAGTAAAAATTGTCCTTCTGGGCAATCCGGATTTTGTTCTCCTGCCTCTTGTAGCATTTTGAGCATTTTCTCGTGAGTCTCATGAGCGTTCATCGCACTATTGTCTTTATTTTCTGGCAATCATATTCCTTCCTCTCTTTTAATGACAAACATCGTTTATCTTGCCGTGATATAATCACGCTTCAGGAATATTCTACCATTTTTTACACGAGTGTTCAAGCGAACATACTTTCTATTCGAGTTTTGCGTACTGTCTTGACTTATGGCAAATCTTAGTCATAAGTAACTCAGACATTTGCTGAGATAGCTTCGGAAATTCAAGCCTTACTTTGCTTGAACCCCTATCGGGACGAGTGGCTTCAAAAGTCACTTCTTTGTCATGAAGAAACTTAGCAGCATATTCATACGCATAATTTTCCACCCATACAACTCCCATCCATCTTTTCACCTCCTTAAAAATCAAAGCTTATAGCGATATTTTCGCCATAGTGGTCATAATAAGCCACCTCAATGGCTTTGATTTGTGTATCGTTTAATGTACTCAACTCACCCCATGAGATGCCGTGGCACTCAAGAAGTTTTTCAAGCTTATCTTTTTGACTCATCGGTATCCCTCCTATGGTGCAATTAAGACTAACAGTTTGCAAAACCAGTACAAGCCAATCAAACTTAGAGCTCCTGCTAAACAATAGCCTACTGTCATTATAGTAAGCTCAAGCTTAGTCAATTTATTATGTTTTTGTGGACGCATTACTAAACCTCCTTAAAAATAAGCATACGCTTTGGTAGCGGTTTTGTTTTGACTCGCAACCGCTAAACGAGTGTGCTTAGATATTACTTCTGTTCAGTCTCAGCCTCATTTTCATCCTGAGCAGTCAATTCAACAGCCGGAACAGTTTTGTCCTCAACTTTGATTGAGATGTCATAGCGATTGATGAGTTTGTGCATCAAGTTTGCACAAGCCTGTACAACCTTCTCAGGTGAAGCGGTCTGATAAAAAGCCTCAGTTTTGGTCATTCTTGCTGTAACAATAAAGTCCAGCATAAAATTACACCACTGTGTAGTAACAACATACTTGTTCTCGTTTTTGCCATTATCGACAAACCAAAGCTCGTCGATAACATCCTGCAAAGCCTTCTTGAGCAGAGTTTTAGATGGTGCTTTACTCAAGAGCTGATCCTGTGCCACAGTCCTTTTTGTAGTCTGATAAGCGTGATTGAAACCGCTAATGATGTTTTTGCCATTAGCCACCTGTGCGGTCTTATACAGGCTCACATAGTAAGCAAGCAGTGTTGCTGCTTTGCCGAGCTTATTGCCGAAACAACGAGCCTCTGCATTGAATGCCAAAAAGTTAATCTGCTTAGACACAGTTACAACACTGTATGTAACCGATCCCATTGTTGACTCACCCTTGATTGACTTGTAATCGAGGAAGCCTGCTTTTAACACTTCAAATGCCGGATGCTCAGCCTCAAGAAAATTCTCAAAGCAGTATTTTGTGAAATAATTGTTGTAATCATCCTGAGCATCTTTAGCATCTTCGTTTGCTTTTGCGAACTCAGCCAAGTTTTCACTCTCAGCGGCTGTCTGTAATGCTTTTGTAGCTTTTTCAAGAGCAGCAAGCTTGCTGTCAAGCCCATCAGATGAGGTTTTGCGCTCAATCTTCTTAGTTCCTACGATTTCTTTTACCATTACTTCAGTTTCTGTCATTTTGAACACTCCTATTATTAAAATATTCGTGTGCAACAAAGCACACAGCTCAGGCAACAGACCAAGCCATTACCTCAGGTGTGTGCTTTGCAGAATGATAGAAAACAAGTATGTATATTAAAAGGCTCAAGGCAGATATGAAGGCATCTTTGTCACCCGACACTCAAGGTCTTGAGCAGAATACAAGTCACCCGCCTCAGATCTGAAACGGACTTGCTCAGGTTAGCCAAGAGCCTTTAATAGTTATTATTGTTGTGATTTGGATATTATGACACTTGTTCACTTCAAGCGGTTTAGCGAAGATTTCAGCCATCTTCCTTGTTTACTCAAGTCTGCACTGTTTCATTACAGCGAAACTACCCGTTACAATCTGGATGCAACGACGCCACCATTCAACAATCTGCTTCGGCTTCCACGAAGCTCCATCGCCCTTAAGCGGAATGTTCCGCTCTGTGACTACATTTTTGGTGTAGCCCCACAGGTAGGCAAACGATACGCCGCTCGGCACGCTCTCACGCTTATCCGAAACGAAATTCAAGACCTTTTCGAGTTCCGCAGTACGACTCAAAACCTTCATTTCAAATCATTGCACCGCAAAATCGGTGTATCTTGCGTGATATCGTTTTTACAATTACAAATAACTAACAAATGTTTACCGCTTGTTTGCGGTTTTGTTTGTTTGTTGTTTGTTGTTTGCTCTATATATACGAAATAGGAAGGGCGGTTTTTAAACGGCATTATATATAAACTATATTTTTTTAAGAGAATTATAACATACATATTGCACAAATTGAGCAAAAAAAAGCATAAAAAAACGCCCACTTCCGAAAATCGGAAGTGGGCGAAACATTGCAAGCCTATTTGTTTTTTACAAAATCATAAAACATTGTGCTATACTGATTTTTGTATTTGCTCAAGGTCGTTGCGCTAAAACCTAACCTTGCTAAAATTGAATAATCAGCAAGCCCCGTGCATTTTAGAATTAAATACTGACAATATGCTGCAAAAGTTTTAGGCTTGATAAATTGCGTGTTAATATAAGTGTTGTAAAAATCATCAATAATACTTTTGTATGCTTTAAACTCTTGTAGCGCCCGTGCGTCTGATTTATCTTGCAAGGTGTCGGCAAGCGTCAAGTCTTGACTTGTGGGAGCTTGTAGACTTATAGTATCGGCGGAACGCTGAGAGTAAATATAGTTACTTGTTAATTGATATAAAAACTGCAAGCCGTTTTGCTTGCGCTCACAAATATATTTATCGTTCGTTTCTGTTATTGTGTCACCCTCCCCGATAATAAATACACGGCGCAATCCGTTCACGGTCATTTGATAAACCGAACCGTCAATAAGTGTGTGTATCTTTTTGTTGTACTTATGTTTCGTGGTTTTAAGTGTATATACTTTACTAAGTTTGCTTTTTAAGTCAAGTAGGCTTGTGCTTGTTTTAGCTACATTCCACACAGTCAAGCCGTCAACGGTGAGAGGTTCGTCAAGTCCCACATGGAGCAAGTCAGCGAAAAAGGATAATGACTTATTCGGGCTATATGTGAGTAAAAAGCCGATATGGGCTTTTACCGTTTGAGCGCTCCACAATTTGACGGAGTGTGTTTTTTTGTCGTGGTATTGTTTGCAATAGTCAAAATTCAAGTCTTTTATAGTTTGTTTGATTGCTTGTTCGATTTGAGCCGGCTCCGTAATAGCTTTACTGACTTGTTGAAAATCGGAGTATAAGCCTGGAAGCAAGTCTTTAATCTTGTTGTTTCTACATACCTTGCAAGCGATCTGATATGTGAGAGTGTACAGATTATTATATACACGGTTAGTGCTTGCAGTCTTATATAACCCGTGTACATAGGCTTGAATAGTCTTGTTTCGGAGTGTGTTCTTGATTTCCTCTTTGACAAGCTTGTTGCAACCGTTGAAATAAGATAACGGAATATAAACCTTGCACCATGTGCCGTATAGCGTGATAGCGTGTTTGATTTTTTTCATGATAGCCTCCTTGATTTTTTGTTGCATATGCAACAGTTTTTTGTCCTATGGGATAACCCATGCATATACTATATCATACCCGAACCGCAAAAGTCAAGTCATTTTATTTCTTGTTGGTTATAATGATTGCAAAACATATATATACTACGAAATGAATATTTATACAAAATAATGTATAATTTTCACTTCACAAAATTGCAGTAGGTTAAATGGGGCATATATTCCATATTTTTAGTATGTATAATTATGCTTTATGTTTGCAGTTACTTCTTCTCACAGTCAGGCTTAAAATCTCGTATTTTTATTTTCTCTTTTTCTCTCTCCCTCTACAAATCCTGAAATTTATTTCCTATACAAATGGTGAATTTGTTCTGATAAAAATATCCTTTACAAAAAATAATGAATATACTTGCATTTCCATAACTTGGAATTTTTTCAAAAAACTTTGATTTTTAAGTCATTTTTACTTGACATTTTTAGGATATATGGTACAATTAGCTCAGAAAGTAATTCAGAAAGGATGTTCGATACATATGAAAACTGAGAATAACAACCTAATCTATGTAGACTTCTCACAGCCTATACAACCTGAGAAATTAGTTAGACAAAACAATAAGCTCCGAGCGTCAGCTCAACTCACAGTACCCTCAGAAATTCAAAATATAGAATCTTACGAAAGACACGATGTAGATCCTATCAAAGATACCCATACATTAAAAAGTATCTCTGATTACTTAATCAGTAAAGGTAGATACAGAGACAACATGCTTTTTATATTGGGAATCAATTTTGGATTAAGAGTCAGTGACTTAAGGTTACTTACCTTTAATCACTTATTAGAGGTCAAGAACCAACAGTTAGTGTTCAAAGAATACTTTCCTATCATCGAATTAAAAACAAAAAAAACAAGAAGAAAAAAAATCAATAGGGTAATTACCATTAACTCAGCAGTAATGGATGCCGTAGAATTGTTCCTCAATCACAATTCCAAAACTCTGAATGACTACTTATTTACTGGTGACAACAGCAACCGTTCTAAGAACTTAGGTAAGCCTTTAACCAGAGAATATATATATAGTATTCTTAAAGGCTTAGAAACTGAATGTAACCTTACAGAAAAAGTAGGCACTCATACATTAAGAAAAACCTTTGGGTATCATCAAATGGCTATGAGTAACTTTAGCAACGATAAGCTTTTATTATTACAGGAAATGTTTGGACACAGTTCTCCTTCCATTACATTGAGATATATAGGCTTAACACAAGATATAATCTTGGCTTCCTGCAAGAAACTCAACCTTGGTACAGATTACAGTTATGTAGTTAATAGCAATTTAGAAGCTACTAATCTCTTCCAGTCACTTGCATAAAGAAGTAACTACTGTTTTAGTTTTTTTTCTTTTCCCTTGTTGGGAAATGAATTTATTGAACATAGACACACTCTCTTGCAACTACTATCTACGGATTCTAAGGTAAAGGTTAGAGTAAAGGAGCTTAATGAACGATTGGTAATCTTAGAATAAGCTTGCTGTTCGAGAGAATTAAGCGACCAATACATTTGTCTGTAAAGGCTTAGTCTGCAAAACTTTTGGGACAAATGTATTCTACCCTGTGGTATGGAGCTCTTTTTGGAATTACGAATAGTTAAAAACCAAAAGTGCTTTTTTAAAGTAAAAACATACTGTTCATCGGCTTTTTCAAAGCCTCTCTCTTTTAAAAAAAAGAATATATAGAAAGAGAATAGAGTAATTGTGAAAAGAGTGTAATTAATCCTTTTTGCCCAAAGCGACGAAAACCCGCATTGGCATTGGGGTTCTGGGGTTTTTGTGACAAAAAAATGAACACCATTTTATAAGTCTTGAAAGGGGTGATTTTGATGTAGAGGCAATTTACACATCAACACAAACATTTACTTGTAAAGGGGAGATCTATTACGAACAACAACCAACGCAATACACATCATATAAAGGAGGGCTGCAAGTGGAACTGAATGTGGTAAACGCTTTAATGGGACAAGGTAAAACTTCCGCTGCAATTAATTACATCAATAACGCACCTGAAGATGAGCACTTCATTTTTTGTACTCCGTATTTGTCAGAAGTTGATAGGGTGATAACAGCCTGTACTGACAAAGAATTTATAGAGCCTCAAAAGAGTCCATCAAAAAGGCAACAATTCAAAGAGCTTATTACAAATAAAAAGAATGTAGCGACTACCCACTCACTTTTCTCAAATATAGACAGCGAAACACGCAAACTAATAAAAGACAACAATTACACACTGATACTCGATGAAACAATAGAAACGATATCTCAACTTGTTTTGTCATCAAGTGATCGAGAGTTTATTGCATCGTTTTGTGAGTTTGATAATAAAGGGTGTGCCACTTGGAACTCGGTTAAAGGAACAACTTATATGAAAAGCATAGAAACGATGTGTAATTGTCACAACTTGTACTGTGCAAACAATGACTTCGTTCAACTACTACCGATTGAAAACTTTAAAGCCTTTTCCAAAGTATTTATCCTTACTTATTTGTATGAGGCGTCTTTTACTGCTTACTACTTTCAGATGTTTGAGATTCAGCCCAAATATTGGTGGATACAGGGGGACAATTACGAAAACTTTACATTCGTAGATTACGAAGTCAAGCATGACATTTCGGATGTCACTAAACTTATACATATATGCGATAATGACAAGATGAATGAAATTGGTAAACCTCCCACAGCACTTAGCAAACACTGGTATCAGACACACGGCAAGGAAATCCCTACACTTAAAAAAAATATATATAATTTTTTTAGAAACATATTGAACGCAAAATCTAATGAGTGTATGTGGACAACATTTAAAGAGTATAAATCTAAAGTGCAAGGTAAAGGATACACAAAAGGATTTATAGCTTGTAATTTACGAGCGTCTAATAAGTTTAAAAGCAGGACAGCGATTGCCTATCCGGTCAATAGGTACATCTCCCCTGTTTTTATAAGTTTTTTTGAGAACAATGGCGTTACGGTCGATGAAGACGGTTTTGCTCTCAGTGAGATGCTTCAGTTTATCTGGAGAAGCGCAATCAGAGATAACAAAGAAATTAACATCTATATCCCATCCTCAAGGATGAGAAATTTACTGGTCGGTTGGATAAATAATAATAAATAAAGGAGTCTAACCCATTGAACAAATATACATTTAACTACACAGAAACAGAGAATTTTACAGCAGAGGAGGTGAAGGATTGTTGTAAGTGCCTCTGGTTTGACCTGTGTGGCACGAACAGTTTGCCTTGTACAAATTACTCTGCCGAAGAAATAATCGCTCAGGAGGTCGCAGAGGACATGAATGAGCGTGTTATGGCTTACGCAGAGGTTGTGCACGAACTAAATGATGAAGACAACACATATTCGCTTATGTATGAGAGCGAGGTGAGTGTTGTTGAGTGATTATATACACGGAGTAAACATCCTCTCTTTGGATGCTAAAGATGTATTTATCGCAAACCATTATAATAAACCCGATAGTGTAGGTTATAACATCCGTTATCGCAACGGAGATATTAACTACCGAAAATTTATTAACACACTTCCTCATAGCAAAGAACTTCCGAAAATCATTGAGGTATATAAGAAGGTGTTCCGAAATAATCGCTTTTCCTGTACGGTCAACGGAAAAGAATACACTCAGAAGGTTATTAACATTACTTTCAATTATAGTAACAAAGAATACAATAGAATAACCGCTAACATTTATGTGAAATTCGGCTATCGTTTAGATGAATTAACCTTGCAAGATTGTGTCTGTGTTAAGGACGGCGAACTACTTGCTATTCAGACAGACACTCCTACAGAGTTTCCTATACATAAAGATGTACTTGGCAAATACTTTTATTACGATGATGGAATGTATAAGGCTAAGAACAACATAAAGGTGTTACACTCGGTTGGTGATTTACGAGCCGACTTGTATGCAAACGGTTTTGTTTGTGACGGAGTAAAATATGTAAGATACAAAAGAAGCAATGGCAGTTCCCGTTTAGGAAAATGCTTATTCATTGATGAGAATTTATATAGAGGGATTTTTAATTGGTCTAAGTGTGGTTTAACTATCAAACAGGGACAAGAAATAGATTTGCCCGCATTTGAATCCTATACAGCGTTACCTTTGAGTAGCACTATTGCAAGCCTGTATATTCAGCCCGAAAATATTTTACTTGTAGACGATTATGAAGATGTGTTTACAGATAGAGTCATGACTACCCGTATAGATGAGAGTGTATTAAAAACACAACCAGAAGAGGTGCAGATATGTAATAGCATTTGGGATGGACAGTCTCTTATGGATGTTAGTCTTTTTGGAGAATACCAGTATAAAGGTTTTCTATTATTGCGTAATAGATTTTTTAAGTCAGCGTGCTTTAATACCAACCTTCAACGATGGTTTGCTGACAACGGTATTACCGATGTGTTACAGCTTAATGGATATACACGAGCTAAACGCATACAGGATATAAAACTCGTAACTACTCCAAGCAGTATTAAATATTTGAAGTTTGGAACATTTGACACATGGCTTGACAATCTCGACACAGAATTTGGCATAGTTAAGTACGAAAAGCCGACTCATATTATGGATGGTAAATTAGTTCAAACCCATTATCAGCTTTTAAATACATTACAGTTGTCGCAAGAAGATATGGAAGAGTTTTTGAAGCCCTCAAAAGACTATCTAAAAGCCCTCAAGACGGACGAAACTGTTTTGCGGTATCACATTAAGGCTCAGACAAATAACACGCTTACAGGCGAAGCCATAGCCTCTAAAAACGATTTGGTGTACACTTTGCTTGGTATTAATGACAAGTTTTGTGATACTAAATTGTATTATGACACAGTAAGAGAGACTATTAGGTCTTATAAGAACAATATGAAGAGAGGTCATATTTCCGTAGCTGGTAATTACTCAACACTTGTAGGAAATCCTTATGAGATGCTCCTACAATCAATTGGTAAATTTGACGGTGTATCTCACTTGGGTATAGGTAATATACATTCAAAAAGATTTGCCTATAACCAAAAATTATTAGGATCAAGAAGTCCTCATTGTTGTACAGGCAATGTATGGGTTGCTTATAACAAAGAGTGTCCAGAAATAGACACATACTTCAACTTCACTAAAGAGATATTGTGTATCAACAGTATAGGAGAAAATGTTTTGCAACGGCTTAATGGCTGCGACTTTGACTCAGATAGTGTATTAATCACAGACAACCCCATTCTATTAAAGGCAGCAATTAAAAATTATGATAAATGGCTTGTTCCAACGAATATGGTAGAGGCTAAAAAAATCAAGAGGCATTACACCGTTAATGACTTAACAGACTTGGATATTAAAACAAGTGAAAATAAGATTGGAGAAATTATTAACCTTGCACAAGTGCTTACAAGTATTATGTGGGATAATATTAATAACGGTGCATCGTTTGAAAGTGTACAACCTATATATACCGATATCTGTCAGTTGTCTGTAATGTCTAATATTGAAATAGATAAGGCTAAAAAAGAGTTTGATGTACAAATGACAAAAGAGCTCGAACGACTAACTACAAAGTATCTCAAAGACGAAAACGGAAGCAAGTCACTGCCAGAATTTATGTTAGAGGTGAGTAAACAAAAAGCCAATCATAAAAGACATAAGCATTGTACTTCTCAACATAAGACTTACCGTTGTTATGATACCTCTATGGATTATCTTGAAAAATCAGTGCGTAAGCGTATAGTTGGTAGTGATAAACACCCCATGTTGCCTTTGACTTCTTTTATTGATTTCAAGCCTCACTCTTCACATATCAACAAAGAGCAAGCTGATGAGTTTATTTACACTGTAAGAAAGAAACAAAGTGAAATAAATGCTGTATGGCTAAAAGAAGAATCATCGAATATAGAAAAACACGAGCAGGCAGAACAAATTTATCAAGACTTATTGACATATGTGTCTTATAAGAGAATTGGTTTAAGTACAATGAGTTATTTGTTACACGAAGCCGAGAAACCAACAAACAAAGATATATACCGCCTATTGATTAAAATATTATTCTATTCCCTACCTAAAGATTTCTTATATCTTCTGCGTAAAAGCAAAACTCCAGTGCAAAAATTAAAAATGTGTGAACAAGGAGATATAGAATTTTTTGGGGTTAGATTTAAAAAAGCATAAAAATTTTGCCCCGATTATAGTCATAATCGGGGTGATTTTTTGCAATTTTGGGGTACTTCCCGCCCTTTTTGGACATTCGGACACCCAAAAATCTCGAATTTTATGTGGTTTTTTGTCTTGCAAGTTAGGCTGTATAGGGGGACTAAATATAATACCCCATAATATACTATCATTTCTTGCATTGCAAGTCAAGTGATAAATTGAATTTAAGGAGTTTTTACAATTATTACAATCACAAAAAAAGAGAGTCAGATTATACGCTCAGAGTTTCCAGATGTATGGATTCCCCAGACAGGACGAGGAAAGCCTGCAAAAAGACACAGAAGATATTTGCCAGAAGTGACCGAATATCTCCGTCTGATTGCAGACACAAATATTGAGGCAGCTAAAATACTTAAAGCAAAAAATCGTGCCTCTAAACAGAGACGAAAGGGTTGAGCGTCTTACTATGCAGAAAGCTAACACAAATAAATATATAGACAATTGGTGTTTACAGCGACCAGACGAAACCCATGAGGAATGGAAAATCAGGCTAATAGTAGCTAAAAAGAACGGGGAGCTAAATGGCACAAAATTTCCTTTGAAATGGTCTCAAATTGTAAGCCTGCTTGGTGAGAGCGTATCGTCTGACCACTTTAGAAAATATGCGTCAGGTGTGTATGACTATTATAATTATAAAAATCAAGATAATGTAAGCACGAGAGTTCTTTCAATATCAGATTTGCATTTTCCTTACTGTAAACCTCTTAGCACATTTGAGAAATACATAGGTCGTGTAGATATATTGCAATTAAACGGAGACCTTGTAGACTGCGCCCAGTTGTCAAAATTTACGAATAAGTCGAAATATGTAAGCATAACCAAAGAACTTATCAGAGCAAGGCAATATTTAATTGACCTGATTCATTTGCTGAATCCCAAAAAGGTAATTGCAAACAACGGCAATCACGATTTGAGAATAGGTGATTATATTGCAAAAAAGACAAACAGTGAATTATGCGACATAATGCCGACATCTGTACTTGATTATATCTTCACAGACGGGTTTATTGATTATGACAACGAAATAGGAACGAAAACTGAGTATTCTCCCCTGACGCATGTATTCAAAGATAGCAACATTGAAATTGAATTTACAGGTAAATGGTATTCTCAGTTTGGCGATACGGTATTTTGCCATCCACGAGCATACTCTTCGGTAATGCTTAAAACCGCAGAAAAAGCTTTGTATTATTTTCGCAACGAGGGATTTGATTTTAGAAATATTGTTATGGCTCATACTCATCGTCAAGGGTATTATGTCATCGGAAACTCTGCAATCTATGAACAGGGTGCTTGTTGTGAAACAAGAAAAATGAAATATAGCGAAGGAAGATTGGTTAATTCTCAGAAAGAAGGATTTGTATATATGTGTTTCGATGAGCACGGTCACGCTATTCGTGAGAAAACCAAACTTATGTCTCTAAATTAAGGATGTGGTTATATGTTTAATAAAGAAAAAATGTGTGCATATAACCAAGAACTAATGGATAACTTTGAAACATATTTGAGTTATGAACCGTACTCTCCTGCCACTGTAAAGCACTATGTTGACGACACACGGATGTTTCTTAAGTGGCTATGGCATTTTAACAAAAATAAGTCTTTTACGAAGTGTACAAGTGAAGACATTAATAACTTTATTAAATATATGAGACACGAACGAGGAGTGTCTTATCAAAGACTTTCGGCAATGCGTAGATCCCTTCGTTTCTTTTGTCAATATGTTAAATACATAGAAGGAGACGAAGTGAATATTATTTTTGAGTAGGTGGTAAAATATGCCGAAGCGAAGTGAACGAATATGTATGTTGAATCAAGAGAAGCTAAAAAAAATCAATCCCGAAACACTCAAACTATATCATAAATATTTATTAGATATGAAAATCAGAGAGCTTTCGGAAAAGACGATTTATAATTATTATAACGATTTAGCTAACTGGTGGATTTATATATACGATTATCAAGACAATAAATCAGTTAAAGAGATTGATGATTCAGATATTTCTGAGTTTATCGTTTATTGCAAAGATCAGGGCAATAATACAAATCGCATTAAGAGAAGAATGTCAAGTATATCGGCATTCTTTTTATTTTTAAAGAAAAAGAGATTGATTGACGAGAACCCAATGAGTTTTATAGATAGACCAAAAGAAGGTCAGGCGGTTGTTGCACAAACATTTCTTACTACACAGCAAATTCAGTTTATGAGGGAAAAGCTACAAGAGAATGTTGAAAAGGCTAAGGAACAAAGAAAGACTAAGCCCACGCAGTATTACGAAGCACTTACAATGCAAGCATATGCTATCTTTTCACTGACCACAATGGCAAGAATAAATGCCATTGCAAACATAAGATGGGAACAACTTGATTTTGATAGCCGTGTGGCTAAAGATGTTCTTGAAAAAGAAGGATATCTTGTCGAACTATTTTTTAGCGAAGAAGCCAAAGAATATTTGCTAAATCTAAAACAATATAGAACAGAGAACAATATTGAAGATGGTGGATATGTTTTTGTATCAGCTCATAGAAAGAGTGGTTCTTGCACCCCTGCGACAGTATCAACACTAAGCGACTATTGTAAAAAGATTGGTCAAATGATTGGAGTTCCAACATTACATCCTCATGATTTTAGACATAGCGGAGCAACAGCATATAAAAAATGCTGGTATGTCGCTTGAAGAGGTATCAGTGTTGCTTAATCACAAAAGCACGGATGTTACTCGTAGGTTTTATATCAAAGAAGATAAGAGTAAATTACAAGCAAATAAAGACAAGTGCAATATCTAAATTGCACACGGAAGAAACGGAGAAATAATGGCACAAACAACAGAACTAATTAGTATGTTAGCCGATAAAGGCTACACAAAAAAGGACGCAAAAGAAGTAATCAAAGATGTTTTTGATTGCGTTGCAGAAATGTTATGTACTGGTCAACCCGTACAGATACACAAATTTGGTACTTTTTATGTTAATGAAGGCAAGGCTCGAAGAGGAACAAATCCTATCACGCACGAAATTATCAACATCGAAGCATCGAGATGTGCAAAATTTACAGCGTCCTTGTCTTTAAACACACAATTAAATCACGATAAGGAGTGATTCTTTGCCTAAAGTTAGTAAAATCGCTCCACCAAAAAAAAGTATTGACTTTAAACCGGTATACCGCTGCAAGAAATGCAAAAAGGAATTTACAGAGTCTCAAAGAGCCAAAGCATTTTCAAGAGGTTCTTCTCCATTATGGCAAGGTGACGGAAAGTTTTTTCCAGTATGTAAAGATTGTGTAGATGAATTATATAATCACTATCGAGAAGTTTTTGGAAGCGAAGAAAAAGCTTTAAGGCGGGTGTGTTTACACTTTGATGTTTACTGGTCTCCTGAAATATACGCTCTGTTAGGAGACACAAGTTCATCTCGTCCAAGATTTAGAGCTTATATGGAGAAGGCAAACTTATTAAAATACTCAGGCAAAACTTTTGACGATACTCTGGACGAAGAAGAATTAAAATTCAAAAAGGTCAAAGAAGGAAGTGCTACAGAGGACGATGTGATAGATTCTGTGCCGTCAGGTGCTTTGAATTTTGGTGGTAGTGGCGAAAGCGAAGATGAGTTAAAGGTTAGATTAGGCATAACTCCCGCAGACGAAGCCTTTTGGGGATATGGCTATCCAGCCTATAGTTATGCTAATCTTAAGTCACTATACAAAAAACTCACTAAGGACAATCACAATTTAACAGTTGAACAACAAGTGTTATACAAACAGTTATGCATTACAGATTTAAGAATCTCAGAGGCAAATCAACATAACGAAAAAATTGATTCGCTACAGACAAGCATGGGTAACATTATGACCAAGTTAGGAATATCACCTAACCAGACAAAAGAAAGTGACTTAGCTGAAACAAACACTTTTGGTGTATTAATAAAAAAATATGAAGAGCGTAAACCTATAGATGAGTGCAAAAACAAGAATCAGTTAGTTTGGTATATTACAACTTATTTTCTCGGACATTTGTGTAAAATGCTAAAAATACATAACAGATACGCTCATATGTACGAAGAAGAAATGAATAGGTATAGGGTTGAGCGTCCAGAATACGCTGGTGAAGATGATGAAGCTATTTTTGAGTCGGTATTTGCGGAAGCATTAAAGACCGCACCTTCTGACAAGGATGGCGGTGATGCTGATGACATCGACACAGACTGACAGTATTTATAGCACAAGTTCGGTCACAACCAAAGACCGAATAAAAGAACAACGGCAAGAAACAATGGATAAAGTAAACACGGTAACTGGATACTACAGAGAACACCCAGAACACTTTGTTGAAGATTATCTAAATATTATTCTAAAACCATTTCAATCTATACTTATATGTTTTATGAATATATGCAACCAGTTTATGTTTTTAGCCTGTCGAGGCTTAGGTAAGACATTTTTGGTTGCTATTTTTTGCGTTGTTAGATGTATTTTATATCCGGGAACAACAATATGTATTGCATCTGGTAACAGAAAACAGGCTAATTTGGTTTTGGACAAGATTATAAATCTTATTATGCCCGGTGCCCCTAATTTGAGAGCTGAAATTGAATCTTGGAGTATTACAGGCGAAAAAGGCGAAATCAAATTTAGGAATACATCAAAAATATTGGTAGTAACTTCGAGAGACTCTGCCAGAGGTGCAAGAGCAAATATTCTTATTACCGATGAATTTAGAATGGTATCAAAAGATGTCATTCAAACCGTATTGAAAAAGTTCTTATCGAATCCCAGACAGCCCGGATTTTTCAAACTTAAAAAATATCAATATCAAAGACCAGATGGTAGTTGGCATGTAAAACCAGAATACCAAGAAAGAAACAAGGAAATTTATATGTCTTCAGCGTGGTTTTGTTCTCATTGGTCTTATGCAAAAGCAAAGGGTTATGCGGCTACTATGTTAGACGATAGTAAAAAATGTTTTATATGTGGTTTTCCGTATCAGCTTGCAATTAGAGAAGGTCTGCTTATGAGAGAACAAGTTGAGGATGATATGGCTGAATCAGATTACAATGAAGTGTCATGGTCAATGGAAATGGATTGTTTGTTTTATGGTGATTTTGAAGGTAGTTTCTACGAATATCCTGTTATAAACCAGACACGAACAATTAAATATCCTTGGTTGCCACCCGATTATAGTAGGCTGGCAGGAGATAAAAAACTAATTATTCCGCCTAAGCAACACGATGAAAAGCGTATTTTGTCAATTGATATTGCACTTATGGCAACGACAACAAAGCACAAGAATGACGCTTCTGCTATTTTTATTAATAGCTGTGTACCTCAGAAGCAAAAAGGCGGTAGGTTTGTTCATAATATCATATACAGCGACACACTTGAGGGCGAACTAACAAGAGTGCAAGCATTGATTGTGCGAAAATTATATGAACAATTTGATTGTGATTATATAGTCATTGATGCGAACGGTGTTGGCTCTGGTGTATACGATGCTCTGGTGGAAGAAATTAAAGACACTGAAACTGGTGTGGTTTATCCCCCATTATCTTGCTGTAACAACCCAGATATGGCAAGTCGTTGTAAAGATAAATCTGCTCCAAAAGTTATTTGGGCAATTAAAGCAGGTGCTAAATTTAACTCAGATTGTGCATTAGCATTAAGAGAGGGGTTTAAGTCTGGTCGTATTAAATTACTCATAAATGAGTTTGATGCAGAAACCTGTCTTAATGATATTAAAGGATATAGTAATCTTAGTCCTATTGAGCGAACAAAAATCATTAAGCAGTATATCAATACCACGCTATTGGTTAATGAATTAGTAAAGCTCAACATTGAAGAAAACAATAAACTTATTAAAGTTAAAGAAATGTCTGGTATGCGAAAAGACCGTTTTTCAAGTTTGTCTTACAACTATTATGTAGCAAGACAGATTGAAGACAGTATACGACAAAAAGGCAACACGATCTATTCGGCAAAAGACTTTTTTGTGTTTAGAGCACCAGACATGTACAAGTACCGTTAAAAGAAAGGGTGTGAAAAATGAATAAGATTGATAGTGTAGAAATTCATACTGAGAAGCAACGAACAGAAGATAATAAAAAATATAAAGAGCAGATCAAAACGACTCAGCAAAAATTTGCTGCTTTAAATCAGCTTGTGCTTCGAGACCTAAACAATGACAGAAACACACCTTCCTTTTTTCTGTACACAAAAGACGAAATCAATACATATTTATCCAATCCATATAGATACCAAGCACAGTTGCGCAATGCGGTTATTTATATGTATTCGGCAAGTTCACACTTTCGTAGAATTATCCAGTATTTTGTCGGATTAACAGACTTGTCTTATATTGTGTCTCCATACAATGTAGATATATCAAGTATGTCAGACACAAAAAAGATTAAGAAAAATTACACAAAGATTTTGCATACATTAGATGGGTTTAACATTAAAAGCTCATTTGACACTATCTTAACCGTGTGCTTACGAGAAGATGTGTTTTATGGAACTATGAGGGTGACTAAAGATAACATCATGATTCAGCAGCTTCCCTCTGATTATTGTGACATAGCGTCCATTCAAGATGGTGTATTGGATGTTTCATTTAATTTTCAGTATTTTGATTCGAGGTCAGAATTACTGCCTCTATACCCTGTTGAATTTACAACTAAATATAATTTATATAAGCAAGATAGTACACAATATAAATGGCAGTTATTGGATGCTCCGACATCTTTTGCAATCAAATGCAATAAAGATATTTTAAGTTATCCGGTGCCTCCTTTTGTTGGACTTTTGCGTGAATTGTATGAAATTGAAGATTATAAGCAACTTAATTTGACACAAACCGAAATCGAGAATTATGCGTTACTGGTAATGAAACTGTTAATGAATGATGACGGCTCATTTCCTATGGATTATGAAATGGCTAAAGATATATGGAGAAACTTAGATTCCGTACTGCCCAATGAAGTAGGATCGGTTTTAACTCCAATGCCGGTTGAGAAGATTAGCTTTAATCATGCAAACACCTCTGATGTAGACAATGTAGCAGACGCAGAGAATCATCTTTTTACGGCAGCAGGTGTTTCGAGTCTTCTATTTAATAACGCAAAAGCATCGTCAAATGCTTTGCTTTTATCTATAAAAGCCGACCAAGCAATTACTTATGGAATTGTGTTAAGCATTGAAAAGATGCTTAATCGTTACATTCATACTCTCTCACATGGAAAAATGTTTAAGATATCATTTTTGGATGTAAGTCGTTTCAATCGCAAAGAAGCTGGCGACTCGTATCTAAAAGCCTGTCAATACGGATTGCCGATGGTTTCGTATTATTGTGCATCACAAGGACTTAACCAGTCAGATATTGACAGTATGCACTTTTTGGAAAACTCTATTATGGGCATTCCCGATAAGTTTGTTCCATTGAGCAGTTCGGCTACACAGAGTACAAAGGCAGCGGATAGTAATGGAGAAGCGGGAGCACCAACCAAAGATTTAGGAGAAATCAGCGACAACGGTGAAATTGCTCAGGAAAGAGACGAAGAGTAGTGAAATTTATTTATGTAACAAATGAAAAAGACAAACAACTGTTAATCAATGCAGGGTATTCTCTTATTTCTGTTATTGACAATAAGAGAAAATGTTCTACAAGCCCAACACTATATGTATTTGAGAACAAATCATCACTCTCAAATAATAAAGCTTTATTTGAAAATGTGGCTTGTATTTATTCAGACAAGTTAATGTTTTGAGCCTCACTCATTATAGAGTGGGGCTTTTTACATATTTAAAATCATCTGGAAGGTGGTGAGTAAGAGTGAAGCAAGATAAAAAGCGTGTGACGATTCAATATAGTATCCCTAATCACATTATACAGTACGACAACGAAGAAAAAATCAATAGTTCTTTTGCAAAAGGTGTAATTAAAGTGGCTTATACGGGACTTAATCGCAATAAGACATACATATCGAAAGAAGCATTTGAAAGAGCTATTTGGTCAATTTTTAATTGTCCTGTTGTTACTCACTATCTACGAGAAGAAAAGGATTATGGTGGACACGATGTTGAGATAGTCACCACAGACACAGAAACAGAATTGGTTAATTTAACAGAACCTATCGGAGTAGTGCCTGAATCTGCAAAGTATTGGTGGGAATCCATTAAAGATAGCGGTGGTACTCATGAATATCTGTGTGTTGAAGCTTATTTATGGACAAGGCAAGAAGGTGTATATAAATTACTTTCCGAAAACAGTGCATCTGAGTCAATGGAGATTTCTATTATAGATGGCGAAATGGACGAGCATGGAGTATATCAGATCAACAATTTTGAATTTGAGGCTTTTTGTGTTTTAGGCGAAGATGTTGAGCCTTGTTTTGAAGGAGCATGTGTCGAAATGTATTCTCAAAGTGGCACTCATGACAAATATAGCGAGATGATGAAAGATTATAAAGCTATGCTCTCAGAAATAAGTAAGAGCACACAGAAGAAAGGAGGAGATATTATGGATAAGAAACAAGAGCTGATTAAAAGCTATGCAGTAGATGTAAGTGATTTGGATATTGAAAATATTTCTATCGAGGATTTAACATCTGAGCTTGAAAGCAGAAAGTTTGCTTTGGAGTCTGATGTTTGTCAGAAATTAATCCATGCAATGGATGATAAAAAAACAAAGATTACCCTCGATGATGATTCATTCTATGAAGTGCGCAAGTATTGGTTTGTGGACTACGACAGTGAATCTAAAGAGGTATATTACGCAGATTGCGAAAACAGACAGCTCGTTGGCTTTAACTATGAACTTAAGGGTGACGATGTTGTGGTAGATGAATCTACAGCAAAGAGAAAAAAGTATGCCATTGTTGATTATGTAGAGGGTGACAAAGAGGTTGAGTCTGCGGTGTTTAATATGGTAGACGAGGTAAAATCTCAGTTTTATTCGACACTCAAATCAAACAAAGAACAGTATGAAGCAAGTCTTGCAAGTATTACCACTGAAAAGACTGAACTGGAAGAGTATAAGAAAGCAAAAGAAGCAGAAGAGCGTAAGTCACAGGAAGACGCTGTGTTTGCAAAGTTCAGTAATTTGGCAGGGGTTAATGAATACGAGACATTGAAAGCCGAGCATGAAGGCATGAACATTTCTGATATTGAAGAGAAATGTTATGCAATTATGGGCAAAAACGGCATGAGTTTTTCTAAGAAAACAGACAAGCCTCTGGCATTTGGTATTGATAAAAATGTAGGTGGCGTAGCGGATAAGAATAGTGTTATTGATGACACAAATGATTACGGTGGTCTTTTTGCCAAGTTTGGCATTAAACCCAAAGATTAAATAGAGGAGGCATTTATATGGCTGATGTAAAGCATGCTGTGTATAACAGCGATAATGTTAGTGCAACCACAGATGGTTCACTTATTGTTTCAATGAAATATATGGGTTCTGGTAGTACAGCTACAGCAATTGATAACGGCAATATTGTACTTGTGGGTGAACTTATGGCAGGTGAAAAGCAGATTCATAAGGCAACAACTCCCGCAGCAAATTCCCCACGAGCTCAGCTTGCTATCGTTACAACTGTAGAGGAGGACAAGAAGGCTGTACTTAAATCAGACACAAACCTTGAAAAATACACAAACGAAGCTGGTAAAACTCTTAGAGGTTTCCGTTTCCATACAGGTGATACTTTTAGCGTTTCTGCGGAAGCTCTTGATGGTACACCGAAGAAGGGTGACGCAGTAGAAGTACAGGCAGGCACAAAGATGAAGGTTGTTAAAACTGCAACAACCACATCAACACAGATTGGCAAAATTGTTGACGAAACAAAGTATAAGAGATACACACTCTATACAATTGAAGTACAGTAAGGGAGGATTGTATTATGGCAGATAATAATAGCATTGTTCAGCTTGCTGTTGACGCATATCACGGTGAAGTTGGTAAGTATTCAAATAAGGACTCAATGGAAGTTCTTAGAAAGTCTCTTGTCGAAGCTAATGGTGGTTCAACCAAGCTTGACTACAAGAGAATTAGAGACGGTAAGTGCGGTCAGCTCTTCTCAATTGTAGAGGAAATTCTTTCTCGCACTGTAGTAGAAGGTCTTCAGAAGAGTGACTTCTTTAACAACTTTGTTGAGTTTAGAAATATTGCAGCCGGTGATGTAAACGCATTTGAAGTACAGGATTCTATTCTCTATCAGGTTGCTGAGGTTGCAGATGGCACACAGGGCGTTAGAAGACAGAGATTTGGCGGTTATAATACTGTAGCAATTGATACAACTCTCAAAATGGTAAAAATCTATGAGGAGCTTCAGAGAGTGCTTAATGGCACAGTGGATTTTAATACACTTATTGCAAGAGTAAGTGAATCCTTTAGTCAGAAGATTCTTGATGATATCTACAAGGTATGGGCATCTGCTACAGCAGACGATTTTGGCGGTATAGCCTTCTTCCCTGTTGTGGGCACATATAGCGAAGATACTCTCCTTGACACAATTGCACATGTAGAGGCTGCTGCTGGTGGTAAGACAGCAACAATTTCAGGCACAAAGGCTGGTCTTCGTAGGATTGCTCCAAGCGTACAGGGCAGAGACTCACAGAGCGATATTTACAATAACGGTTATTATGGTAAGTATTATGGTTCTAATGTACTTGCAACTCCGCAGAGACATAAGATCGGCACTACTGACTTTGTATTTGACGATAAGACTCTCAATATCGTTGCAGGCGATGATAAGCCTATCAAGGTTGTATACGAAGGTGTATCAACAATTATTCTTGGCAACCCGACAGAAAATGCTGACCTTACATACGAGTACCTTTATGGTGAAAAGTATGGTATTGGCATTGTGCTTTCAGGTGGCGCAAACACTGGTATTGGTAGATATACTTTTACTGACTAATGATACTGATATTCGGGCGTAGTTAAAACTACGCCCGTTTCAACGAAGGAAAGGATAAATCAAATGGCAACAGCAGTTACAACAACACGCAGAACAACCAAGACAAAAACAAAAACATCTGCAAATACGGATGTTCTGGAAAATCAGCATATTAAATTAAGAAAAACACTTCCGCCTGAAGCTATTATTCCTGTAATTAACGGCTTTCAGGGCAAACTTATTGCACAGAACAGAAGAACTCACGAAGAATTTATATGGGAAGAGTTCGGTGATGTTCAGGATTTGACATTTGCAGATGTAAAGTCAATCTATTCCACAGATAAAGCCTTCTTTTCTAATAATTGGTTTTTATTTGAGGACACTTTAGTTCTTGAGGTGCTTAATGCTGAGAAATATTACACCAATGCACTCACAGTTGAAGACTTTGATACATTGTTTGACAAAACTTCCGACGAGATTAAAGCAATTGTTTCAAAATTAAACCGCTCTCAGAGAATGTCAGTATGTTATAAAGCACGCAATGCAGTAGCAAATCACGAAATCGATTCACTTTCGGTTATTACGGCATTAGAAGAGAGTCTTGGTGTCAAATTAGTCGATAGATAAGGAGGTTTCCGATGATAGTCTCTTATGATGATTTTATCAGAGTCTTTCTGGATAAAGTAAAAGAGTGGAAGTTTTTAGATTCTCATCTTAGCGATAAAGAAAAAACAAGAGTATGTGATGGATATTTAAAGCGAGCATGTGCTTCTTTCAATAGAAAGTGTGGTTATAATCTTTACAATAGAGATGATACAACAAGAACATTTTTAGAGAATTTTAGCGCTGAAGATGTAGACGAAATTGTAGACATTATTACCGAAGGTATGGTTGCACAGTGGTTTAAGCCATATGCAAATAACGCAGACAACTTGGAAAACACACTTAACACAACAGATTACAGTGGGTATTCGCCTGCGGAAATTTTAAACCGTGTAAGAACAGCATATAAAGAGGCTGAAACATGTTTCAAAAACAGAGGAAATAATTACTCTTTTGAACACGGAGACTTAACGGATTTACATATATGAACAAACAAATATATTTGCATTATCTATCGTGTTTAATTAATCAGATATTTAAAATTCTACCCTTAAAAGAGCAAAACTCTGAATTTATAGATACTCATATCTCAGATATTATTAAAGAGTTAAAAGGGTTTGATATGCTTATTAAAGACACAGGGTATGACGCTGTGATTATGCGTATTCTTGCTATATTAAGCTATTACGAACAAAATATTTATGTCAGTAGCGTTGAAGATGTGAGACGAAATATTTTCAAAATGATTACTCTATGCGAAAAGCTTAAATATAGAATTGAAGGTGATAACTGTGTCTTTATGGAATGAGTATATGAATGAGTATGTTTCGTTGCCCCAAACTAAACGACAGCAAATGATAGAGCGTGTGCAGCAGCGACAAACTGAATTATTACGAAATAAGAACTTGTCTTATGTAACTGTAACAATAAACGGTGAAGAAAGAGAAGCTGTCATTACGAGGAGCGATAACGGAGATGATATTAAGAATTTACTCTCTCTCCCTAACGAAAAGTTTGAAAGAGGTTCTCTGGTAGAATGGCAAGATAATTATTGGTTGATTATATCACATGATGTACAGGATGAGCTATACACAAGAGCAAAAATACAGCAATGTAACTACACACTCAAATGGATTAACAACAATGGTGACATAATCGAAAGGCATTGTATTATTACCAATAATGACCGCAATTCGTCTGGCGAAAGAGAAACTAAAGAAATTACTGTTGGTGACAACCGTTTAAACCTTATTATAGCTAAAGATAGTGAAACTAAAGAGTTATACAGAGGACAAAGATTTTTGGTTGATGATGTTGATGCACAACAGAACATACTGGCATATCAGATCACAAAACCTGACCGACTGCCGGGGCTTTATAATGGTAAAGGTGTATATACTTTTGGTTTAAAAGAATGTAACAGATCTACCAATGATAATACTGAATTAATGGTTGCTGATTATTACACCTTGATTAATAGCTCAAACAAAGACGATATAGATGTTCCAACTTCTCAGCCATATGCTATTCGTATCGAGGGATGTAATGACGGAGTTTTGTATATAGACGAAGATTGTGAACTATCGTTCAGTATAGTTGATAAGCAAGGCGATATTATTCAGAACTCAAATGGGTACGAATACTCTTTAGAGGATGGTGAAGATTATGTATCAATTAAGCCAAGTGCCGACAATCACACTTTAACGCTTTATGTTCCGCTTAAATATTCATTTATTGGAAAAAGAGTTACGCTAAGGGTTATGTCTTCATTATACAATTTATCGACAGAAAAAGAATTTGTGATTAAGGGGTGGTCATAATGCAAGATGTTAAGCATAATAGTTTTACAGGTATGACACTTCTTAAACAATTGATTAAAAAGCGTTGCTTAAACAATCAGAATATTGTGAATTTAATATGTATAGACACGGCTAATGAAGATAGTTTCGTAGATGTAGCTAAAGGAAGTCAAAGCCCAGCCAAATCGTTTATCAAGCTGTTTCCTTATGTTCCTGAGACTATAGAGGAACAAAGTGTATTTGTGACAATGCAGTCAGGGGTAACACAAGTCAGCTCGTCGGCTGTAAAAACGACATCTTTAATGATTTATATATTTGCACACGAGCAGTTAATGGATATGTTACAGGGCGTCCGTACTGATTTGCTTGCAGGATATATTGATGAAGAAATTAATGGTATGACAGATGTTGGTTTTGGGCGATTAGAACTCGTATCGGCTAACGAATTTAACCCCATACAGGATTATTACGGACAAGCGTTAGAATATACCTTACAAGACCATAACCGCATAGGAAGCAAATTATGAGAAGTAAGGCAATTGATTTTTTAGATATAGACGAGATGACGCTATATCGAGGCAAACCTATTAAAATTTCTACTCATCTAACTCTAAAGCAACCAACACTTGATGATATATGTGACATTGGTGAGAAACAATATTTTGCAGAAATAGGTAAAATTTGTGCAACACCTTCTGATTACAAATCAGAATTATATGATGGTTTTAATTTATGGTGGGATGAAGTAGATGATTTTGATTTTTTTACTTTAATTTATAAATCTATAGATAGTGATATTTTGTCACTGCTTTTTGAAGAGGATATTGATTTACAAAGAATGGTACTGGTTAAAGATAATACTTCTCAAGATATTAAACTAATCGATACTAATACTCAATTAATTATTGATAGGTTTGTTTACGAAATTATAGTTAATTACATACGAAAAATTCACAGATTAAAAAAACACGAAGAGAAAGGTGGAAACACAACTACCAAAAGGTTCATGGTAGATGAAGATAGGGATAACAAAAAATACGCTCGGAAAGAGCGCCAAAAAGCACAGTCAACCCTACTCCCTATTGTTTCTGCGTTGACCAATCACGCAAATTTTAAATATAGTTATTCAACGGTTTGGAGTTTGCCTATTTATGTTTTAATGGACGCCGCTGATCGTATTAACGCAATAAATGACTACGAAAACATTATGACTGGGTACTATAGTGGCTGTGTTGATTTAAAGAAAATAAGTAATAAAAGCGTTCTTCATTGGATGCGTAATTTGTAGCACTCAAAGGGGAGTGCTTTTTATTTTATAAGGAGGATTTATTATGTATAACATTGACAATCTTGTACTTGACAGGGTTACTCGTCTTACAAAGCAGGACATTAGTTCAGGCGATATTGAGTGGACAGCTAATCAGATTAAAGATGGCACACTTGAGTGCGGTGGCGAAGCAGTAAATGCTACAGATAATGTCGGTGCAACAATTGGTTCATTTGACAGAACTAAGACTTCAAAATTTACAGCATCTAACTCTGTTATTAATCTTGGTGTGTTTGCTGACCAGTTAGGCACAAAGAAAGAAGTTGGTGCCGCTGATAAGAAGGTTGTAACTAAGAAGGTAGATGTTCTTGAGGCAAACCCTACTGCTAAAACAATTACACTCAACTGGACTCCTCTCACGACAAGTCCTGTAACAGCTATTTGGGCACTTACTACAGAGGGCGGTCTTGGTGAGAAATTTGCAGTCACAGCGAGTGACCTTGCAACAAATAAAACAAACTTCACTATTGCTGGTAAAACTATCACTCTTGGTGATGATATTCCTGTTAAGAGAGAAGACGGTTCTCCTATGACATTTATTGTTATCTATAAGTGTGAGATGGAGAATGCGGTTAAGATTACCAACTCAAGTGATAACTTTTCTAAGGTTGGTACTTTTGTTCTTGATAGCATTTGTCATGATGTTTGTGATCAATCAACAAAGATTTATACAATTATTGTATTTGAAAGAGCAAAGCTTTCTAACAATTTTTCACTCGAAATTAAACCAGACGGCACACAGCCTATCGAATTTGAAGGTATGACTAACTATTGTTCTAAAGATAAAGAACAGTTCTATGTAGTTATTCCCGAAGACGAAGCTGAGGCATAATTATGGCTATCAGAAAGTGCCTCATTTGTGGTAAAGAATATGAAGCTTGTGTGAACTGTTCTAAATATGGTGGATGGAGGGCAGTTGCCGATACGCCAGAACACTATCAAATTTACTCGATTATACAGGATATGCGTCTCGGTGCTTCTCCGAAAGAACTCAAAGAACAGTTTGCACAGATTAGTAAAGAAGCTACACAATCTATGATGCCAGAAATAAGGAATGTACTTATTAAGGGTAATGTTATTGACAATGGAGTAGCAACCACAAAGCGAGGAAAAACAGCAATTACAAAGAAAGCTGACGAAGATAATAGTAGTCAGAAATGATGTTCTTATAGGGAAGATGGGATTTTCTCCCTTATCTTCCCTATTCTTTTTAGGAGGTAAATAAAAATGCGAATTTTAGCGGTTGATCAGGCTCGCAACGGTGGTTGGGCGATATACGACTACGAAAAGCAAAAGCTTGTAGACTATGGCAGTTTTAGTTTTCCTAATGGTAAATACACATTTTCAGAGGCTGTTTGTGAGATTGAAAAGTATATTAGTCAACTTATTATAAAGAGAAAGATTTCAGTTGTATTTCTTGAAGATATTAATTTGAGAGCTAATGTATCAGTATTTAAAAATTTAGCACAGTTACAAGGCGTATTAATTAACCTCTGTGAAAAAAAACATTATTTATACCAACTCGTATCCCCCTCTGTGTGGCAAAATTATTGCAACGCAAGAGGCAGAACAAGTAAAGAAATTAAAGCAAAAATCACTGCAACTATTCCTAACGATAACAAAGCGAAAAAACAAAGTAAAATACTATCATTGCAGTATGTAAAGAATAAATATGACATTGATACCGATAACGATAACATTTCGGATGCTATCTGTATCGGAGATTACGCTGTACATAACATTAATATACAGCACAAGGAATGAAAGGATTTTATATATGAAAAAAAGCACAAATAAAAAAAAGGATTATAAAGAAATTCCAGTAATGACTTTTGGAAAAATTTATTACGCAGAAAAAAATGAGCCAAAGTTTTATGATTATGTATTTCATTCAGTAACAACAGATGATAAAAAGCCTGAAGAAATAGAACACATCTCTTTAAGAATTAAACATAGTATCGGAGCAGTACGCCTTTCAAATATCTGTAGTACAGTAGCGGAAACTGTATTTGATATATCAGAAAATAGATACCTTCCCGAAATCACATCTACATTGATTGATATGCAAATTCTTAGAGAGTATGCAAATTTTGCAATTCCTACTGTTTTTGAAAAAATGTATTCTTTTGTAACAGAAACAGGTGTTGCAGAGTTTGTCAAAAGTAAAATCAATCAAAAAGAATTGGCGTTAATATATGAAGGTGTTCAGAAGAGAATTGAATATATGCAGAAAAAGGAAATCTCCGAAAAGACCTATGAAACTGCATTAATTATGAATCAGTTTAAAGCATTAACTGAAAATATATCATCTATTGGCGATAAGGTAGACCTCAACAAGATGATGGATATGGTAAACCACATTATTAAAGAGGAAGAAGATAAGCCAAGCAACAGTCCACTTCCCCTCTTCCCTTCTGCTAAATAAGGGGCTGGTGGTATTAAGACTTTCAATTCGTATGACACATTTGTCAAAGCAATTAACAAGGCGGCTTCTCAGGTTTTAAAAACCGATATTGCTCAAGATATTAAAGGCAAATTGAGAAAAAATATCAAAGCAGATATTTATGATACATATACTCCTACAACTTATGTAAGGCGTAGTGTGAATGGCTTAGGAAGCAGCTCCCAAATTCAAGATGTGTCCCAAGAGAGCAATAAGATTATCATAACTTCTGTAGCAACACCAAACCGCTCAGTTGTTACTCATCAAGTGCCAACCACTACATCGGACGCATTGATTCGTTGGATAGCAGGATATAGTCGAAATGGATATACCAGAAAGAGATATAGTTACACCTCTGACTTATGGAGAGCTATCGGATATGATGCAAAAAAATATGCTTTTATGGGAGTTCGTAATCCTATAGCGTCAACGAGAGCAGAACTAAACAATTCAGACTTCAAAAAAAGTATTACAACAAAAATTATAGCAAAGTTGAAATAAGGTGGTGGTATGTGTGGCAAATGAAAACGATATTTTTGGTATTTCCGTCCAAGTAATAGCTGGAACAAGAAACGAAGACAAGAAAATTTTCAAAAAGAGTGTTGGAGAATTAGCTAAAGCTATTGACGGTATTAAAATATATAATATAGAAGCCGATCAGAGCAAACAAGCCAAAGACCAATTAAAAAAGAGCGTTCAGACGCTATTTGAAAAATCTCTTCAAAACCCTCCAAAAATTCCAGTAGTTACAATCAAAAAGTTTGACTGTAGTAACGCAATGAAGTCTTTGAAGAAAGACATTGAAAAAGCAATTGGTAGTATTTCGGTTGGTGTTACTGGAAATACAGTCAAAGCATCTCGTAGTCAATATAACAAGAATAACAATAGTAATCGGACGACGACCGATGTGACAAGTTATCAACAAACCGCAAAAGAGTTAGCTCAGATTCAGAGCAGAATCCAAAGCATTATTGGCGGTTTAAACCTTCAAAAACAAGGATATCAGTTTTTAAATACACAGGATATTGAGAAATTTCTTACGGTATCAAGAAGTTTGGCTTCTGAAGGAAGACAGTTAGAGCAGTCATTATCTCAAGGGTTGGAAATTCCTGTCGCTGATTTAGATAATTTGAGCCAAAAGGTTGTAAAATTATCGCAAGATGTAACTGCAATCAATACAGAAGGCAGACAGAGTGTTAATGAAATTAATAATATTATTCAAACTGCCCAATCCTTATATGCTATCCTTGAGAGTCATAATTCAAATAGTGTAATTAGTGCTGAGTCTATAGACAAAACTAAAGCAGAATTACAGGAGCTTATTGATACAGGGAGTCGTGTAGTATCTCCTACTGGTCGCACAAATGAAATATCCGCTTCCGAGTTACAAAGCCAATTAGCTGTTATTACAGAAAGCACCGCTGCCTTAAAGGAGTTTCAAGACGCAGAAGCTCTTGTATCACAAACGACTAATCAATTAACACAAGAGCAAAGCAAAAACTTGCTAACTGTGTCTGAATATCGTACTGCGTGGTCTCAACTTACAACCCTCATATCTAAAAAAGATATTATTGGCGATATGTGGAATAATGGAGAAGATGTACCAAAAGAACTTCTTTCGTCTTTTGTGACAGAGGCACAAGCGTTATCAGCCTCTATCTCTAACACTGTAAACAGCAACCGTTCTGAAATAGAAAAGATTCGGAGTGATATTGATACAGTATATGATGACATTCAAAACCGCAGTAAAAATGTAGCGTTTATTCCCGAAGGACAATTACAAGAGGCAAAAGCAGACTTGGAAGATATACGCCAAGAATGTGAAAAACTACTTGAAAATGGTGTATGGAATGGTGCAGATGATTCTTTTATAGACAAGTTTCAAAGTAGGATTAACAATATTAAAGAGAAGCTCAATACTGCCAACGCAACTGGCAAAGCGCAAGGATATCACTATGATATTTTAAATGGCTCAGGCGAGGTTGTTAATAATAGTCAGTTGGATAAATATTTGGCTAATATGCGAGCTTTGCGTCAGCAAACAACATCTTTGCTTAACGGACACAATATTCCTGACAATCTAAAAAACGAACTTAGTGACTACCTCCAAAAATTTCAATTACTTAACGAAGAAATAACCGCTACAAATCAAGTAACTGGCAAGCTTGGGAGTAATGCTGCTTTACATAAATTTGAAACCAAATGGAGTCAGAGTTTAGAAACCGCAAATAAAAGCACAATCGCAAGTAGCAAAGCAGTAGAAACACTGCGTTTACAGGTCATGAAATTTGCGAGTAGCAATCCTAAAGCTGCTCAAGCATACGCTGGACAGATTGAAACCATTTTAAATAAAACATCAGATGCTGCAAAAGTCAGCAGCCAACAGCTTAAATCTTTCCAGTCACAGTTTGCAAATATTAAGACTTCTGCCGAGTCTGCTGGATTGATGGGTGCAACCGCTCTACGCACACTTGCAAAGAACTATCTTAAATATGGTTCGTGGAATTTTATCACTTCGTCTATGAACAAAGCTATTGCTACTGTTCAAGACATGATACACATTGTGACTGAGTTAGACACTGCTATGGTGGAGCTTAAGAAAGTTACAGACAGCACCGATTCGACATATGACAAATATTTAACTACGGCAACTGGCAAAGCAAAAGAGCTGGGTACTACTATTAGTGACTTTGTTACAAGTACCGCTGATTTTGCTCGTATGGGTTATAATATACCTGACGCAACGCAATTGGCAGAGGTAGCAACCATATATGCTAATGTCGGTGACGATTTAGATGGTGTTGGTGAAGCAAGTAGTGACATTATTTCCATATTAAAAGCTTTTAACATGGAAGCTTCATCGGCACAAAGCATTGTCGATAAACTTAATGAGGTGAGTAAAAATATATTGCTCAAAGGTATAGAAATATATCTAAAGAAAAATAGCTATATCGGTTAAAAGCCAGTGATGGTTAAGACCGAGGAAAGACTTTATAGGATAGATAAAAATACACCGGAGGCTTATGAAAAAAGAACTTTTTTAATACAAGTGATATAACAACTTATCCATATTTCACTCATACAGATATGAATTATTAACCAATAACACATTAAAATCTATCCAATTATAAAGAATCCGTAGAGACTGTAATACCTACACTGGTGACATTGTAGGTTGAGCTAAATCCTAAACCTGTGTTTGCAGGCACGGAGAAGATCCAGTCCGAACTCGCACTATAATCTAACAACGAAATGCGAGAACTAAGAGGAAACTACTTAGTCGCCACTATTTATAGTGGTCAAATCTACTTAATTTGTAGATAGTAACAGAATGAATAATTACGCTGTCTCGTCAGGTGATTTAGGCGAAGGCTTGAAGAACTCAGCCGCATCTATGGCTGTTGCGGGTAATAGCCTTGATGAAACCATTGCGTTGCTGACCGCAATGACCGAAGTTACACAGAGTGCAGATGAATCAGGCAATGCACTTAAAGTGCTTGCCATGAGATTAAGAGGTATGTCGGTGGAGCTTAAAAAGGCTGGAGAAGATACGGAAGGAATGTGTACAACAACTTCTGAGCTTCAAGACAAAATCAAAGCTTTAACAAAAACTTCTTCGTCTTCAGGCGTGGATATTATGGACAATGGTTCATTCCGTAGCACCTATGATATTCTTAAAGATATCGCTCTCGTATGGGATGAATTGGCTGATAAAAATAAAGCGTCGTTACTTGAACTTATTGCCGGTAAGAATAGGTCTAACTACGCTTCTGCTGTAATTCAAAACATTGGTACGGCAATTAATTCATTAGATACATCCAAGCACTCAAATGGTTCTGCATTAAAGGAACACGAAAAGTACATAGATAGTATCGAAGGTAAAGTAAAACAATTTCAGGCACAGTGGCAGGAATTATCAACAACAACATTATCAAGTGATATTGTTAAAGGCGTAGTTGATACTGGTTCTGGATTGTTAGGATTTTTAACACAAGCTAATGAATTGCTCTCTCATCTTGGAGCAAACATTGGTACTCTTTCCATATCTGGCGTTTTGTCTGGATTAATGGGAAGCGACAAGGGTGAACCCAAATTGACGGGTTTTAGGAGTATGCCTATCTATTTTGAGAAAGTAGCGTAATCGTGCTATAATCAAGAAATGGTGATGTATGTCGTTAAATGAGAGGTTAAACTGCAAACGGAATGATAGCCGTTCTGGGAAATGGTGATGAACAATATGCCATATGGAGACGAAAGTCAGAAACAAGTTATTGTTCGGCGCATGTCAAAAGCTAACCGCCGTAATAAGCCATAATCAGCATCCAGCCGCATAAGCGGAGGTTCAGAGACTATAAGCCTCTTGAGGTGGTTTCAACGATATGAAATGACCTTAAATTGTATAGTCCAAATCGACACTGAGACAACAGTGACTATCATATAAAAGAAAAGTTTTATAAACAAACAAAAAGAGCAGTATTATAAAACACTGCTCAAATTATTAATTAGAAGGTGGCTTTGCAATCATTACATTGATAGTTCTTGCCTATCTTGTTGCTTGCTAAGCCGAGTGTGAGAGATGAAGCTACTCTACTACTTGTTGAAATTTTAGTAGTACGCAGAGAACCGCAGTACGGACATTTAACAGTTGGTCGAGAGGCTTGTTCGTCAAGTCTCTGCTTTAAGCACAAATCCCACTGCTTATTGTTTTGTAGGTGTTCTTCGAATAGATTGTTGTCATATTCAGGACAATCTTTAAAGAGTTTTTCATACCAATAACGGTAATCAAATTCATAAACACCCATTGACATATCTTCTTGTCTTTTTTGGGAATGTTCTCGAAGCATTTGGTCTGACACTTCAAAAAACAACTTACGAGGTCTTTTAAGAAAACCTACCCAAGAACACTGGCATGTTTTGTCAGATGTAGGTGCTGGAAAATAGATTAGCCCACACACTGGGCATACTGATAATTCATACATATAAAAACCTTCTTTTTAATATAGGTCTAAAGATAAGATACTCCAAACTTATTTAGACGAGAATCAAAATAAACATATTGGATGGTTTACTACTGCCAATAAAAAAAGGGTGCAGCAGGAGACTGAAACAGCTACTGACAAATATAAAGAATATAAAGCCTACGCCGAAAGCTTAGATGACAAGGTTTTAAGAAATAAAGTAACTGCCAATGAAGCAGATATACTCAAGCAGTCAAAATTTGCAGAAGTTACTAAAGATTTAAACCAAGAATTATTAAAAGGCATAAAATACAACACAGATTATGCCGAATCAGAGAATCTCTTAAGTAAAAACGCTCAATCAATGTCTGGTGCCTTTTCAGGCATTAAAGGCAAGCTATCTTCATTAGGCTCTTCGTTAAAGAATATTGCCGCAGGTATTGGTAATATGGTTATGATACAAATTGCAATGAGTGCAATTTCTTGGGCTTTTGGAGAACTTGATAACTATACCCACAGAGCTGAAAATAACCTATCAGACCTTGAAAAGATCGCAACAGAGATTAACGACAAAAAAGACGCCTATACATCTCATTCAACATCTGTAAACAAAATCAAAAACGAATATTACGAATTAGCTGATGGTGTTAATTCTTATGGAGAAAATATCTCTTTAACCTCTACTCAGTATGAGAGATATATTGAACTTTCTAATGAGATTGCACAGATGTATCCGGGTTTGGTAAAAGGTTACTCAGCCCAGAATGATGCTATCTTAGAGTGTAAAAATAATGTTGAAGCTCTTAATAAGGCAATGACTGATGAAAAGAATGCTTATTACGAAACTATCGTGTCTAAAGAGCAGGATAGTATTGGCAAAGCGTTAGAAAACATCTGGACTAATCAAGGTATGTGGGGTACAGATGATGAAACTTACATTACTCAAATTAAAGCACTCGACCAATTTGTGCAGAATCTTAATAACAAAAAAGATACTCAATTGACTCCTGCTTTAAGTAAAGCGTTAAAAGGTGCCGGTATTGAAGATCTTGTTAAGACTGGTGGCGGTACAGAGTATGGTATGTCTTATCTTTATGATGAGATAAACGAAAAAGACTTATCTACCATAATATCGGCAGTCAAAAACCAGCAATCCGTTTTAAAGCGTCAAATTAACGAGTTGGTAAACAATAGTTTTAAGCCTGTACTTGATGCGTATATTCACTATACTAATGAGCAGTTTAGCACATTAGACAGTAAAAGTCAAGTCCTTATTGAACAATATATAAATAGTGCTACATGGGATAACTTCTATAGTAAGATTGTTGATCCTAAAGCGAGCACAGCAGACAATTTAGAATCAGTTAAACAAACCGTATCTGGTATAATTAAAGCGTTTAAGAATCCAGAATTAGCTGACACATTGAGCAGTGTGCAGTCTAAAATAGACGATATTAAGAATGGCAAGATTGATGTATCAAATTATCAAGATTTGAGTAATCAGATCAAAAAAGTATTATCAAGCGTTGACGGTATAGACACAGTTACCAAAGCATTGTTTGTAAAACTTTTGTTTTCAGATGTCGAGGTCGCTGATAATGTAAACATAGATGACGCAATAGCTAATCTTGTCAACCGTGCAACGAAACAAACCCATAATACTAAATCTGCTGCTAAAAATGCACCAACGATTAATGGTATTATACCTGTTACAATACCAGTTGAACTGGGCGGAGTTGATACGAATAGTTTTGTTCGCAGTGTCAAGGAACAGTTTGCTGATGGCACTGGTTTGGAAGAGATACAACAGGAAGCAGCGAACTTGGGTGTTAATCCTTTACAAACAGTATTTGGAAATATTGACACCAACAATCGTGAAGTCTTAGAATGGACAGATTCTAATTTAGAAAAGTACAAAACTGCGATAGAGTCTTGGGGTTCTACTGTAGAAGACATGAAAGGCACCATTTCTACTGTATTTGCTGGATCGGATACATTTGATGGTGTGGAAATCGCTTTTTCTCCAATGCTACAAACGCCTGACGGAGCAGTGTTGTTAGATGCGGACACCGTGTACGAATACATTTGGAGTCTTATTGACGAAGCTGGCGAGGGATGGACTAACGAAGATTTATTAAAATTAGACACTAAAGGCATCGAGATTGATGGTGTTAAGATAAAAAACCTTATTGCGGATATTGGTGACACAGCAGATCATACTGCAAAAACTATGCACTATTTGGGCACAAACGGAGCTATATCTCTTGCTCAAAAAGAAATTCAAGGATTTAATGAGTGGATAGATGGATTGTCAGATGACGATAAACAAATAGTTTATCAGATTTCTTGCGATACCGATACGGCAGACTTTACATTATCAGAATGGCAAGACAAAGTAAAAGAATACACCAAAAAAAATACAGATCTGATAGATAAAGTATCCAAAGAAGAAAAAGACAAAACCAAAGAGTATTTGCAAAGTCTGGATTTTAATACGATTTCTAAGTTGTATAACAAAAAAGATAATATTAGTTCTTTAGAGGATATTAAAAAAGCTGTTAAAGACATAAAAAAAGAAGCAGAAGATAAAGTTACTTTTAAAGTATCTACAGAAGACGCCACAAAAAAAGTTACTTCTGTGTTATCGGCTTTTAAGGCTGTCAAAACTGCTATTAACGAATATAACGAAAACGGAAAATTATCTTTTGATACTCTGGAAGCGGTTTTATCGTTAGACGACTCTTATATAAATTTACTTGTTAATGAACAAGGCGAACTTGATTTAACTTCTGAAAAATTTAGAGATTTAGCCAAAGCTCAATTAGAAAGGCTGAAAGCTTCTTACTTACAAGAAGCAATTGACGAAGTAGGCAAACTTAAAAATGAGACACAGGCTTTAGCATATCTTCAAAAGAGTCAAGACAGTGCTGCAAAGTCGGCTACTAATTTGGCGGACAAAAAATGGAAAGAAGCATATGCAACTGCTGCTGCTAAAGACGCTGAACAAGGCACAGGTACGCTATATCAACAAACGGTTATTCAGGCAGAGTCTGCTTGGCGTAAGAAAGCCGCTTTGATTGATTCGTATGCGTCTTCATTAGGCGACTTGTCTACTTCCACAGACGAAGCTACTTCTGCTTCGGAGAAGTACAAAAAGCAGATAGAAAAGGAAGAAAAAGCTCTTGAGAAAAGTAAAGACGCTTTAGAAAAGAAAAAAGAAGCGTTAGAAGATACTAAAAGTGGTTATGAGGATGCGTTGTCTGCGATTGAAAGTTTAGTCGATTGGACAGAAAAGTACATTAAACAGACTAAGCAGGACGAAATAGATGCACTACAAGAACGCAAAGATAAAATTGACGAACTTATTGAAAAGAAACAGGAACTTCTTGACAAAGAAAAAGAAGAAGCTGATTTCAACAAACAGCTCAAAGAGAAAGAAAATGCTGTTGCTTCAAACGCATTGTCTGCTGCTATTACTGGACTGGACGATAGTTCCGCAGGTAAAAAGGCTCACAAAGAAAATGTTGATGATTTGGTTGAGTCCAGAGAAGACTTATATGATTATCTATCAGACTATCAGTATGATACTCGCAAAGAAGCTTTGGATAAACTGAAAGAAGAGACAGATAAGCATTATGATGATGAAATCCAAACTATTCAAGATTTCTTAAACAACGAGGTGTCTTTACACAGATCTGCATGTAATATGATTGACAATGACAATGGCACATTGTATAACAACCTGTTGTGGTATTGTCAAAATTACACTACAACCACAGAGGCTGAGTTTAACCATATGTGGCAGTCGGCTCAAAGTGCTCTTTATGAATATGGCACTGCACAGCTCAATGTTATGGATTTAATGAATACACTACAATCTCGTATCTACGATGTAGACTCTGCTATTGCTAATGTGACAGGAAGCATTGATAACTACACTTCTCGAATTGATAGTTTGAAGCAAAAAATTGACGAGTTGGGTAATTCTGCACAGACCACTAAAGCAAAGATTGATTCAGTTAAAATACAACCATCGAGTATAACAGGTCATGGGTATAAAATTACCTATAACGGCAAAGTGTATAAAACCAACCTAACGAACAAAGAGGATGCTGAAACATATTTCATAAGTCGGATCAGTAAAGATTGGTATGGCGGAAGAGCGCTACCGGCAGGTTCTTTATGGTCTAAAATGCAAGCGTATGCTTCTGGTACAAAATCAGCCAAAGGTGGTTTGTCTATTGTTGACGAAGAGGGCATCGGTTCAGAACTTATCCCTACATCTCTTGGTAATGGCAGATATACAATCTTACCACAAGGCAACCCTGTATTTAGCAAAGCGATGACAAATGAATTGTTTGAATTTGCATCAGCTCCAACTGATTATTTTGCACAAAAGTTTGGCTCTGAAATAACACCGAATGTCGTGAACAATAAATCAACTGTTGTTTCCCCTGCTATCAACATTAATGTGCAAGGTGATGCTACTCAGGCTACTGTTAATGCACTGCATAAGGAATCCGAAAAGATTATGAATAATACTATCAAAAAACTTATGTCATATACCGTAAATAACAGACATATTTAAAGAGAAGATGAGATTTTATCTTCTCTTTTTTATTGCAAAATTAAAAGAAAGGCTGTCGGTTGACAGCCTTTTGTGTTACTTAGATTGTTCCATTTCGTGAGCTAAATAATGTATTGATTCATGATAAGTACACCAATAACTGTTATTAGCTCTTGGTCGGTCGCATCCATCTTCAATACAAGTTGATGAACAATTTGAGCCAATCAATGAAAGTAACAGTATTACGCCCACTATAATGCCAATGGCAATCAGTTTTCCACTATTGTTTTTAGTGTTATTTGCATTCATTATTCTTCACTCCCTTTTTGTTTTATTTCACCATAATATTTTTATTTTTACAAGTAAGATTATATATTTATCTATGTTTTTATTAAGGAGGTGTTTTGGTTGTATAGAGATTGTTATTTTACCTATAATGATATATACTCAGGTGATTATAATTTAATTTTAGCTTTTATAAGTGACGATAGTACTGAGTTCGCAAGTGGAGGCGAATATGAACCCACTACTGTGGCTCTCCCCCATAATGCACAACAGCTTTTATACAATCTTAATTATGCTGAACATCCACTTGAATTTTCAGTTGAAATTATTAGTCCGGAAGATAATATTCCAGCCGAAATAATGATTGAAATTAAAAATTGGTTATTCGGACAAGACGGTTGGAAACGACTTTATTTGCAAAACGAAACATCTGACTATTACCTCAACGCATTATTTATTCCTGACAGTGATATTACCGATGCACGAGGCTATAGAGGCTTGCGTTGTAAGGTACAAAATGATAGTGGATTTTGGTATAAGGACAATGCAATTGAGTTTAAGGGGGTTGCAACTAAACCGTCAAATACAGGGCAAACATTATCTTTTGAAACTACAATTGATATTGAAGGACAACCTATCAATAACAAAATTTGTCCTATCATTGATTTAAAGATCGGACACAACTGGACAGAACATCAAATAGATTACACATTATCGAATTATAGAGTGTATGTTGGAAATAAACTTAATAAGTCTATGTTCGTTTTCGATGCGAATGTGAATTATCATACAAATAAAGATGCCGTATATGAACTGGATACTCAATATGGAATGGTAACAATGAAAGAACCTAATGAAAAAACTTTTCATTCACTCACTCCCCCATTCATTCAATACAACGGAGTTATTAAAGATAATCTCGATTATGTATCTTTATTTTGGCTTGGCAATGGTCAAAATCAGATTTATCTATACATTAAATCCGCAGATAAAACTGACGCTAAACATAACTATGCTTACGATGTTTTCGATCCCGATAAAAGCTTAGTTTTAAAGTACACTACATTGCACAGGTTGGGTGGTATTTAATGCAAACACGAAATTACGCACAAGAGACTCCCGATATGGTGTTGTATAGACAGAATAAAAAGACCTCACTTGGCTATGTCAAAAATATACACAATTGGACTGCTGATTATAATTTCGGAGCAGCTTCGGAAATGAGTTTTGAAGTGCCTAAAAAAGTTTATGATACTCGTACCAACAGTTGGATGGACAATCCTAATTATGATAATCTAAAGCCCGATATGCTTTTGTATCTCAACGATCCAACTGAGTATTTTAAGTTTACAGGAGAAAGTTATTATGCAGATTATCTGTATAATTTAAAAGGCGGAGGCACACGAAAAGATTATGAGTTATCGTTTGATGTTAATACAGCAATTAACAATTTCAATATTAAAAATGAAACTATGCTTTTTGATATCGGCACTACATACGGTTACGAGTGGGTGTGGGGTGGCACTATTAATGATGGGGTGTTTGAAGATTATTCAGAAAGCTTAGACTTGTACAAGCAAAATTGGTATGCCTACCAGTATTTAGCCTGTAAAAGTTTTATACCGGTGCATAAAGGCGATGTCATTTCGACAAAATGTTTTAATGGTGACACTTTACGATATTCATTCAAGATTCATTACTATAAGGAAGCTAACGCAGATAGTTGGCTTAAATCTGATGATAATTATTATTATGAAACATCAAAAAAACCATTCCGAAGATATGTAGATTTTACAGTAAGGGATAACGATGGCAACATTGAAAACAATACTGATACTATTGACGAAGGGTATATCCGAATAAGTCTTGTATGTAGTCAAGCAACATATAGCGACAATACCTATCGTACATATATTCCCAATGCCTCTTGGGTGCAAATTTTTTCAAGAGAAAGACTGTGTACACACTTTGAAACAAATAAAAACAAAAGGTATGGCATACGAAATGTATGGTGGGTTATTACTAATACGGAAGAAATAAATGATAACGGAAGTAATGTTGTGCTAAAAGTCACAGCCCAGTCTTATGAGATGACTTTATCAAAAAGAGCGTTTTCTTTATCAAACAGTACATTGCCACTATTTGTGCCTGATCATATTAACGACCTTGTTACCAGTGATAATTGGTATTACGATTGTTATGGTAACACAAGACATAAACAAAAGTTTGTCCGAGGATTGCTGAATCAAATACTTGACTATCTTCCACAATGGAAAATAGGATACATTTCTCAAGCAGTGTGTGTTAGGTATAGAACACTTGACGATGTTGATAATGCAAATGTTTATACTTTTTTAAATAATGATATCGCTTCGTCATACCAATGCTATTTCATTTTTGATTCAGAAAATATGACAATTAATATAATAGATGGAAACATAGAGACGGAAGAGCGGCGGTATTATGATACTGATAACAAATATTTGGGTACTCATTCTAAGACGATATTAACATGGCAAAATGCAATCAAAAATACGAATATCCATACAACTGATGATAGGTGTATTAGTGCATTAAGAGTGCATACATCTAACGATCAATACGGATTAGGATTAATCAACCCTACGGGAAATAATATATTGTACAATTTTAGTAACATTGAAAATCAATTAGATTATGTGGCTGATGACATTAAAAACAGAACCTTAAAAGAAGCTCTTACGATATGGCAGGCAAATATCGAAAAAGAATCTGTAAAATACGCTAATAAAGGGGCATTGTTAATTGAGTGCAATAAAAAGAAAATAGAGCAAGCTTCTAAAATATCAAAGGCTTTAACAACATACTTAACAGTCGCAGATACAATTAATACATATTTAATAGACGAGTATGGGTTTAATGAAAAAATTATTCCGGGTAGTATGACATCACGATACGCATATCAAGTTCTTGTAAACGACCATGTACGCCAACCAAGCAGCATGAAAGAAGTTCCATACGATTATGCACAATATCAATGTTATCATTCCAAGTCTCTATATACAAAGTTGTATTCAGCAGCGGAAACATACTGGAACACTAAAAACAGTTATGATAATACAGTAACCAAATATAACGCATGTTATAACGAGATGCAAACAATAGCTAAAAAGTTTACACTGAATTACAAAACAGCAGTTCAGGCAAACAAAGACGGTATTGCAACAATCCTCTCCCCTGCTGAAATTTTGGAACTTCAAAATTTCATTACTGAAGGAGATTGGACAAATGATAATGTTGTATTTAGTGATACCTATTCCGCTAATGATATCATAACAACATTGCAAGAAGTAAGGGTTCAAGCTAAATCTGACCACGACAATTATCTCAGTAAGCAGTGTTATGAATTTGAGATTGAATCAGCGAACATATTGACGATTCCCGAAATGAAGGATAACATTGCAGATTTAACACTTGGAACAGCACTATCTCTTGAAGTAAAAGACGGTGATTGGCAGTATCCTATTTTGCTTTCAATCCATATAAATTATGATGATATATCAGATTTTAGTTTGACATTTAATACAAACTATTCTGCCAAGCCTCTCAAGAAGAGATTTATTGATTGTTTCAATACGATTTCACAAACAAGTGTTAGAAATACAACATTTAATTTTACAGAATAATAGGTGGTGATTATATGATTATTAGACATTTAAGCATTGACTGTGCTTATATTAACAAGGTTCTTGAACCAATCACACAAAGAGAACACGGTGTGACTGAGTTTGAGATTGAGGCTAAAAATCACGGTGCTAATATAGACCTTTCAGAATGTACGCTTGCTACCTATTATGGATTAAAACCAGATGAGCACAAAGTAGGTGTTGAGTGCAGAGTAGATAAAGATAAAGGTTTGATTTATTTACCTTTGTATTTACAGATGACAACGGCTGAAGGTGTATTAAAAGGTATTGTAGAATTACAGTTTCCTGAAGGTAATGTAAGATTTTCAGGCGTTAATTTTAAGGTTTTTTTTGCACCAGATGACACAAAAATTGAAAGCACTGATGATTTTAATGTCTTAGAAAACTTTATCTCTAAACCGACTACAGACGGTGTTGTCGGACAGGTATTGTCTATAGGTAGTGACGGTCATACTATTTGGCGAACACTTAAAGAGTTTGACGGTAATGATTATGCACATTTGAACAATAAACCTTCTATCAATGGCGTTGAACTTAACGGAGATAAGTCGCTTGAAGATTTAAACATCAAGCAAACCTACACTGCCGATGATATTTCGTTTGCAGATGGCGAAACTTTCCAACAGAAATTCAACAATGGCGAATTAAAAGGACAAGATGGTGTTTCGGGTACTAACGGGATTACTCCGCATATTGGTGACAACGGCAATTGGTTTATTGGCGAAACGGATACAAATAAACCGGCACAAGGTGCAAACGGCGTAAACGGAAACGATGGTGTAGGTGTTGCAAAATCCGAAGTTAATACAAGCGGAGAACTTGTAATTACATACTCGAATGGAGATTCAACAAATCTTGGTAAAATCGTAGGCAAAGACGGTCTTGACGGTACAAACGGACAAAACGGTTTATCAGCTTATGAAATCGCAAAAAATGGTGGTTTTATTGGCACTAAAGAAGATTGGTTAAAATCTCTTAAAGGCGAACATGGTGAAAAAGGTCAGAACGGTGCTGACGGTAAAACTCCAGTAAAAGGTGTTGATTATTTCACCGCAGAAGATAAAACTGAATTTACTGCCGAAGTTGTCGAAAGTCTTAAGCCCGAACTTGCCAAAAAGCAAGACAATCTTGTGTCGGGCGAAAATATCAAGACTATAAACGGCGAAACTTTGCTCGGCAGCGGGAATATTGAAATTTCTGGTAGCGACGAAAAAGCTTTCATAACTAAAAAAATCACATTAGACGAAGATGTCAATGAAATTTTTTTAGAAACTGATGATTGGGACACTTGCTATTTGAACATTATAACAGGTTCATCAACCTGCAAATTTAATGTGCAATATTGTTGTGCGTTTTTAACTGGAAATTATAGAAGCTTTAATTTTGCAACAAACATAGCAGCACAATATGCTTATCTGATAAAATTTGAAAAGCATCCGTCAACTTTAATATACGGACATTCAGCTTTTAGAAGAGGAGACGCAATTTTAGGTGCGTATTACACTACAGAAAAACGAAATGGTTTCTTTTTCAAATCTGCAACAGATGTAGCACTTCCGAAAGGAACAACTGTGGAACTTTATTATAAATGAGGCGATATAAATGAGAATTTATGACAACGGCATTTATAGAGATATGACTGCCGAAGAAATCAAAGAAATCACATCAATAGCAGAATCTAATAACGAGCCTACCGATTTCGATAAACTCGAGGCACAGGTTATATATACAGCTATGATGACCGACACTTTATTACCTGAGGAGGCTTAAAAATGTACGAAAAAATTAAAAGGTGGTACACGCAAAGACTTTGGACTGCTGATATGGTACAAAAAGCCGTTGATAAAGGCGTCATAACTATTGAGCAGTTTAATGATATTATATCGAAATGATGATAACAATGAAAAAATCTTTACAAAGCAGTGGGTAAAGGCAACAGCCGTCAGAGCAGTTAAGACTGTTGCTCAGACAGTAACAGGATGGAATGACAGCGAATTTGAAGAGTTTTAAAAGGAGGGTTTTAAAGCCAAATTATTCGTTATAGTGTACAAGTAATGTTTCTATTTATGAAAATACAATGTATATATTAACGAAGCGATAAGGAGGAATATAATGAAAACCTACAATAAAATATATACAGTACACGCTTGGAAAGACAACAACAAGTTTTTTACTGTGACACAAGGCGAGGGTGGCATCAAATATCCTCGCCTTATGGTCGTGGATGATAAAGGAGCAATCGACTTAACTGGTTCGACAGTTACATACACAATAACTCTCCCTCGTGGCTCTGAAGAAATTGTTGACGCAACAATTATAGATGCTAAACGAGGCATTGTTGAATTTGAGATTAAGTCATCAATGACTGCTTATGTAGGTGTGGGTGAAGGTGAACTTAATATCACCATTGATAACAAGCTTTTGAAAATTAGCGGTATTAATCTCACTATTAACAAGTCAACCAGTGGTCGTGTCATTGCAGCAAGTGAACAGTTTAGTGCGTTAATGAGTTTATTTGCTAAAATATCAACATTGTTTCAGGGAGACACATTGTCAATAAATGGAAATAGCATTGTACAATCAACAATCACTAATGATAAATTGGCAGACTTAACAGTGGCAACCAACAAACTTGCCGATAATTGTGTAACAACCAATAAGATAGCACCGCAGTGTATAATACCTGAAAAGATAGACTCAATGTTATTAAATAAGATTTATAATAATTATGTTACACCTGAAATGTTTGGTGCTAAAGGGGATGGAGTAACAGACGATACGATCGCATTGCAACAAATGTTTACCCAAGCTGGAACAAACCACCATGCAATTAAACTTGGCAATGGAAAAACATATTTAATTAGTAACACGCTTAGATATGATGTTGATAGAGCAAATTTTGATGGTAATTTTGCAACAATTAAAGTATCTAATAATTGTAAAAAACAAAATGAAACATATTACGGTTCTGAGCCGAAAGTGGTAGGATCGTGGAGTTTAAATTCGGCTATTACGGTTAATATAAAATTAGGTAATGATGCAAAATATAACATTGGCTCATTTGGTAATATTATAATTGATTGTAGTAACGGAAAAGCTAAACATGCACTCAAAATTGAGAATGAAGGCAAAACGAATTATTCTCATATCATGTTAAAGAATCCTGCAATGTACGGTATAAGATGTTATGGTGGTAACGAGGCAACCTACAGTTATATTAGTGGTTCTCGCAGTGATGTTCAATTGTCAACACAAGAAATGATTACAAGTGGATACTCGAATATTGATGCAAGAATGATGTCAACTATGTTATTTCTCGGTTGTTCTGACACCTATGTAACAGATTCTATTTCGGTAGACTTTGAATGCGGCTTTCTTACTGGAGGAGCAGATAATCATTTTAACAAATGTCATGCATGGTGTGCATACAATACAAATGTTATGAGTCATTCTACTTCTTTCACGGTTTGGGGTGGTGTTGCCACTTTTAGCCAATGCATGATAGACTCAACCAAATATGGATTCAAATTTTTTAATGCTGGCAGAGCGTTAATTAATAACTGTCTTAACGGATATAATCAAGTTTATAAAGATAATTTAGACACTTTTGGTACTCCATATGTTACATACTTTGCAACTGCTACAGATACACCAAACTATAAATCGACAAATAGAGGAACAGGAACTACGATGACTAATAACGAGTTTAAAGTAGTGGCTGGTGTAGGCTGTGCTTGGGATAATCTTGGACGAACAGGTGATGGATTAATAAATATTGATTATAAGCCTTTGTCAGATTTTACTAACATGCATGTTAAGGCATTAGATTGTATTTCAAATGATGATATAAAGGATTTGACTATTAAAGAGAATGAATTGATTAGTTCTGCGGTTTGTTCTTATCTTTGTGTAAATGATACTTATTCACTCCATATTGTATTAAAACTTAAAAATTGTACAATCTCTAATACCAGTAATATGCACATCACTGGATTGCCTGTTAAACCTACGGAAAATATTATAACTCTTGGTATCGCCAGTGATGGTAATGTGTTTAAAGGTGTAATTGATAGTTCTGGCGGTTTGACAGTAACCTGTTTGTTAGCACAGACATCTTACAATGATAGTGATAGTATACATTTTGATGTCGTAGTAAGAAATAAGTAAGAAGTAATAACCAATGTGGTGATTGAATGAGTAATGAAATAATTGAAATTATTAAAACTATTAGTGTATGCTTTGGCTGTGCTACCGCTATATTAACAGTGTTGACTGCTATCGTCACGCCTCTACGCCGTAAAATAATCGGTTGGGTGCGAAATACAAACAACACTAACGACACAATAGAGAAACTTAACAAAATTGAAGGAATGTTAGAATCTCATATTGCTCTTGATACAGAGAAGTGGGATATGTCGGTCAAGTTAGCTGAAGCAGTGAAGGCAGGCTTGAGAAATAGTATTTTAGAGTTGTGCGACAAGTGTCTTGCAAAGGGTAGTATCACCTCGATACAAAAACTTAATTTGATTGACTTGTATAAAGAGTATCACAATCTCGGTGGAGACACATATTGTACTGATAGATATAAACTGGCATTACATTTGCCAGAAAAGAATATTTAAGGAGTTGGTTATATGATTAACTGGACAGTAAGATTTAAAAATAAAACATTTTGGCTTGCACTTATTCCTGCGGCACTTCTGTTTATTCAGGCAGTAGCTAAAGTATTTGGTTTTGAGCTTGATTTTGGGGAACTTGGCAATAACCTTACGGCAGTGGTAAATACCGTATTTGCTTTACTTGCGGTGCTTGGTGTTGTAGTCGATCCTACAACTAAAGGTACATCAGATAGTGAACAGGCTATGACCTACGGTGAACCTAAATAATTAAATACAATACATAAAATTAGCACTCATCTCTTAATTGAGGTGGGTGCTTTGTAATTTAAAACAGATGAAAGCGAGGAGTAATTATGACAAATAGCGTTACAAAGCGACAGATTGACGAATTACTTGAAGAGTCAGAAATTAAGGTCGAAACAGTTTACGACTGTTACTTTGTCGTAAACTGCAAACTGCCAAACGGATTCGTTATAACTGAATCAAGCGGAGCAGTTTCCTCTGCAAATTATGACAAAGAAATTGGTACAAAAATCTGCATGGAAAGAATTGAAAACAAATTGTGGGAACTCGAAGGATATGCACTTGCAAAACAGCTTTATGAAAGATTTGTAGTTTAAGGAGGTGTCGTTATGGCAAAAACAACGGTAGATAAAATTCTTAAAATTGCCCGTGCCGAAGTTGGCACAAAGGCAACAAATGTAAAACGATGTAAATATAACACAGCATTTTATGGGGCGGAAGTATCTGGCGATTGCTACGACTGGTGTGCTGCATTTGTTTGGTGGGTGTTCAGACAGGCAGGTGCAGACGATATGCTGTTTTGTAAAACTGCTGGCTGTGGTGTTCTTGCTCAGACTTTCTATAATAAGGGTAAAATTGTTCGTAGTGGTTATAAAGCTGGTGATGTTGTGCTGTTTCACTGGAGTAATGAGGCAAGTACAATTGTTCCGGGTGCTTATGCTGTTGACCATGTAGGTATTATTGAGAGAGTTAATTCGGATGGCTCTTATACTACGATTGAAGGTAACACTGGCGGTGGCAATGGTTCTGTGCTTAGACAGAAAAGATGGGCAAGTTGCATCAGCTATGTATGTAGACCTGATTATATTTCATCAGGTTCAAGTACAACAAATAAGGAGGAAGAAGAAATGATTAAATACGGTTTACATAACACAGCTATCCTTGCGTTTAAGAAAGAGCTAATTACGCTCTATAATATGGGTATTATTAAGACAAAGGTTGACAACTCGGACGGCTTCGGAGATGGCACTTTAAAGGCAGTCAAAGAGGCGCAGAGAGCAGGCAAGGTTACAGTTGATGGTATTGTTAAAGAAAAGACAATCAATGCTATTTATCATCTTATCAATGACGGTATCAGGGCTAAAGATAAGAAAATTGCCAACGCTAAAAAGGCACTTGGATGACATACCAAAAGGTAACACATAAGTTCGTACTGTGATACTTTAGGGTACATGGTCTTGGTATTCCTGCAATGTTTTTCGAGCTTGTGGGGCATAATATATTAGTGATCGCCCTGTGATAATCCGAGGACTCACAGGCAATTATGACATTTAGTGTCAGCCCACTTGGGCAGATTTGTATAGTGGTAACATCTACCTTTAGATGTCAGGAATGCGAACGCAACCACCTTTCTGTAGAATACAGATGAAATGGTTTAGATTCTTGGTCGTAGCACGATACCAGCGACTCAAAATAATTGGACAGCGAGCGAAGATAAAACTATGCTTGACCAACATAGAGGAAGATAAAGAGGTGGGTTGGTTTATGGCGTACCAATGGTTATAAACGCCAATTTTGTTTTTTAGAAAGGATGTTAAAAATGTCAGTGCTTGCAGTACCGATAAGTCAGTTTTTCGAGGTAGATAAAAATAAAGTTAAGGATTTCGACAATCAGTCTCACCATAAAAAACAATGCATATTAGATAGATTGTCTAAGTATAATAAAAACGAAATCACATGGGATTAAAATAATCCTTTTAAATGTTTTTCGCTCACCACTAGCGAATAATAAGTGACTGGCTCGAAAATGTTTTTCGCATCCGACCAGCGAATAATAAATCGGTTGAATTTTAATAAAGTTAAAAATTGGTAATAAATGTACATTTGATAACTAAATATTGGTAGACTTTTAGTACGCTTAGGGAGTACTATGTAGGTACAAGGAAAGGTGTATATTGTCGTACACATTCACATATCATATTAGTACCATTATTAAGGTGTGTGTGTTATGTGTTTTTCCTTTAGAAAAAAGAATAAGAAAGGGAGTAACGATATGGCAGTTATGCAAAAACCAAGACAGGCATTCATCCTTGACAGCAAGAAAGCTAATGATTTTTTTAGCATTAAGTCATCTAAGGAGCATAATAAAATCATTGAGAAGAGAGCACAGTCGTTGCGAAAAATTCTTAAAGATGAAACTAAGAAGAAGTAAAAAGTTTGCCAAAGAAGAGTTGTTTAGTTTAAAAAGATTAAATGGTAAAACTTATAAGTATTGTAAAAATTTTAATTGTGGCAACGATTATTTAAACCAGTATGCAACAGATACTTCTACAGATATTACAGATGCTGTGAGCTTTATGTATGTCGATAACAAAACAGATAAAGCTGCATGTATCTATTCATTGTCTTGTTCAAGTATTATACATAACAGTGGCGACAACTTATCTCTTATTCCTGCGGTTGAAATAAAAATGTTCGCATTAGATGTGGCATATCAACATAGGGATTACTCTGATGATCCAGAGGATGGAACTTATGGAGATGTATTTTTATCGTTTATAATTTCGACAATTAGAGATTTCAGCGAATCGCAATGTGGATGCGATTATGTGGCGTTGTACTCTGTGCCACAAGCAGAAAGTTTTTACAAAAGGAACTTCTTTGAAAAGTTTGAAAGATATATGCAACCAGACAAATCAATTATTAATACAGACTGTGTTCCTATGTTTCATAGACTATAAGACAAAATAAGGTATCAAAAACCATTAGGTTTTGTATTGAGAGGGTTAATGACTTTCCCATAGTTTTTAAATTTTTAGGGGTAACTCAAATCGAGTTACCCCTATTTTTTTGTATTTTATTTCACAAAATCCAACGAACCAACTGCTTCAATTTTTTCTGCCTGAATAATATGAATGTAGGTGTTGTAGGTTATCGTAGTGTCTGCGTGGCCTAATAATTGACTAATTATTTCTATGTCCACATGATTACGAAATAACTGTGTGGCAAAGGTGTGACGCAATGAATGAACACTGTACGAGGTGCTTATACCCGCTCGTTTAAGCATATATTTTAAACTTCTATTTAAATTAGATGAACTATTAGGATTTCCATTCTCGTTAGCACATATCAACTCGTATTTTTTATTGCAATCCCATAAACCTTTTAAAGCTCTTTGAGCTTCTTTGTTTAATGGAATAATTCTTGTACTGCGTGTTGTCTTTGGAGAATGTTGCAATACCATTGTAGTTGCATAAGGTTTTTTGGTTCGAGGATTGATATTATTTTTATCCCGATTTAATACTGTAACATAACTCTTATTAACAGTAATTGTGTGGTTTTGAAAGTCAACATCATCCCAAGTTAAAGCTGTTGCCTCTCCAAATCTTAAGCCAGTATTGAGCAAAAATACAATAAATTCTCCTCTGGAGTATATTTTTGTTCCATTAGGATGTGTTTTATACGCCAGCTCGGTTAATTTCTTTACTTCTTCCTCGCTTAATGCTGAAACCTGTTTAGTATCCACCTCAGCTTTCAATGATGCTGGTAATTTCACATTAAGTGCTGGGTTTATTGTTACTTCATTATTTTGCATCCCTAAGCGATATTTTTGTGCTATTGTTGTTTTTACTTTATCTATTTGGGATAAAGAATACCCCTGTTTCACCATTTTGTTTATAAGGGCTTGAACATCTTTAGATGTCAACTGGTTAATTTGTATATAGCCAAAATTTGGAATAATAAATTTATTGATCGTTCTTTCTTTTGCATCAAAACTTTTCGGTTTTAAGGTGTATTTTAATTCCTTATACAACCATTCTGAAAACCAATCCTTAATTGATTTAGCTAATACGATATTGCCATCGTTTTTAACAAACTCTTCACTTTTCTCTCTTAGTTTTCTCTTTACTTCTTGCTGTGTTTTTCCGTAGACGGTAATGCGTTTTGGTTTACCGTCAGCTTTATATCCGTACTGAATTGAACCCATCCATCTTCCGTCTTTTCGTAGGGTAATTGAACCTGCTCCGTTGTCTCTTCTGGTACGAACTGGTTGATTTGCGTTTTTGTCATTTTTTGTGTTTTTCATAAATTGACCTCCGATTTTGTGTTTTGAAAACTGTTGTCAGAGAATTTTGAAATTTTGACAACAGTTTTGACAACAGTTTATTTGGTATTACTTGGTACTACTTGGTAAAACAAGTAGGTTTTGCCACGCTTTGAACGAGGCTATGTATAATGACAAAAACAAGAAAACCCTCAAAAAAGCCACTATTTAAGCCACTTTTCAAGGGTTTTCTAATTTGTTAGGTTGGCGCGCCAAAAGGGACTCGAACCCCTGACCTACTGCTTAGAAGGCAGTTGCTCTATCCAGCTGAGCTATTGGCGCATCAGTTGCTGACCTCAGTCAGCCTTTATATTATACCCATATACGGCATATTTGTCAACACTTTTTTGAATTTTTTTCATATTTAATTATTAAAAAGTTTTTTTCGGACAAAATCCGCCAAATTACGGCTTTCCGTATTTTTGAGCAAGTGCAAGATTCCTATAATCGGGTTCAGACGAAACCTCTCTTATAAGCTTTACAAACTTAGGAAGTTGATACCGCTGATCTTCACTAAGCAATTCAATTTCTATTGTTGCCCTGTCATTCCAGAACGGATAAACATCAAGTTCGCAGTAGGTGCTGTTGTCAACAATGCAATATCTGTCTTTACTGATGACGCCTGTAACATACTGCCTTTGAGCAAGGTACGAGTCGTATTGTTCTTTTGAAATATAATTTTCAATTTCGATCCGCTTAATATCCGATATTTTGATTTTTACAGTTTTGATATATACAGCCTTGTCACCCTCTCCCCTTTTGCGGATTCTGAAATATCCTTCTTCGGGAGTAGTGAGGTATGCCTGTGTAATAGGAATTCTGCGACAGGTTTTTATGCTGTTCAAAAATTCAATATCAGGATATTCAATCAAAAATTTTCTTTCAATTTCAAGCGGTTTCGGAATTCCGAGAAATGCGACAACCTCCTTCAAAAGTCTTTTCAGCTTAGTATCAAAGTCGGTCGAATTATCAATAATTCTCAGATGCGGTGTGCCTGTCCACACAGCCATAACATCTGTGTCAACTTCTCTTGCTTTTTCAAGACTTTCTTCCCTGCGGAAAATATTAGTTTCTTTTCCGTAATACTCTTCTGCGCCGTCTGCGGAAGTCACAAGATGAAATACTGCGTCATAAGAATTTCGTATTACATCTTCATTCAAATTGTGAACACCTGCATACTTTGCAAACTCATCTTCCGTAACATATGCTCTGCTATCAAGCAATCCTCTGTCAAAAAGCAAAACCGCCTTTTCGCAATCCATATTTTTGGCAATTTGCGTTTTTTCATTCTCCTCAGCAAGCTGAATTTCAAACAGTTCTCTGTGAAATTCATAAGAGCCGACATTTTCGGGGGTTTTGCCCTCACTAAACAATCTGCTTGCAACCTCACCGATTGTAATTGTAGGAACATTAAGCTTTTTAAGCTCTTCGCTGATATATTTTAATGCGGAAGTCTTGCCGCCGCAAGGTCCTCCCGTCAATACTATTTTTACAACTTCAGCCATAAAATCACCCATGTAACTTATTAAATTAAGTATATATCCCAACAGCAAGTTTTTTATTCTGTAGAAGAACATTGTTGTTTGTTTTTGCCCTTTAAAAGATAATATCGGCAAAATGAAAGTTTCTTATACAGTAAAATTCATATTATACATTAAAAAGCGTATAAATTAACATAAAAATGGTGAAATATGCTGTTATAACATTGACAAGTTGCGTGTTAAAGTGCTAAAATATGTGTATAACCAATGAGGTTTTTTCTTATATTGAAAGGAAGTATTTATGATGGAAAAGCAGAATATTGACTGGGCAAACATTGGCTTCGGTTATATGCCCATCGGTGAAAGATTTGTAGCTAATTATAAAGACGGTAAGTGGGACAACGGCAGTATGACAGCCGACACCACAATTACTATCAGCGAATGTGCAGGCGTTTTGCAGTATGCTCAGACTTGCTTTGAGGGTATGAAAGCGTACACTACCTGTGACGGCAGAATTGTTGTGTTCAGACCTGACCTTAACGGACAGAGAATGGAGGACAGCTGTAAGCGTCTTGAGATGCCTGTATTTCCAAAAGAGAAGTTTGTTGAGGCTGTTTGCAATGTTGTTAAGGCAAATGCAGATTACGTTCCTCCGTACGGCACAGGCGCAACACTTTATATTCGCCCGTATATGTTCGGCAGCGGTCCTGTAATCGGTGTTAAGCCGTCGGCAGAATATCAGTTCAGAGTATTTACTACTCCTGTAGGTCCTTACTTCAAGGGCGGTGCAAAGCCTATTACAATTAAGGTTTCAGACTTTGACAGAGCTGCTCCTCACGGCACAGGTCACATCAAGGCAGGACTTAACTATGCAATGAGCCTTCACGCTATTGTTACCGCTCATGCAGAAGGTTTTGACGAAAATATGTATCTTGACGCCGCTACAAGAACTAAGGTTGAAGAAACAGGCGGTGCTAACTTTATTTTTGTAACAAAGGACAACAAGGTTGTTACTCCAAAGTCTAACAGCATTCTCCCATCAATTACCCGCCGTTCACTTATGTATGTTGCTGAGCATTATCTTGGTCTTGAGGTTGAAGAAAGAGAAGTTTACTTTGATGAAGTTAAGGACTTCGCAGAATGCGGTCTTTGCGGTACAGCTGCCGTAATCTCACCTGTCGGCAAAATTAACGACCACGGCAAGGAAATTTGTTTCCCGAGCGGTATGGATGAAATGGGTCCGATTACAAAGAAACTTTACGATACACTTACAGGTATTCAGATGGGCAGAATCGAAGCTCCCGAAGGCTGGATTAAGGAAATCAAGTAATCAATTTTATACATATAAAAAGACGGTCTGCGAAAACAGACCGTCTTTTATTTGCAGTTTTTAATTATATTGTTGTAGGCAACATCCACGGCAGAATCATCTGTATTACAATGCAATACATAAAATTTTGTATGCCGAATAAGATTATCGAGATTTGAGAGCAAAGACATTCCATCTGACTTATTCACAAATTTGACAGTCGATTTGTAGAGTCTTTGTACAATCTCATTTGTGTCGGGAATTGTAACAAAATTAGCGTCTGAGCGTTCTATGAATATTATAGCACCTACGGGAACGGTTTCGTTGTTAGCAATTCCGCTTCCGCCGTCAAACGGAGTTCCGCAGCATAGCGGGACTTCGTTTTTAATTTTCACAACAGGCTTATCGTCATTGAGAATATGAGCTTTTGAGCCGAATCTTTTCAACCACATCTTTGTATGAGTAGATTTGCCGACGCCTGAATCGGCGGAAAACAAATACGCTTTTCCGTCAAAAACGAGTGCCGAGGAATGCACAAGCATAGCGCCACGGTGAATTATTTTGCGGTTAAAAATTGACGCCGTTGCAAATTCTTCGGCTTCATCAATGGTTGAACCTTCAACCATACGGCTCAACAGGGAATTTAAGTATGAGTCTGACGGTATTGCAGAAAAATCTGCGCTTCTCTCCCCTTCATACAAAAACGGTTCGCACAATTTTTTTAAGTAATCAAATTTTGGTTCAATTTCAACGATAAAATCAGCTATTAAGAATTTTGGCAAAGCGTCCTCCGAAATAAAACAGACTCACAAAAAGTGAGCCTGTTTTTTATTGGTTAGTTTAAATGAACGATAAACTTCTGAATTTTCGTTGCGTCAACTACCGTGATGTCACCGTCGTTGATATAATCGGCAAGATGTTTTTGTTCTGCCGAAAGTTCAACAATACCGGCAACATACTTCTGAATAAGAGTTGCATCTAAAATATCAATTCTGCCATCCATATTAACATCACCGACATCATAAGCAGAAATGCCCTCAAACGGAATATTGTTAGCCTTTGCATATTCCTCGGCATAAGAACCGTAACTGCCCTTGATTGTTACATTCGGAGAGCTTCTGAAAGCGTTAGAAGCAATAGAAGTCACGGATGTAGGAATATACACCTCAGATAATGACTTACACTCAGCAAAAGCACTCTTACCAATCGCACTTGTACCGGCAGGTAAATATACCTTGTCTAAAGAAGTACAATTGTAGAACATCTGATCGGTAATTTTACTCGGCACACAGTTAAAGGTAACAGATTTCAAACTTGTGCAATTCTGAAATACGGCAGCACCAAAATCTCTCACCCAGATAGGAATTGAAATTGATTCAAGCGAAGTACAACCGTAAAAAGAATCAGTACCGATTCTTCTAAGATATCTTGCTTCGTTAAGCCTGACCGATGTTATTGCGGTCTTTCCCACAAAGGCAAAATCAGAAATTTCCGATACAGACCAGCTTTGAAGCTTAAGCGGAAGAACAATATCGGTCTTATCACCTTTATATCCGGTTACGCTCGCATTACCGTCGGAAACAGAATATACAAAGCCGTCGGTTCCATATGAAGCCGCAGAAATTTGAAATGTAGAAATCAGCACCAATAAAAATGCGAAGATAAAAGCAGAAATCTTTTTTATCGAAACAAAAAACTGTTTATTCCTCTTCAAAACCATCAATCTTATTTCCATCATTGTCTCCTACTTCCGGAACATCAGTTAAGCTTCCTACTAAAATTACATCCTCAAATTGAAACTTAACAAGCTCAAATTCAGGGGAGAAATATTCTTTTTTCATAAATAACTCCTTAACTCATTCTGTATGTGCAACAGTTGCCTGCTGCACATACAAATTAAATTTTATTATTACTTGTTTGCAATATCATAAAATGTGAAGTAAACCGGATCGCTAAGTTCAACAACCGTTTCACCACTTGCACCGGTATACTGGATATATGTATAGAGTCTAAATACACAATCATTATTACCTTTGACATTGTTAAAACGAGTATAATACTGAAGTCTGTTCTTGTTATCAAGTCTACTATTATCAATCTGTTGTTTTACAGATGGAATAACAGACTCATTGGTTGTAATTTTTTTGATTGCATTTTTTTAGCATCATCAAGTTCAGACTTATACTTTTTAGCATAATAATCCAAATCGGTTATATATCCTGTAGTCTCATTTTTATCAAGATCTAACCTCTGAATAAGAACACCTGCCTTAACATTTTTGCTGTTAGGATCAAATACACTAAGCTGTTTGCCGTTATAGAAGAAGTTAAGTACAAAGTCAGCGTAAAGCTTGTCTTCACCGTTACCCTTAATGAAATCTTCAGCTTTATCAAGTGTAGTCATACTATCAGCGTCAAATCCGTTGAAGCTGTCAGCATTACCAGCTGTCCACTGATTTCTTGTTACTTCCATAAACTGAGTTGAAGTAGAAACTTCCTTGACAGATGCACTTGGAGTTGAGCTTTCTCCATAAACAGGAACTATCCAATAGTTGTCATATGATACATAGCTGAATCCACCGTCGATGTTGTATGCTTTAATAACAAGATTATTACATCCCGGATCAGAGTAGATTGCCCAATACATAAACTGAAGTGTTTTACCTTTATCTGTATATGTTTTCGGAGCAGTGATATCATAAGTATAAGTTCCGTCAGAATTTTTTGTATAGAACACTGAATTATAAGGTAATTCAGATGAACCATTTTTTGTGAAAAGTTCAAAATTACCGTTTTCGTTATTAGAAGAAGTAGGTTCATTAGTATCCTTATCACGGAAAACATTAAGGTGGATTGTTCTGTCTGACTGAGTTGAATTAACAACAGCTGATGCTATTGACTTACTATCTGATGAATCGAAAGCGGTATTGCTATCAGGAGTCTCATTCCAAGTAAGATTCTTTGTAAAGTTTGACTCATACGGTGCAAGAGAAAGGATAAAGCTATTTGTAAGAGTTACCTTTACAGAATGTGATTCTACACCTTCAACATTAGTAGCATTCTCAACAAATGTGTATGATGAAGTGTTTTCGGGATCAACATAACCAGCCTTGTTGTAATACTTTTGTTCACCCGTTCTGTCTTTGTAAGAGAACTGAACCTTATACGGTACTTTAATAGAAGTAATGTCAGAATAGAAGTTATAGTATACTGTTCCCGCATTATCAATAAGAGTATTCTTATGTGTTTTATAATAATTATCAAACGAGAACGTATATTCTGATGTAGTTACACGACCTTCTTTTCTGTTTCCGCTAACTTCTGTTGTAAAACCATCAGTAAAAGGTTTTGTTACTGTTGTGTTTTCAGCAGAATAGTAACCTTTGAAATTATAAAGGTTCTTTGTTGTTGTGTAAAGAGTAACAGTTACAGTAAGATCTGGTTGTGCTGCTAATTCAATAATCTTAGTCTTATCGATTGAAGCTGTGCCCGCAATCTTGCCTGAATCATAAAGAGATTCATCCTTGCTGTTTTTAACAACAACCTGAATTTCGGTAGTGGCTTTACCGCCGCCTGCATTTGTTCCGTTGTACAATGAATGTTGGAAGGTCATTGAACCGCCCGGGGTTTTGATATAACGAGCAACAAGCGTTACATCTGAATTTTGTGTAACTGCACCTGTCAAACTGCTCATATTTGAAGGATTGATTGCCTTGTAATCACCATCAATAAGACGATACCAACCAACAAATGTGTATGCTGCAGTTGAAGTTGCATTAACTTCAAACTTATAATCCTGAGTATTATCAACAGTAGTAGTAAGTTTTCTTACGCTATCCACTGGATCGGTAAAGTATGCACTTGCTCCTGTTGTCGTACCGAGAATTGATGAAGGTTCATCATTAGCAAATGTATCTTCATGGAAATCGCCTACTTTGTAGTCATCAAGTGTATTTGCATACTGAATCTTGATTTCACCGGTGATTTCCTGTTGATTCTGAGAATAGTACCAACGACCGTCAAGACGGTTACCCTTCTCACCACCGCCTGTGATAGCTGCCTCAAAGTTAATCCGAGCATAAACATCTTTATAATTTTGATATAAAGTTTTAAATGTTTTCCAATAAGTATCTCTATCTGTCTTACCGGGGAGGAAGTCAGCAGGAGTTGATGCAGAATCAATGGATTTTTTTATTTGCTCATCGGACTTGCCAAGGGCATACAAGAGAGCTGATGACGGAATAGTAGCCACTCTATCGCCATGCTTGTTATAAATGCTCCAAGCAGTTGCATATTTACCGATGTAGTTATTCTGGTAACCGTCCGAAATAATTGAAAGATAATTACCCTGACTGGTTACACTCTGAGTGTCCTTATAGTCAAGCTTCTTATTATCAATTATATTACCAAAAATATCTGTCGGATAATTCTGGTAGTCGAGGAATACTTCCCAACCGGCATCATCAGCTTTAGAATCAGCAAATTTATCAGCCGGTTCATTATTAAATTCATTATACTTAAAACGATAAATAATGTTCTCAGCATTAACACCGCTATCAGCTATCTTAACAAAATCATAGTAATCGTATGTCTGTGCATTATCTTCTTTCTGATTTTTACCGTTATATTCACTATGAACATCGTCCCAAACATAGTTATTAAGCGTCATACCTGTAATTTTTTCTGTGGTACCACCATTGACTATAGATTTAGGAATCTGAGTAAAGATAGAACCGTTGTAGTCAACCATTGGTTGTCCGGGGTAATAGCCTAATGCTTCTAATGTTGTCTTACCACTACCATAATATACATAACATGAAGGAGTATTGCCCCATATTTGTTTTGCAGAATCGTAGTTCTCAATGTAGAAATACACGCAGTTCTCATCATTTTTGAGGAAATACACAGGAGTGATTTCAAGCTTTGAACCATAAATCTCTTGATTTACTTTAAAAGTATAAGTATATTCATAACTACTATGATTTTCACCTTCAGTCTGTGAAAGGACTCCGCCAAAGATACCGTTTACGCTGAATCCCTTTACATAGTAATCACTGCCATTGTGACCTGCAAAGGTTGCGTCAGGGTTAATTGTGGTTTTAACGGTTACTGTTGAGCCATAAGGAACTCTTTTAGCAGTAACAGCACGATTTTCACCATCAGTCTTGCGTGAATCAGATGCAGTAATTATTTTATCATCAGGAGTTGTTATTGAAAGAGTTGTATCACCTAAAACAACGGTAGTTTTTTTATCACCAGTATTAGTAAAGCCAGCACGAATTGTACCGTCTTTTGCCGTGATTTCAACAGTATTAGCAGGTGCTACATCAAAAGTAGGCTCACAAGAATAAGTTACTTTCCCATTAGAAGGATCAATATCTGAAACAATAATTTTGAATCCAAGCAAATCATCATTTCCGTTCCAAATTTTTGGAACCTTTGTATTATTATTGCTACCACTAATAACACTATTGTTGCTTTGGAAATAAAAATTGTTTTTAGCGACTTCATTAATTGTTACATTGGTATCTCCAGGTGTAACGCCACTTGTTGTATTACTTGTAGAGAATACAAAGAAACAATCTTTCTCCTTAACTATATTGTCAGTTGCAACATCAAACTTTGCGTAATACTTACCATCATCCGTTAAATAAAGCTTTTTAGCTTGGTACTCGGAAAATTTAGCATCATTTCCCCAAAGGATATAGTAGTCGGGTTGTGTACCTGAATCTTCTGCTTTAAAGTTAGCGGTTACGGTTGTATCAGCTGTAATCTTAAGAGAAAGTGAAGAACCGGTACGAGTTTCTGATTTATCATTAACCGTTACAGTCCAGTCGGAAAGAGCGTAGCCATTGTTTGGTTTTGCAGTGAATGTTACTTCATCGCCCACGTTTACTGTTTCACCGGAAGTGAAAGCAGCTTCGTTGTGTTTAGCAGAAACAGTACCGTAATCACTGTTATTTGAATTGAATGTTACTTTAACCGGATTGGAAACAGGTTGATTCATAGCTACAATAAATGTTGTTGCATCGGACACAGCCGTAAATTCTGCACCGGTTTCAGTTCCACTTTGCGTTCCGTATGTAATTTTATTGAGAGTATAACCGTTTTCGCCCGTAACTTTAACCGTGAATGAAGATCCTACTTTGATATCAAATGACTGACCCTCGTTGTAGGTCGTAGAATTTGCAGTAGCTGTTACAATTGCGTTTTCAACTGTAGGAACATTGATCTTTGCATTTCCAACAGGGGTTGATGTATTTCTGCTGATAACAACAGTCTTTTCAGGGGTAAATGTAAACTTAACATCTGTATTTTCCTTTTGGAAAGAAACTCGAGCCAAGTAACAACCATTGTTTTCCTGTACGTCAATATCACTTGTAAAGTCTGAAGTTTCAGATCTTAAATTTTCTCTAACTTCATTTTCCGATGACCAAATTGTCGATTCTTTTACTGAATTAGGACTTTTATTGATTGTAAAGTAGTAGTTCCAACCGTATTTTGGAAAACTCACATTACCAACATAAGAACCATTTGAATAAGTCAATTCGGTGGAAGTCCATGCATTTGCATCGGTTACATTATCAGATTCTGATGTCCAAAGATAATATGTAGCTTCTGTCGAACCACCGCCTGAACCACCTGAACCGCCTGAACCGCCTGAATAGGTTGACCATGCATTTGTATAATTATTGTACATCTGATTATCAGTAATTGGATAATCAAATTTAGCGGACTGTGTAGAACCATTTCCATTGTCATTAAAAATAATATTAGAATAACCAGTTGAAGGTGTAAAAGAATATACATCAAAACCATCCTTAGTACCTTCCTTAGTCATAGCTATTCCAGGCCATTTTCCATTCTCGTTACTACCATCCCAACAGTAAGCACATGGTGTTTCCCAATTAGCTGCATTTAACAAAAATACCTTCTTTGTACTTGTAGCCGCATTAACTGTTGAAACAGTGCCGATAAGCATTGTTGACAGAAGCATCATTACCGCAAGGATGACGGGAACAGTGCTTCTGCCAAATGAGAAATTTTCGTTTTCATAATTATTACCTCCATAACCGAATATTTTGGTTTTGGTTAGGTTCGGGTTCGACCTTTACCGCCTGACCAACGGTGAAACATAATCGGTAAAGCCACGGGATTTTGCAGTTAATTTACAAAAAAACAACGAGAATTCAGCCGAAAATTGTATCCTTAACCTGTTTCAGTCAAAATGTGGACACTAACCCATATTCTTTATAGTAGGTTATACCATTTTAGATTGATTTTTTCAATTAGGTTGCAATAATTTTATTGTGTTTGTTTAATGTGATAGTTTTGTGTTTGTTTTTACATTCAGTTTTGCCGTTTTGACAAGATATTTTTATGTTATGCACAAGTTATGGTACTTTTTTTGTAGAATTCGTCTATATATCGGTGTTTTTAATTATTCTGATTAAGAAATTGTTATGCCGTGTGTTACAAATTTGATAATGCTATTTTGCTGAAAGTTCAATATTTGAATGTTGTACAGTAACATTATAAAATCAGTTTGACGGAAAATTTTCCGCCTTTGCGTGACGGCAGTCCAACGGACACCGCTACGGGTAACCGTGCATAGTTTAATATACAAATAAAAATGCCCGACTGCGGTGTCGGGCATTTTATTTGAGATTATATGATTTTTGATTATTTATCCTTACTTAAAAGCATACGGTCGTTTTCAAGCTTTGAACCGCTTGCTTTTTCAAACATTTCGAGGAGGTGTTCAACCGTAAGATTTTTCTTTTCTTCACCTGAGATGTCGAGGATAATTTTGCCGTCACTCATCATAATAAGACGGTTGCCGTGAGTAATTGCGTCATGCATATTATGAGTTACCATAAGTGCCGTAAGGTTGTTTTCGGCAATGATTTTGTCGGAAAGCTCAAGCACCTTTGCGGCTGTTTTCGGGTCAAGGGCGGCTGTATGCTCGTCAAGCAGGAGAAGCTTTGGCTTTTTGATTGTTGCCATAAGGAGTGTTATTGCCTGACGCTGACCGCCAGAGAGAAGTCCTACTTTTGAGGACATTCTGTCCTCAAGTCCGAGGTCGAACTCTGCAAGCATCTGACGGTAACGGATTCTTTCGTCAGCCTTTACGCCCCACGAAAGTCCTCTTTTTTTGCCTCGTCTTGCGGCAATTGCGAGGTTTTCTATAATTTCCATATCGGCTACCGTGCCTGTCATCGGGTCCTGAAATACTCTGCCGAGGTACGGCGCTCTTTTATGCTCGGGCAATGCGGAAATATCCTTGCCGTCAATTAGAATCTGACCGCAGTCAACAGGCCACACACCTGCAATTGCGTTGAGTGTTGTTGACTTACCTGCACCGTTACCGCCGATTACCGTACAAAAATCGCCGTCATTGAGGGTGAGATTAACTCCGCAGAGTGCCTGCTTTTCGTTTACTGTGCCTTTATTAAAGGTTTTCCATACATTCTTGATTTCAAGCATTATTAACCCTCCTTCTGTGCGTTTTTAGCATTCATTTTTGCAACTTTCTTGAATGAAGTCTTTCTCTTTTTCTGGAGATACGGAACTGCAAGGAAGATTGCAACGATAATTGCCGTAAAGAGCTTTGTATCGTCTGTCGGCATCTTGAGCCAGAGTACGATGCCCATTGCGATATAATAAAGAATACCGCCGACAATTACAAAGAGCATTCTTATGATGAAATTCATGTGCTTGCGGAAAATTGCCTCACCGAGAACTTCACCGATGATTACAGCGGCAAGACCGATTACGATTGCGCCTCTGCCCATGTTGATATCCGCAAAGCCCTGATACTGAGCAAAAAGTGAACCCGAAAGTGCAACGAGTCCGTTTGAAAGTGCAAGAGCAATTACCTTTGTAAAATTGATGTTAATGCCCTGTGCCTTGCTCATTGCAGGGTTTGAACCTGTTGAACGGATTGTTGAACCCTGTTCCGTGCCGAAATACCAATACATTGCTGCAATTACAACGGCACAAATTCCAAGACCTACGAGAATTGCCATATTTATATTGCTTGCAGAAACAACAAGCGTATAGTTTCTGTAGCTGATTGGGAGGTTTGATTTTCCCATAATATTCAGGTTAATTGAATAAAGAGCAATCTGTGTGAGGATACCTGCGAGAATGTCGGGGATTCCGAGAAGCGTGTGAAGAAGTCCCGTTACAAGACCTGCCGCAAGACCTGCAAGGATTGCTACGATGATTGTTGCCCAAACGGGACAGCCGTTGATGAGCATAACTGCGGTTACTGCACCGCCTGTTGCAAATGAACCGTCAACGCTGAGGTCGGCAAAGTTCAAAAGCTTAAAGGTGAGAAATACACCGAGTCCCATAAGTCCCCAGATTATACCCTGAGCAATATTACCCGGAAGTGCAGATAAAAAGCTCATTGGATTAAGAGAACCGAAGTAGTTTGCTAAAAAATTCATAAAAACCACCTATACATAAAATATCGGGGTGTCGCTTGCACGGCACCCCTGCCAATATTATTTTTCCGAATATGAATTATTCTGCTTTGATTTCTGTGTAACCGTCGGGAACTTTGATTCCGTATGTGTCACAACGATCTTTGATATATTCTTTTGTTACATTCGGAGCAGCCTCAACCTTCATCTTTGTGATGTCCTCGCCATTTACAAGAATGTTGTAAGCCATTTCGCCTGTTTTTCTGCCGAGTTCGTCATAGCTGATTGAAAGTGTTGCAACACCGCAGCCCTTGCAGATGCCTTCTTCGCCGGCAACAATAGGAGTTTTTGCGGCTGTGGCAACATTGTCGATGATACCTGTGTTAGATGCCGCTGTGTTATCTGTCGGGATGTAAAGAACATCGCTCTCGTCACAGGCAGTCTTTGCAACTGCGGCAACATCGTTTGAATCTGCAAATGAATATGATTTTACAGTATAGCCTGCATCCTTGAAATAAGGAGTGATTGTATCGCACTGATACTTTGAGTTAGCCTCAGCCGAGCAGTAGAGAATTCCGACATTCTTTGCATCGGGGAAAAGCTCCTTGAGCATTGCCGCCTGCTGATCAAGCGGAGCAAGGTCTGTTGTACCCGAAACATTCATACCCGAAATGCCGTTCCAATCAGACTTGTCGAGCGCTGTGCCGTAGTCTGTGATTGAAGTACCGAGAATCGGAATATTCGGTGTTGCTGTGTATGCTGCCTGAAGTGCGGCAGTACCGTTGCCGAGAATAAGGTCATAGTTTGAAGAAACAAACTGGTTACAGATTGTAGCGCAGGTTGCGGAATCGCCCTGAGCGTTCTGCTCGTCAAACTTTACATTGTCTGCACCGAGTTTCTCAGTAAGATAATCTTTAAAGCCTTTTGTTGCGGCATCAAGAGCCTCATGCTGAACAAGCTGACAGATACCGATATTGTAAACCTTACCGTCCGTGCCTGAATTATCTGCCTTTGAGCTTTCTGCAGAACCGCCGCATCCTGCAAATGCGAGTGACATAGAAGCCGCCGCAAGAGCAACTGCGACAATTTTTTTAGCTTTTTTCATTTTAATTTCCTCCTAAGCTTTCAGCACTTTCACGCTGTAAAGCATCATATACTTCTGCACTTTTATGCAATAAAGTGTTTTAACAACATAAATTATAATACAAAAAAACGAAATTTTCAATAGCTTTCACTAATTTTTATTACAAATAGCTGAAATAAAAGTTTGTTTTTGGTTATTTTGCCACCACATTTTCGTCACCAAGCTGATATTTGAGTTCTTTTATCATTACAGGATTGATATCAACCCACATTGACGAGGGGGCTTTCACCTTTCTTTTAGTGTCGGTAAGATAGAAAATAACAGGCGTTCTGCCGTCAAAAATGTCAAGAACACGCTTTGCACGGTTGTATTTGTCGGTATTGAGGTCATCAATACGCAAATACAACGCAGAAGGCTTTTGTGTATCATTTTTCACGGCTTGCATCTGATAATTTTGCGAAAAATGTTCTGTGTTTTTTATTACAACAGGGTTATTTTTGCAATCCCCGTTTGTACGGGCAGACGCTATGGAATCGCAGATGATTTTCGGCTCTTCGTTTTCTTTTAAATTGACAGTTCCACGGAACAGCAACGCACCGCCTCCACCGAGAAGTGCGGAATATTTTTCATATACATTCGGGAAAATCACGATTTCAAGCATTCCGTATCTGTCCTCGGCATTGACAAAAGCCATAATCCTGTTATTTTTTGTAAGCTGAGTTTTCAGCTTTGCAACTATGCAGACAAGGCTGACTTTTTTTCCGTCAAAATACATACCGCTGTCATTATTGATTATATCGCCCGTTTTGTCGGCATGGATTGCTTTTGAAAAAGTTGTGTATTCATCGAGCGGATGACCGCTGAGATACATTCCCGCAATTTCGTTTTCCATATGCAAAAGTTCAGAAACGGGAAATTCGGGCAAATCGGGAATTTTTGGCTTTGATGATTGAGCATCAACCTCTGCGTCATCAAAAAACGACATCTGACCGCCCGCATTTCTTCTGCTTTCATACTCAACATCATCAAGAACGGTTTTACTGATTGCGAGCAATTGTCTGCGATTTGCTCCGAGTCCGTCAAATGCACCGCATTTTATCAGACTTTCAATTGCTCTGCTGTTCATATTTCTGCCGTAGAGCCTTTTGCAAAAATCGAAGAAATCTTCATAAGGATTGTTTATGCGCTCCGAGATGATTTCATCTATGAAATTTCTGCCGAGATTTTTAACGGCAAGAAGTCCGTAACGGATATCGTTTCCGCTGACCGTAAAATGAAGATTGCTTTCGTTGACATTAGGCGGTAATACACGGATTCCGAGCCGTTTGCACTCAGTGATATATGACGCAAGTTTATTTTGATTGTCAAGAACACTTGAAAGCAGAGCCGCCATATATTCACGGGGATAGTGGCATTTGAGCCATGCAGTTTTGTAGGAAATGTTGGCATATGCCGCCGCATGGGATTTGTTGAATGCGTAGTGTGCAAAGCTTTCCATTTCATCGTAAACGGAAATTGCCGTTTTTTCATCAACCCCACGGCGAATGCATCCTTCAACTATAATATTTCCGTCATCATCAGTAAGACCGTGAATGAATATTTCACGCTCCGACTCCATTACGGCAAGTTTTTTCTTGCTCATTGCACGGCGCACTATGTCTGCTCTGCCGAGACTGTAGCCTGCAAGCGTTCTGAAAATCTGCATAACCTGTTCCTGATAAATTATGCAACCGCTTGTAACTCCGAGAATTTCCTTTAAAAGCGGATGTTTGTAACGAATATGTGACGGATTGTGACGACAGTCAATATAAACGGGAATGCTGTCCATAGGTCCGGGACGATAGAGTGCTGTAACGGCTATAAGATCCTCAATTCGCTCCGGTTTTAGCTGAGTGAGAACATTTTTCATTCCTTGGCTTTCAAACTGAAACACACCCTCCGTGTATCCTTTTGAAAACATTTCAAAAACTTTTTTATCGTTTTCATCAACCATATCGGGAGTGTAGTCGGGATTTTTATGTTTTATCTGATTTTCTGCGTCATTGATTACAGTTAAGTTTCTGAGCCCGAGGAAGTCCATTTTTAAAAGACCGAGTTCTTCAAGCGCCGTCATGGTGAACTGTGTTACAACATTATCGTCATTTTTTGACAGCGGAACATAGTCGCTGACGGGCTTATCGGTGATTACAACACCTGCGGCGTGCATTGTTGCGTGACGGGGCATTCCCTCAATGCTCATTGCAACATCAAGCAGTTTTTTTATCTGCGGATCGTTATTGCAGCGACTTCTCAGATCGGGACTCAGTTTCAGCGCTTCCTCGATTGTCATATCATGTTCCATAGGAACAAGCTTTGCAACAGAATCTACTGTCGCATACGGAATTTCAAGTACCCTTCCGACATCTCGGATTGCACCTCTTGCCGCCATTGTACCGAACGAAATTATCTGTGCAACATGATCTTCGCCGTATTTACGCACAACATAGTCGATAACCTCTCCCCTGCGTTCCTTACAAAAATCGACATCAAAATCGGGCATACTGACTCTTTCGGGATTGAGAAATCTTTCAAAAAGAAGATTGTACTTTATCGGATCGATTGCGGTTATGCCTATGCAGTAGGCACAAAGTGAGCCTGCACCCGAGCCTCTTCCGGGTCCGACAGGAATTTGGCATGATTTTGCGTAGCTTACAAAGTCATTTACAATGAGGTAGTAATCTACAAAACCCATTTGCGACACCGTGTTGATTTCATATTCAAGTCGGTCAATCAGAGCTTGGTCGGGATTCTCGCCATAGTGTTTATAAAGCCCCTCATAGCATTTTCTTCTGAAATAATGCAGATGATCTTCGTTATTAGGAACATCAAATCTCGGAAGCTTGCGTACACCGAATTCAAAATCCACATTGCACATATCGGCAATTTTCTGTGTATTGTCGATAGCTTCGGGGTAACTTGCAAATACCTCACGCATTTCATCTTCTGTTTTAAGATAAAATTCCGAAGTTTTGAACTCCATTCTGTCGCTGTCATTGACTGTTCGGTTGGTCTGAATACAGAGAAGAATATTGTGAACCGTGCTGTCCTGTTTTTCGATATAGTGACAATCGTTTGTTGCAACAATGTCAACACCGATTTCACGGGCAATTTTTATAAGGCTTGGAATTATCCTTTTCTGTTCCTCAATTCCGTGGTCTTGAAGCTCTATAAAAAAGTTCTCACTCCCGAATATATCACGGTAAAATTCTGCCTTTGACTTTGCACCGGCATAATCACCGTCAAGGAGCTTTTGAGGAATTTCACCCGCCAGACAGGCAGAGAGGCAGACTAAGCCCTCATGATACTCGGCAAGGAGTTCATCATCAATCCTCGGCTTTGTATAGAATCCCTCCGTAAAACCCTTTGACACAAGCTTGATAAGATTCTGATAGCCTGTATGATTTTTGCAGAGCAGAACCATATGATAGTATTTTCCATAGGATGAGGTCTTGTCAAAACGGCTTTGCGGTGCAACATACACTTCACAGCCGATTATCGGCTTTATACCCTGCTTTTTGCATTCCTTATAAAAATCGACTGCACCATACATTACACCGTGGTCGGTGATTGCGAGTGCAGTCATTCCTTTTTCTTTTGCGGCTTTTGCAAGTCTGCTCAGACGGCAGGCACCGTCAAGCAGACTGTATTCTGTATGAAGATGTAAATGTGTAAATGCCATTTTACTCACCTGTTGCTTTTGCCTTTATTTCACCGTCTGAAAAACGGAGTGTAAATTCATCTCCGCTTTTCAGCATTTTTGCGGAATTTACCGCCTTACCGTTTTTTTCGGCAATCGAATAACCTCTTGAAAGAATTTTAACGGGGTTGAGTCCTTCAAGTTTTGCGGCTGTCTTTGTGATGTCAGCAGCCTTTTTATTTATTGTTTCCTGAACAAAATGCTGTATTTTCGTTTTGCAAAGTTCAAGAGATTTTTCATATTCAAAAATTCTCTGTTGTGGTGATACAACGGACAGTCTTGTTTTTAATTCTGTAAGAGCATTATATTCCTGTCTTAATTTCAATGTTGCCATTGACGAAACATACTGCTTTTGTGATTTATAGTAATCAACAAGCTCCGCAGTATCGGGAACTGCAAGCTCTGCCGCCGCAGACGGAGTCGGCGCTCTGAGATCGGATACAAAGTCACAGATTGTAAAATCGGTTTCATGACCGACAGCGGAAATTACCGGAATTTTACAGTTGTAGATTGCATAAGCAAGGTTTTCATCATTGAATGCCCACAAATCTTCAATTGAACCGCCGCCTCTGCCGATTATGATAACATCACAGGCGTTGTATTTATCAAGTTTCTGTACGGCGTCAATAAGTTGAGCGGGAGCATTCTCGCCCTGAACAAGTACGGGACACATAATTATGTCGGCAGACGGAAATCTTCTTGAAAGAATGTTGCGGATATCCTGAACTGCCGCACCTGTGGGAGAAGTAATTACACCGATTGAATTCGGAAACGGCGGAATTTTCTTCTTATGTTCGGGAGCAAAAAGTCCTTTTTCGGCAAGTGACTTTTTAAGTTGTTCATAAGCAAGCGAAAGCGCACCTATGCCGTCGGGCTGCATATCTTCAATATAAAGCTGATACTGACCTGTGGGTTCATAGACTGCAACTCTGCCACGGCAGATTACTTTCATTCCGTCGGTCGGTCTAAACTTTAAATTACGGGCATTGCCGGCAAACATTACGGCTCTTATAACGGATTTTTCGTCTTTGATTGAAAGGTAGATGTGTCCGCTTCTGTAGTGGTCGGTTAGGTTTGAAATTTCACCCGTAACAAAGACAAAATTCAGCCTTGCGTCATTTTCAATAATTGACTTTATATAGAAATTCAGTTGTGAAACACTTAAAACTCGTGGTTTGTTAAACTCGGGTGTGTACATCGTTATACTTCCTGTATCCTAAATATGCGATTCCTGCCGAGTTATCTGCCGAGAACTGCGGCGGTGCAAATATTGCATTGTATTTTTCTTCAAAAGAATTTTTGATTATCCGATTTGACATTACTCCGCCTGCAAAGAGCAATGGAAGTTCTCCGTATTTTTCAAGCAGTCCTTTGGTCATTTCGGACAAGGTCTGTTCAATATATTTAAGACAGAATGCCGAAACATATTCGGGGGATTTGCCCTCGTCAATCAGTTTTTTGGATAGATTTTCAACTCCGCTGAGGCAACAATCACAACCTTTGAGGGTTGGTTTCACCTTGATTTTTTCTGTATTTTCAAGGGCAAGCTGTTCAAGCTGAGGACCGCACGGAAATTTTAAACCGAGCATAAGTCCTGTGCGGTCAATCGCCTGTCCTGCATTGAGATCGAGTGTGTGTGCCGCAAGTTTAACGGAAAAGCCCGTGCCGAATCCTTTGGCAAATACTGCCTCGGTTGTACCTCCGCTGACATGGAAAGCGATAAACTGCTTATCAAACAAATCTGTTCTCTGCGAGCCGAACAATGCCGCCGAGATATGTCCCTCCTGATGCGAAAATGTGTAAAGAGGAATTTTCATTGCGGAAGATAAAATTTTTGCCGTGTTCTCTCCAACGGTGAAACACGGCATATATGAGCCGTCAACAGGTCTTGGACGGCTTGACGCCGCAATTGCGGCTATTTTGCTTGTATCAACATCCTTTAAAAGCTCTTCTATAAGCGTGTGCAACTGTGCTGTGTGGTGAAACACAGCGTCACTCTGACGAAGTCCTAGCTGACCTTCTTTTACGGGAAGAAGTTTTTTCTGCTGAACCATTTCGCCCGTTTTGCTGTCATAAAGGGCGGTTGATGTTGTGTAATTTGAAGTGTCAATTCCGAGAAAAAGGCTCATATCACTTCTCCGACTTTCCCGAAAATTCACGGGAACATGTGCCGAGAATACCGTTTACAAATTTGCTCTCGTCGATTGTATATTTCTTGGCAAGTTCAACAGCCTCGTTGATTGATACGCTCTGCGGAACATTGTCGAGATACTTCATCTCATAGATTGCAAGGCGAAGAATAGCAAGCGACGGCTTTGAAATTCTTGAAAGAGTCCAGCCCTTTTTCAGGTGGCTTGCAATGATTTCGTCAATCTCCTCACGCTTGTCCTCAATGCCGGAAACTACAGCCTGAGCATATGCGCAAACACCGCCTACAAACATTTCCGAATTATCATCTATTGTTTCTTCAAGAGGCTCATCGTCAAAAGACTTTGAGAACAAAAGCATAAAAGCCTGCTCTCTCGACTCACTTCTTGTAAGATTAACCTCTTCCTCAAAAATATCATTAACTTCAATATCATTAGTTACATTGTTCATTTCATTATCCATATTAAGCCCAACTTTTCGTTAAATTAATTTAATAAAGGTAGTTATTATCATCAAGATTATACCATAACTGAAATTGAATGTAAATAAGAATTGACAAAGATATCTGTGACAAATCATTTGAATTTCGGAAATTTCTTTCTGAATAACTCTTCAATAATTTTAGTGCTCTCATCACAGCCGAATGTATCGGACTTTATGCACAAATCGTAGTTATCTGCATTGCCCCATTCGGAAGATGTAAAGTATTTGCAATGGTCGGCTCTTTCACGGTTTACCTTTCTGACCTTTTTAAGAGCATCGTTTACGGAAAGATTATCCCTTTCGGAAATTCTCTCTGCCTCGGTATTTTCATCGGCTGATACAAATACATTGAATGTATGCTTTTTGTTTTTGAGAATCTCGTTTGCAAGTCTGCCGACTATTACGCAGGATTCATTCTGTGAAATGGTTTTTATTACATTTTTTTCACGGTTAAAAAGGCTTTCGACATTCGGCATATTTGCGGTATCAAGCGGTCCGCCGTACCACGCAAAGAAATCGTGAAGTAAAGGATTTTTAATTGTCTGTTCATTCTTTTCAATAAAATCAGGAGAATAGCCGCTCTTCTCAACAACAAGTTTTATCAGCTCGTTATCGTAATACTTAAACCCAAGACTTTCGGCAAGTGCCTTTGCAATCTGTCTGCCGCCGCTGCCGTATTCCCTTGACACGGTGATTACATATGTAGGATTCTGCTCATCATCAGTTTTTTCATCAACCTGAACGGACGGAGTCTTTTTAAGAAGTTTATCTCTGTATTTTCCGAAAGCTTTGTTGATAATGCCGAGAATAAATCCGACAAGAAATGCCGCAATTACTGTTCCTGCACCGACACTGCCAAGGCTGTGAATCATAATCAGACAAGCCGCTGCCGACACTACCACCATAGTGATATCAAAACCCATTTTTATCTTTGAAAATTCGATTTTTGTAACCTGTGAAACAGCAGACATTACACCCTCGCCTGCGAGCGGAATAACATCGGCAGGAAGATACAGAAAAATTCCGACTGCGACAATAACGGAGCTTGCAAGCACCATTAAGATTCTGACAATAAGATTATCGGGTGTCGGAAAGAATGATGCAAGGTAGTTGCAGAATGTTGTAAAATAGCCGAAGATAACGCCTACGGGAATCTGCAAAAGGGTTATTAATTTAAAGTTTTTGCGAAGTAACAAAAACTGAATGAACACAAGAACAATGTGGAATATGATTGTTGCCTTGCCCATTTCTATGCCCCATATGCAGGTCATTGTGTATGGGATTGAGCTTACGGGAGATACACCGAGATTTGATTTTACCGAAAGTGCAATTCCGATTGTCATTATAAAAAGACCGATAAAATACATCGGCAATCTGATTTTCATATTTTTTAAATTCATTACATAACTTCCTTTTCAAAATGCTTTGTCATATTTTCATACACTTTTGCAAGCAGACTTTGGAACACTTCCGTTTCTTCTTCTGAAAAGCCGTCTGTTGCAATACTTTCTACGCTGTCAAATTTTTCATTGAGATATCGAACATACTCTTTTCCCTTATCGGTGAGAAAAACATAGAGTGACCTTCTGTCGCCGCCAAGAGATTTCCTTGCGATATAGCCTTTGGTTTCCATACCACGCAAAATCACGGTTATGGACGCAGGCTCAATGTGACAGCCTGCCGCAATATCCTTTTGTACACAGCCGTTATGGTCTTTTAGGTAATCGAGTATTTTCGGCTGACCCAATGTAAGTCCCGATTCTTTGATACTGCCGAGAAGTGCCTTTTGCACAAGCATATGGTCAGACATCAGCAGATAGTGAATTGACTCTTTCATACACAACCCTCTCTTTAATAGTTTTAATTCTAATTGTTATAATTCTAATTATATATCCGTTTAAATCGATTGACAAGTTTCCGGAAAAATTTCAGCCTATTGCGCAGTATTCTTTGTGAACATAGGAATATTTTTATGCATAAAAAAAGCAGAGGACACTATGCCCTCTGCTAATTTCATGCCCCTATTACAGATATATCGTCATAATCAACCTCATAATGAGTAACCACGGCATCGTCAATAATCAGAACAGATGTATCGTCAAGCTGAGATTTCGGAACAATTACCGACACACCTTGATCGCTTATATAGCAAAGGCATTCTGAAAATCCTTTGGCTTTGACAATACTTTCAATGCTGTCCTGAATTGTAAAGGTTTTTAGAAGCTCTTCAACATTCTTTTCAGCCTCGCTTTTGTCGGCATCAGACGAGCTTTCAAGATTGAAAATTTCTTTTGCATCATCAATTATTTTATCCTGAGTTGCCTGCCGCTTTGTCCTTTCGGCTGAAAAATAGCTTTTGCTCTCGTTTGAAAGTGCCGCCGTCTGCTGTACCTCATCATCCGACGCCGAAGCGGTTGCACTGACATATGATGCCGCTCCGAGTTCTTTGGCACTTTTGGGAGTTTTTGCCCCCGAAAGCTGCCAGTTTATGTACACAGCCGCTGAAAGTGCAAGCACAAGTGATGCAAAAACGATATATTTTTTCTTAGATTTCATATTACTCCCGACCTTTATTCTGATAATTTTGTAATACATACTTTTGCTGTTGAAATATCAAGCGCTTTAGTGACTGCATCGGTGACACGCTCAACCACAACAGGATCATCACCGCCTTCACACACTACAAGCACTCCTCTTATCAAAGGTTCAATTTCCTTTGTTTTGGTGGTGCTGTTGTCAAGATAAACATATTCAACGGAATTTTCCATTGTGAGCAAAACTTCCGTCTTGCCTGCTCCCTCAATTTTTGAAATCACCGTCTGCAAATCATTTTCTATTTTTGTGCTGTATGTTTTTACGGAAAATGCTTCATCTCCTTTTCCTGATGTCAAAGAACCGAAATCAACCCAGTTTGAAAGAAATATTAAACCAATACCGATAAGACCGACAACGATTATGATATTTCTTATTTTTTTACTGTCGAGCATTGATTTCAGCTTTGAACTTGTTTTGTCTTCCATAATTCACTCCGTCATAATGTTTGGTGTAATTCCGAAATTGTCATAAACAATTGACGATACAAGATTTGTGTACCGAACAAATTCTTTGTCTATATATATGCTGATTGACGCTATGATTATGCCGTTGTTTTCAACTCTGCTCAAAATTATGTCACACGATTTGATTGCTATATTATTCTGTAAAAGAAGATTTTTTAATGCAGTTTCAAGATTTATCTCCGTCTGCTTTATAACAGCATTGCTGTATGCCTCATCATCAGTTGATATTTCTTTAACAGAATTTTGCTTTTCCTCAATATCGGTATTAAATGACGATACGGCATTTTTTACTGGAACAACCATACAGCAGATAATAAAAGCGCCTAAAACAAGGCTGATGATTTTCTTTGTACTGCCGGCTGTAACAAAGGTCTGAACAAGCGAGCATATTAACGCAGACGCACACATTACAACAACAACCGTAAAAAGTCCGCTCATGATGAACCTCCGCCAAGCATAATTACCGCCGCCGTTGAAAGAATGTAAATTGACATAATGCACAGCAAAACAGCTATGAGAGTTGAAAAGACAGACGATATGTTTTCAAGCAGTTTTGCCGGACCGTTTAGATTGAGAACCTCTGCCGTTGATTTGCCGATCCAAAGGGTGAACATCCACATTACCCCCTGTAAAATCACAGGCATAAACACAATTGTAACGGACAGAATCACTATTATTCCTATTCCCGATTTCAAAAGTCCGATACTGCCCTGAACTACCTTGTAGGCATCCGAAAGAGCCGAACCGACTATCGGGATAAATGAATTGAGGGTAAACCTTACAGCACGGGTTGAAACATTGTCAACCGAAACGCTTATAAGCTGTCTGAATGTCAGCACGGCTGTGAAGATTGTCATAGCAAAGCCCAAAAGCCACTTTACGCTCTTTGAAATCATTGACATAAAACCGCTGAGATTTACGGACGGCGATACGGATGATGTTATTGACAGACCGAGGAACATATTGAGCAGAGGAACGATTATTTTTGATGAAAGCTGTGACACACCCTCCCCTGCCCCTATCATCACGGCATAGTATGATGCCGAACCTGCCACAGAACCCGAGCTTGCCATAATTACAGCCATAACAGGAACATAGGCAAGCATTATATTTGATGCGGTGCAGATTACCGAACCCGTTGATCCGATGACTCCGACAGCGGGGACTACTGCGGCACAGGTTATACAGAGCGTTGCGGTTATATTCAACGAGTTTGAAATATCACAGGAGAGCGAACCGTTGTAGGCGCTGATTACGGAGCAGAGCAAAAGCAGGGCGGTTATATTGACAAGACCTTTGAGCGGTGAAGAAATGTTGCCGAGTGCAAGCGAGAGAATTTCGCCCATTACATTTTCAAAAGACAGGTTGGCAAGCTTTGAAAAATCCCCCAAATCAACGCCCATATTCTGAAGGCTTTGCTTTATATCGTCGGACAGCGAATCAAAAACATTTGACATATCATAAATCATTTCACCTTCTTCAGCGTTTGCACAGACACATGAAAGGGCGATAAGCACAAACACGACAGTAATTATTACAACACTTTTTTTCACTTCTTCACCTCAATTGCCTGCAAGTGACAACACGGTTTTTAAAATATCCGAATAAAGCGGAAGTGCCGTTACCGTGACCATAATTTTTCCGGCAAGCGAAACATTTGACGCAAGCGACTGACTGCCCGAATCCTTGCAGGTATTCACGGCGAACTCGGTGACAAGGCATATTCCGATTGATTTCAGCAGAATTACTATGTAGTCAATGCTTATTCCCGATGAGGCTATGATTTGATTGATTGTTGTAACGATAGCCGAAACCTGAGTAAGCACGCCGATTAAAATAATAACGGAACAGCTTATACCGAGCATTACGGAGATTTCCGCATTTTTCGGTTTGAGCATTACGCAGATTATTACGGTCACAACGGCAAGCACGGAAATTGACAAAATATTCATATCAAAAACCGAAAAGCTGTTTTATTGTGTTGAACAGAGTGCTGATTTGCGTTATTATCAGCGTCAACACAACTATAAGTCCGGCGAGCGAGGTCAGCATTGCCTGCTCCTCTCTACCGCTTCGTATGAGAAGTTGGGTAAGAACCGCAACAATTATGCCTACAGCGGCAATTTTGAAAATAAGTTCAACATCCATTACTACCTCTAAATCATCATAAGGGCGATTGCACTTCCTGCAAAAAATCCCATTGTTTTATATAGCTTTGATTTTTTTGTTATGGCATCAAGGGCTGATGAAAGCTGTTTTGAAAATGACACCTCGTAGAGTTCAAGATGTTTTAACTGCCCCTCTGTATCGGTTTTTCCGAGCTGACCTCCGAAATCGTTCAGCATTGAAATATCAGATTTTGAAAGCGGTATTTCAGAAGATAATTGTTTTACCTTTTCAAGCCACAATTCGTCAAAAGGTCTGTCACATTCTGAAAAAAGCAATAAATCAAGGCTTGAATTTTCTGCACAGGAATTAACCAGAGTGAAGATATCATCACCGCTGTAGCGAAGATTTGTTGCAAGCAATGATATAAATTCCGTGAATGATTTCAGAAAATCTCTGCGTTTGTATAACCTACCCGACAAAACAAAACCTATCATTGTACCCGTGCAGACAACAAGCAAACATCCTATGAGTTTAAACGGCAAAGTTGTCACCTACCTGCGATATTTTCACAATTTCACCTGCGTGGGTTCGATTTGACAGAAACACAAGCGTTTGAAATGCCCCTGTTTTCATGAGAGAAACCATGTTTGCTTTCTGTTTCAGTTCGTATTCATTTGCACAATGTGTTGATGAAATTATCCGAACTCCGCAGTTGACCGACTTTTCTACGGCATAGATATCTTCTTTTGAGCCGATTTCATCGCAGATGACAATTTCGGGTGCCATACTGCGGATTGCGTGAAGCATTGCCTCGCTCTTGTTGTATGAATCATAGACATCGCACATTCCGATATCATTCTGAAATTTACCTGATGCCGTGCCTGCAAGCTCTCCTCTTTCATCAATCAGAGCAACATTCTTCTTGCCCTTGGTTGACAGAAGTCTTGCAAGGTCACGAAGTATGGTTGTTTTTCCGCTGCAAGGTGCTCCGCATATGAGAACACCTCCCGAAACGGTAATTATCTTATTATAAAGAGAATCCGCACAACCCTTATGCTCCCTTGCTATGCGGACATTGATTGAGGTTATGTCACGGATATTAACAATTTTCCCGTTGTTTACAACCGCTGTTCCGCAGATTCCTGCCCTGTGACCGCCGTACATTGTAACAAAGCCGTTTACAATTTCGTTCTGTCTGTTATACACGGAGTAGTTGCAAATGTTGTTGAAAGTATCGACAATATCGGC